>Ga0123357_10014992_pt1 | contig 10141 bp, 5 predicted proteins | sample TergutEmb28metaG_FD_89873 | JGI IMG/M metagenome (GOLD analysis project Ga0123357, IMG submission 89873) | Embiratermes neotenicus P4 segment gut microbial communities from Petit-Saut dam, French Guiana - Emb289 P4 | ecosystem: Host-associated > Arthropoda: Insects > Digestive system > Gut ... | reverse complement strand
ATAATCAGGTGGTACTGAACCGCGGAGTGTGGTTGGTTAGGTGACTTCAAGAGCTTGCACATAAAAATTTACATGTGCTGTATTTTTATTGGTTTTCTTGCCAAAAAATCTTGACATGCTCTCTCTCTCTTTCTCTCACGCTCAAGGATTCCACCTTTTTTTTCCGCAGAAAGAAAGTTGTTAATCGGATTTCCATCCTTTTCTACATAGCCTCTTATTCAATGGGAATAGGTTGGACCTTTCTCCGGGGGTGAAGTTACTGGGTATGAAGCTGGCCACTCTCATCTATTGTATAGGTTGGGGTGCACAAAAAGATTCGCCTACTCCCATATATGCTTTCATGGTATGACCCTTAAAAAACAACTGCTTCATCTGCATAGGCGCGTTCGCAAAAATAGCGAAAAGCGCCTATGAGCGTCGTCACGTCTCTCCGCATGGCGGTCCGCAGTATCAGTGCGGCTGCACATGATGGACTTTCGTGGAATTTGATACTGGGCACTTCCACGAAAATCTGCCGAGAAACTCCAAATTCGGTTAAAATCGGACAAAACTATCGGGCAGTTCACATGAAGACCTGAGTACGTTTCAGTTTTGCCGGCGACATAAATTCTCCATAAAAACATTTTTGCACAACACTCGTTTTTTATACTGTTGGCAATGACATGTTCTGCAACAACACACACAACGGATTGTTGTTTCCACTATAACAATGGTTATGCGAACGTACCGCAATGTTACGTTATGCATACGTTGCCTGTCTTGTTGCACTTCGCTTTCCATAACCTTAGCTGGCTTAAACCAAAAAGAGTAAAAAAGTATTGAATGTTAATGGTTTGTCTCTGTACTTTTTATGGAGTTACGGTGGATCAGTGTAGTCAGAATTTTATATATATATGTGTGTGTGTGTGTGTGTGTATGTGTGTGTATGTGTGCGCGCGCGCGTGTATATATATATATATATATATATGTGTGTGTGTGTGTGTGTATATATATATATATAATGTGTGTGATGATGTCTGTCTTAGGAGATCATGTTGTCTCTGCGGTGACACACGTGACGAATTCGCAAAGTACTGAGTTAGAATCTTGAGGAGAGGAGAGTGTAGCGTATCCGGACTCGGGTGTCTGTGATCAGTTGAATGTCTGTAGCGCACCTTGACATGAATCATGATCTCCTCCTTTCCTTTATTATTCACGCACTCTTTCCCTTTCCCTTTTTCACCGTTAAATGAATTACCATACTTTACATCACTGTATTTTTCCTGTAGATTTTCCCCAAAATTCACCACGCCCTTAACACCGGAAGGTCAAAGGCTAGTAAGTCTGCAAAAAATACCTTGATATTTATAGGGTGCTTCTTAACCACTTGTAGCGTCGTGTTGTTCGGGAAATACGTTATGCATTTGATGCATGGCCAAACGCTGTGGCTGAATGATAAGCGTTCTATTCATTGTTCGTGAGGTCCCGCGCCCTGAGCACCGACTGGATTGTCGTGACAGAGTTTCCTTTGTGTTCCTTATAAACTGCAGGCAAATTCTGGATAATACCTCACTAGGCTACGGCCTTTCCGTTCCACATCCCCTCTAATTCATTGTCCACAAAGATTTATATCGACGCCGTAGGAGTTGAGCGATTGAAATCGTTGGTAAATAAGCCATGAGTAAGGAAGTAAATTGACGCTCTGTCGTGAAGTAATCCATGAGTAGTCAAACAGACCTTGAATCATGCGGTGCAATACCGTGACACTGCCTGGAATGGAACCTTGGTACTCAAAACTTTCGGATGCCTAGAATATTTTACTGTACATCACGGCGCGGTGATTCTTGTGTTACATATGTTTGGGTTTTGCACGGCAGGCTGCTGTACTGAAACCTTAGCCTAATAAGCATAGCAAGAAAACATCCTTACATTCACACAGCCAAATGTGAGATACCTGTGACCACCTATTGAAGATATTGCTGATTGAAGGGATATGTTATCAATCTTAAAAATATTTACTCCATTCATTGTGAATCATTATTTTCATTTAATCTACCAACTCTATGAAGTTTTAACACATGATATAACAGCCATTTCGCTCCGACGTGTATCGGCATAACAATTCCATCATCGCGGAATACATATCAAGGTTAAAGCCATATATAGTAAACGAGGTTACAACTGTGAATTTCGTAGCCTTCAGGACATTCTGCTATTAGTAGCAGCAGAATTTACTGAGGATTATTACGGGCACTTACTAAGCAATCTACCCTTTCGGTTGCATCTCGGCTTCCATTGGAGGGATTTTCTTGAAAGTACATATCTCTTACATTCCGCGCATGCGCTACGGACGTTGCAGGTTTGGTTGCGATCGGTTAGTAATTAAGGGCACTTTACGTGGACACGAATGTGTTTTTCGTCCGTATCTGAGCTTCCATTTGAGGTATTTTGCTGAAATTGCATACCGTTCACCTTCCTCGCCTGCTCTAAAAACCTGGCAGGTTTGGTTGCGATAGGTCAATAATTACGGGCACATTACTTATAGAACAATATTTTTTCGACTGTATCTCGGTTTCCATTGGAGATGTTTTTATGAAAAATGTACCTTGCACATTACTCGCATACACTACCAACCATGTAGGTTTGGTTGCAATGGGTCAATAATTAAGGGCACTGTACTTGGAGTGTAGTCTGCTTTTTCTGTTGTATCTCGGTTTCCATTTGAGGCATTTTCCTGAAAATTCATACTTCGCATTCCCCACACATGCGCTACGAACATGAAACGTTTCGTTTCGATCAGTCAGCAAGTAAGGGCACTTTGCCTGGGAAGCACTGTGCCCCTTCAGCTGTGTCTCAGCCACCATTAGAGGTATGGTCCTGAAAATTCATACTTCTCATTTTCCGCACATTCACTACAAACGTACATTTCGTTTCGATGAGTCAGTAAATAAGGGCATTTTACATGGAGAGCAGTTTGCTTTTTCGGCTATATATCGGCTTCCATTGAGGGATTTTTCTTAAAAATTCATACCTCGCACACTCCACGCATGTACTAAAACCGGTTCGAGTTTGGTTGTGTTCGGTTGATAAATAATGGCACTTTACTCTTAGAGCATTGTGCTTTTTCGCCCGTATCTCGTGTTAAATTACAGGTATTTTCTTTAAAATACATTCCTCGCATGCGCTACAAACGTTGCGTTTTTGGTTGCGATGGGTCAGTAATAAAGGACACTATTGCTTGGATGGCAGTGAGTTTTTTGGCCATTTCTTGGCTTCCATTGGAGGTATTTTACTGAAAATATATATCTTACACATTCCGCGAATGCGCTACAAAGTTGGCAGGTTTGGTTACGATCGGTCAGTAATTTAGGGTACTTCACTTTTAGAGCCATGTGCTTTTCTAGCTGTATCTCGGCTTCCATTGCAGGTATTTTCATGAAAATACATACCTTGCACGTTCTGTTATGCACTACCTAGCTTGCAGGTTTGATTGCGATCGGTCAATAATTAAGGGCACTTTTACTTGAATAGCATTCTGCCTTTTCGGCTGTATCTCTGCTTCCATTGGAGGTATTTTTTTTATAGAATTCATACTTTGTTTTTTGTGTGTTTTTTTTTTGCGCGCATGCGCTGCAAGCGATGTAGGTTTGGTTGCATTCATTTGATAATTAAGGGTACAACTTAGAGAGAAATGTGCTTTTTCGGCTGCATAACAGCCTTTTGTGACATTGCGCATCTCGCATTTCTCATGCATGTACTGCAAACGATGCAAGTTTGGTTGCAATCGGTTAATAATTAGGGCAGTTTTCATGGGGAACTCTCTGCCTTTTCAGCTGTATCTCGGCTTCCATTGGGGCATTTTCCTGAAAATATCTCACACTTTTCGCGCATGCGCTCCAAACTTTGCAAATGTACATTTTTATGCCGAAACATGGAGTGCAGTTGCTGTTATTTTATGAATTGTAAGTTGGTACAGTAAATGAAAATAATTGATTTTAAGGAACTGGCATAGTTGTTCTCTCAGATGATGATGCACAAGCACCGAAACATGTAGGGTATGCGCATCAAATGTATGTATGTATGTATTGTGCATTTAGTTGGTATTAAAAAGTTGTCTGATGGATATGTTAATTTGTTTGTTCTGTTAATCACCTCCACCGGAGGCATGCTTACACATGGGCTTACATTGTGTACCCTAACTAGGCAGTAACTCTTACCTGGCGAAATGAACCCGCACAAAAAAGATAATTCTATCATAAAACCCTCGGACGTTATTTACTTAAAAATATAAACGTTTAGTCACACTTAGTTTGGATCGTTTTTAGGCGCTTTCGCAAAATTCCGAAAGGCAATTATTAGCTTCGTTGTGTCTGTCGGTCCGTCTGTGCGTTCGCATGGAACAACTCGGTTTCCACTGGACGAATTTTCGTGAAATTTAATATGAGTATTTTTTTCGAAAATATGTGGAGGCAATGGAAGTTTCTTTAAACCTGAGAGAATAACGGGTATTTCACATGAAGACCAATATACAGTTATGAGCATATCTTGCTTATATATATATATATATATATATATATATACCAGTCAACACAACTATATAATAAATGCATAAGTTAAAACAACATGTTTCGCCTTAAAAAGTCGTCGTCAGGCTAAGCTAAGAACCATGAAGTTCTTTACAATGTGACTGCGCGCATTTGGGATACCAGATGGCTCACAGTTTTGTGCTGTGATTCGTACCATGTACATAACATGACATATTTATTATACTATTATATGTTATGTACATGGTACGAATCACAGCACAAAATTGTGAGCCATCTGGGATCTCAAATGCGCGCAGCCACATTGTGAAGAACTTCATGGTTCTTAGCTTAGCCTGACGATGACTTTTTAAGTCGAAACATGTCGCTTTAACTTATGCGTTTATTATATAGTTGTGTTGACTGGAATATATATAATAAAGTGAATATATAGAACCAATACACAACGGGATGACTTCGTTCAAATATCTTGCTTAGTTCTTCTTGGAACGTGGAACACTTCAGACAAAAGTTGTAAAGAAAATAAAAACACACTTTTTGGGTCCAGTAACTTTTTTTTTTTTTCGAAAATCTTTCTATTTATGAGATAATGTAGTTAAATACTGTACGGCCGGAAAGGCCAGAGATGACAGTATGGCGCATGGGAATTGCATGCTGGATACCTCAGGCTATACACACTCGGAATATGTAATACTTATTGCTTTTCCACTGCATCAGTGTTGCACGAACGTGCCTGAATGTTACTTTATACGTACCGTATATTCTAGAATCTAATCCACACCCGAATCTAATCCGCACTAGTTTTTGCCGATTTCTTAAACGAAAAAAAAAAGTTATTTCGCGGTTCTAATCCGCACCTTTCCTTCAACCGCCTTCAGAAGTCGCGCGGTGGGTGTCGGCTGCATGGAAAGACATCCCGGAGAGCATTATCGTCAGATCTTTCAGGAAGTGTTGCATAAGCAATGCTTTGGACGGATCCAAAAATGACATTCTATGGGAGGACGATGGTGAAGATAAAGATGATAGTGACTGGGTGACGGATAACGATTCAATTTTGAGTGATGACGGCGAGTCTGGTGTATAATAAATTATAAATATTATACAGTTATTATATAATATTATAAATAATAAATAAAATAATAAATTATTTATTGTATTGTTCTTACGGCACGCACAGCGGCTTTATCATTTTTCCAAAATCCACCTCACGACCGCGAATCTAATCCGCATCTGAATTTTTGGCTCTCTGAAACTATAAAAAGGGTGCGGATTAGATTCGAGAATATACGGTACATTGGCTGTCTTGTTATGAATAAAGTACGAATTGAAGAGCATTTGTATGCCTACGGAAGTTTGCTGTTTTGACTATTTCTGACTTCCTGTGCTGGGGCTTGCGTAGTCGAATGATGCTGACAGCTATGATGGCGGTAGCGTAGCTACTGGTAGCCCCCCATGCCGGACAAGTCGAAGACGAAAAGGGATACCTTGGTCCGCCACGTTGGGGGTTGGGCGTGAGGGTGACATCGTCACCCCCTAAAAGAGTTTGTGTTGACCTCAGAGATGCCTTGGAGAGGACTGATCGACAGAAGACGATCTGGCTGTAAGGAAAAGGATCTGACTTTTGGTACGTAGAACGTGTGAGCACTGTTCAAAACTGGACCCCTTATCACGAAAAGGGTTTTTAATGGGAAATTTTATAATACAAAACCAGCGGGAAAACCATGAATAAGATGGGAGGACGTCGTCCGGAGGGACACATCACAGATCCTAGGAATACGAAGATGGAGGAGACGACCAGAAAACAAAAGAATAGGGGGAGGCGTCTTCTGAGGAAGGCCAGGGCCCAGAAGGGGCTTTAGCGCCATAGATGGAATGGAAAATTCCACACGTTCGCACGTTTTCCATTAGTTTTCACTGTTTGTGCGTCAGTTGCACGAAGTACATAAAATAAACGCGTAATGGGGTTATAATACCCATTCTCCGTGTTTTTGGCTGTCGAAGTTCCTGAACGGTGGTCTCCCTAAAAGTTGTCTCACGAACGTAATTTTGGGTTATATGAATCTAGTATAAATATATACTTTGTGTGGAACTATTAACGTTCTTTATTTTCTGAATAGGAATTGGTGGGCTTTATTAAGAGTTGCGGCCATTACTTGAAAGGCTTTTCGATACGGTGAATATTCTGAGAAACGACCACAGCTGTCATGTGGGTTTCCGAAGGTTTGCCTCGTTTTTTCGAACGAGGAAAGCAGCATTACAAAATAATGTTCAGGACCAAAGAGAGACAAAATTCGTTTAGACTGAGAGATATTAAGCAGCGAAGAGCTTCGTTATTTGCAGATGTTACCCGATATTTTTAGAACGATAAGTACTAAGTATATGCACGTGATTTTGATAAAGAAGCCTTATTGTTCTACGTCGTCTGAGAATCCAGAAGTCCGCTCTCTGAGTAAAACGTGCCGTAACAATCTGAAAACTTAAATGTTAGGGAAGTTGGTGGGGAGGGTGGAAGCTGGTTAATGCCTGCTTTAGGATCGTATGCATTGACGGGGTTTATGGGCGCCTGGTACCTTCAGGACGAGTTAAGTCCGTCCGTCCGTCGACTTTTTTTTCTGCATTGTCTATGAAGGTCGCGAGAGCGAGTACTGCTCAGTTCTGGTAACTAGAGATCTGGAAGGTGTGTGAGAAATGCGGGCAGGATGGGCTGGGTGTAGGACTTAGCAACTACTGTCTGTGCGAAAGCATTTATCACCTGCATGAGAGTTACTGTGCCGGCACCTAATGTTCTAGCGGTCGGTGTATTTGAGATTGGTATTTTTCGCTGATATGTCGTGCCATAAAACAGATACTATAGTCATAAGCTGCTCCTCCCTTTTCCTTCGCCTTTCCCCACTTCCTCAACCCGCATGTTTCAAGATATGGTAAATGGACTGTATATGTTTCAGCCACTTACAGGGGCACACATGCAAGGATGCACGTAGATTTCTGCTGTCTCCAAGCCAATGTGAACCGGGAGACTGGAATGAGACAGCGTAAAGGGATCCAGAAGCTTAATTCAATTCCACACATTTAACGCTGAGGTATATTGGGGATTATTAAGTTGTCTTACTGTGAGCTGAAGTTAGTACGAGGCACTATGCTTTGTACGTACGTTGCCGCCGGAACTTCATGCAGGGTTCTGGGCCTGTTAGTTTCCCTGCTGGAGTGAAGTCAGTTGCCTGATTGTAGAAGTCCTTTCAAATTAACATATGCAGACTTTACGCAAGGGTCGTCACTGTAGAGAATGAGTTTTCCCTCATCTGGAAATTGTATTTACATTGAAGTTTGTATTTGGATGTAATGAAAGTTAAATGTACTGAAATTAGTTATTGTCGTTTGGGGAAACGTAAAATAAAGTGAACTCATTCGAACCGAAAGTTCGTTGTACAGTTGTAATATTGACGTAAGTGTACATTCGTCATCACATATCGCGTTGTTGGCTGCAGGCTGGACGACACTCTGGGGAGCTAACTCGCCCTTCAATCCAGAGCGTACTCTAGGCTCTTACCTGGGGAGTAACGTTACCGGAGCATTGAGATGACCACTCCCTCGTCTAGGGCCGAGGTCTAGAATGAGTAGGTATTTTCCTTCGCGTTTTCGTTTTACCTTTGTGTTACCCTCAAAGGCCGTACTCCTATTAGCTTGATAGTAAAGGTAAAGCAATCCCATTACAGGCCTGGACAGGCCCTGAGGGTTCCAGGAGGCTGAGGCTTCCATATTTCAAGACAGTCGGCACGTGAAGGTGGTAAGGTTGTCAGCCCTACGCACCGGCCGCCTTTACCCCCCAGAAAATATTCCTGGCACTTATTTCTGTTAGAGGCTGAGTCGACCCCAGGGCCATAGTAGCTTGTCGGTAGAGCTTATAAATTCACGGTGAAGTGTTTCGTTGTTTAATGAATGCAGTATTTGATGTGAGTTTGAAATAAGCCTAGGTTATCCCAAATATTTCTATCCTTCAGCAACATCTTCAACAGTAGATCTATATCTTGACTGGGAATCATTCACTGTTGGAACTTCGTCCATTATCTCGTGTTTAAAATAAAAAAGTAAAACCAAAAATTAACAATGAAAAAAAATTAAAACAAAAATCCCTTAGGTGCCGCAGCGTTAAATCTGTGGAATTAAGCTTCTGGATCTCTTTCGAATGTCCTTTTCCAGTCTCCAAACTGTCGGTAGGTCGTAGGTTAACGATAGTAGATAGCTGGTATTAGTGGGTTAGCTCTGGTTTTCACTCTTATTTATGTAAACACTACACGATGGACAACGTCCAAGTAGTGGATCGTTCCATATTTGTTATTACATGGCAGCCTAAGATTTCATGATTGATCTCGCAAGTACACGTGCTTTGAAATAAAAGTGAAGCTAAGGTATTAAATATGTTTGGGGGTTGTTTAATTGTTGTGTATTTTTGTGTCTGTTCGATTTGTTTTTTATGTTTCTTATACACTATGAAGCAGCGTCTTCTTGAGAAGCTCTGCAGTATGACCGCCCTGTGTGCAGGAACCCGCGAACTCATTCGACTAAGCTTCAAAGGATTAAGCTTTTTTTCATGCAAATTGAACAACATTTTCCGTGTATTTCATGTTCTCTTATGTTTTTGATACCGCTTCAGAGGCAGGTCGATGCCAACTGCCTCTCCCCCCACGCCCCTCATATCTGATCCGAATGCCGCTGTCCTTGTGCAGAATTATGGAGCCTTACGAGATCGTAAACACACTGATACAGTGGCCGTCCGCGTCTCTTAGTGATTCCGAATTCAGGTGCCCGCAGGCCGGTAACTGTCGCCTGTGAGTAATGGAATAATGTTGAATGCCTCGAAGTTTAACCTACACAAAGGAGGAGCTTGTAACTCGTATTATGTTCCTGGAATCTGGTTTTCTTATAGCGGTGCTGCTGAAGATTCAGTTCTCATGGGATGGTGCTGTGTCGTAGGGCCAGTACTTCCCGAAGTTTCGAATGTTACTTTTACTACTCTTTATCAGATATAGATGTATGGATACGTGTAGTCGTGTCAGGCAATATAATATGAATGCAAGAGACGATTGCTTTCCTTCATATGTTCTTCAGTCACTGACATGTTGCCATTTTTCCCTGTATGACCTCTGTCGCTGAAAAGTCGCCAATTAAAACAAGAAACTTGAAAGAACATTCCATAATCTTCGTGCCTTTCGTACATAGTTATTACACTTTGTCTGTAATTGGTACTATAAGAGATAAGGTGTACTTTTAATGGGGTGGAGAAAGCTATTCACGTACACCGTTCCTTGTGGCATACAACGAAACTGAGTTGTAAGACCGACCACTTTACACAGCTCAGGTGCACGAGTAAACATAACATAAAGGTGTCATCTTTGTTGCATGCAACAGGGCTGAGGGGGGGGGGGGGGGGGTTATTCCCCCTTTTCTTGTTTTCTCCGGGGAGAACACCCCGCCCCCCCCCCCCAGGGAGCTGTAATACTACCTGCCTCATCCTTCTATTTTTTTTCCTCTTAAAAAAAAAACCTGAAAGTGAAACCTCCCCCCCCCCCCCCCCTCAGCACTGTTGCATGCAACAAAGATGACACCTTTATGTTATGTTT
>Ga0123357_10014991_pt1 | contig 10142 bp, 6 predicted proteins | sample TergutEmb28metaG_FD_89873 | JGI IMG/M metagenome (GOLD analysis project Ga0123357, IMG submission 89873) | Embiratermes neotenicus P4 segment gut microbial communities from Petit-Saut dam, French Guiana - Emb289 P4 | ecosystem: Host-associated > Arthropoda: Insects > Digestive system > Gut ... | reverse complement strand
GCGGCGGACTCGGGCGCGGGCCGAAGCGGCTCGTCGCGGGCCAGCTGGGCCGCCGCGCGGGCGGGGGGCGGGCCGAGTGGTCAGCTTCGCGCCCTGGCCGCTTTACCCTCGGGAAAGAAACACTTCGCCCATCGAATAGCAGGCTTGATAGGCCCCAGAGACGCTGTGGACGTTTTGAAGAAGAGACTAATCTCTTGTCTCTGCCGGATTGGGAACCCCGGATCGTCCAGCCACGTAGTCTGGCGACCGTTGTGGATGTCTGTTCTTGTCAGTTGAGTGTAGTTATGTGGTGTTCGAGGTGCGTGTGGGCTGTTAGCTATGAAGGCAGCAGCTTCAGTTGTGTAACCTGTAGTTCGGTAAATTACCTGTGTGTCGGATAAAGTGCTGCTTACTTCTTCAGGGTGGAAGAATACTGTCCTGAAGATGGAGGAAGCATATTGCTCCGAAACGTTGGTACGTACATGCCGAACTATACGCCGCAGCATCTCACTATACTATAATGCTTATTCACAGTAAGTGCGCTGCGGTAAAATGTATGAGCTTGCATTGCAAGTCGGTTTACAATCTTGCCTTGTCACGTTTGTTATATGATTCATTTCAAGAACTGAATTGATTTGTTGTTGTTGTTGTTGTTGTTGCTGCTGCTGCTGCTCCTTTACAGCAGTTTAGCTAGTTTTCAAAGGGCACGGGTGAACTGACCAAGCACTTCTTATTGACCGTTCTGCCAGAAACTAACTATACGGCATGTATATACTATTTTCTGATATTGAATGCATAGACCGGGACAGCGAATGAGCAAGTATTATTATTATTATTATTATTATTATTATTATTATTATTATTTCGTTGTTTTTGTCTGTCGTCATAGCCCTTTTCTCCCCGGTACTTCTCATCTTGAACCAACGACGATCCCCACCGCTCAGTCTTCAAGTTTCAGACTGCCGTACTTTCCGTATTATGTGTGATGTTCCTAGTATGGCTGTCTTTTGTACTGAATCTGTTGAATGTTTGCTTGGTGTGGCTTCCTGATTTGTCGTTAAACCTTTTGTTAGTGTTCCGATGGCTCCCATTATTACCGGTATAATCTTACATTTCAGGTTCTGCATTCATTGTATCTCTATACATGAATTCTTGTATTCTAGCTTCTTTTCCGCTTCATTTTGCGTGCCATTTCTGTCTGCAGGTATTTACACGTCAACCAGTTTGCGTGTTTTCTCTTGTTCGTTTTTAAATATTATAGCTGGCCTGTATAGCTGGCCTGTTTACTGTAACTTCTCTGTCTGTGTGGACTGCTTGATTCCACAACACTGTAACATCTTCCTGTTCATACACTGGGTTGGGCGTGTGCGCGTGTACCATCCGTCTAACTGCCTGTGGGTGATGCTGTCCGTGGATGGTTAGCAGTTTCCTCGTTTTCCTATCTAATTTTTGCAGTTCTTTTTGGCGCCAGTTAACATTTCCAAAGCTGTATCTAAGTACTCGTACTACCAATGGTCCAGTTACTTGAATTTTATTCGTTGCACTTAATTCTGTGCCCAAAACTATTCTCACTCTCCCCAAGTATTCCTTCTTCAACGTTTCTTTCTTATTTTTATACACTATATCGTGGCTCTCTTCTATGCCTAAATACTTATATGCTTCTCTCGGGCCCAGTTCTTTAATGTCCTTCTCAAATGTGCTTCCCATATATATATTTTGCTTTGGACCCTACCTTTTTTTAAACATATTCTTGCGCACATTTCTAATCCAAAATTCATATTAGTGTCTTTGCTCATTGCTTCACAATTTCTATTTAATTCCCCAAATCGTCATTTCTACCAAGCAGTCAAGGCCTCCACGCACAATAAGTGACGTTTATTATTGTCATTATTATTATTGTTATTATTATTGCCATGAAGTGGTAGTGATGGAGTAGTAGTAGTAGTAGTAGTAAGGCGAACGACTAACCTCAACCGTTAGTTGACACACGCAGTTGCCACTGCAGGAGCTGATAAACTAGAAAGCTGTTCGAAACTGTCCGCATTTTAAAGGTGGACCGATATTTTAATGTGCCGAGTTAACCGTGCCGGTGAAATAAACAGTTATACATAGCATAGTTCTTACGCAAATAATTCAGCGTTCGATGCCTTATAACCTGTCATAACCTGGTCAGTATTATATGCGTAGCATGTGGTTAATGACAGCATATTAGTTCATGTCGCCCTGTCTACTGCCCTATTAACTTCCTCCTCCTTGCACTAACATGCTGTTCTGTTTTGTAATTTAAATATACAACAATTGAAGCCATACTAAAGTAGGCCACGACACAGTTGATAATCATGTCTACTGTGTAAGGATTCATCGTAGAGAAATCTGTGTTATGAAATTTAAATTAAATACGCGAAAGCTATTGAAATTTAATACACGGCTGTTAGTTTAACAAATAGGACGGCTAAATGCAGCCTCGGGAGTGGCTTTAAAGTTGTAGACCCATATTTCTTTAAGGCCTGATGTATGCCTTCTGTTTGCATTGCAGTGCGTTGTACGTTGAGATGACCCTATCAGGATGGCAGGTTGATAGCAGGAAGCTCAAACAGCACGTTCGATGTTGGGCTTTATATGTCAGTGCAATGTCGGTTGAAAATTCGACAGAGATTATGACCCTTCCCATCTGTGGCAACGATCATCAATATAACTCTTCCACTGATACACGATCATATATTATTGCCCTAAACTCGAAGCTGCGATGCCTACTGAAGCAGAGGTCGCTGCTAGGCTTACCTCGGAACGGCCAGGCCACTTTCAAAAACATTTACTCCGTCAAGAGTACATTCATACCTTCTGTAACTGTACACATTTTTGAAAGGGATAGAAAGCACTTGACGGTGAATGCACAGTGGACTGCTTCTCCTCGTTCTACCTTTGCTCTTTACCCCCAAGCCAGCAAATAGCAAGTAATTCGGTCAGTACAGCCGATTACCCCAAGTAACGCGCCTTTCATCCCGTCATTCTTTTGTAGGTGTCGCTGTGGTGGATCAGGTCAGATGTTTTGTAAAGGACGTAGAACTTCTCCAGGTGCAGCCCTGCGATGTTCCTATAAAAATGTCTTCATCCGGTCATCTGTGCGCACGAAACAACCCGAGAACACACGTAATGGATTTTCATGATACTCAGTACTGAGAAGTCAGCGAAAATTCGAGGCATTTTGGTAGATCGAACAGTTTTAGCCAACCTCCTACAATGGTAGACACGTGTTTGCGCAAATCTCGTTCGAACGTCACTGTGTGTTCACCAAGAAGGGGGGGAGGAATGTTTAAAATTCGTAGATCACAGCTAGACACTTTTTAGTAAGACTTACGGTGTTCGAGATAAAGAAAGAAAAGAGACAATGTGTTTAGCTCAATTCCCAAATTTCTGTTTTCAAAACTCAGCGCTGGTCTTGTAAACATGGACGAACATTGCCGAAGACGCCTACTGCGAACTGTAACTAAACGCATCCTCATTCCACGTATGTCTACATACGTATACATAAAACGTCTACTTCATTCCAGTTGGAGGTGGTGCCCAAACCGTTACTTCGTTAAAAACATGATGATCTGCTTGGAGACAATGACGTAAAGGGTAGTGAGCGCGCCGGAATTGTTACCCCGTTCTTTGCATTTTTTTTGCGTGTTTTCGGTAAAGATGACAGAGCCGAGCATTTAAATGTTACCCACGTGTTGTAATGTAAGACAAACGCTGTCTGTCCTTCCCGAAACAGGCGGTAAATTTGTTCATCTTGCACGAGTAAACAGTGGAGTTGGTAAGGAAGTAAATAGCTGGACTTTTTTTCTACAAATAGAAGCCTTGTTAACTCGCGTACTGGTCACATTGCACCTCCAGGCAGTGCTGCGCGTGAGGATAAGTTTTTCTTTTCGTGTGACATTTGCTAGCGTATGACCGTTGTATAACACGCGAACATCATATTAGTCGCTTTGACCAAAATCTTGTTTTCCAAGACCCTGCCATCGGAATAATTACCAAACATGGTCGTAAATTAAGATTGTTGTCTTCCTCAGGGTGACATCTCGCACACTGTTATTCGTACTGGCTGCATGCTGTCGTATGGCAGAAGACGGGAGTACTGATGCTGTCGTGACGTCACATTTCGCACGTGTACAGTTCCGATAATACAGACTTATAAATGCAATGAAATAGAAAGCCCGTACCAAACCGATCGCAAAGTATGATGTCCCTTATGTCGTGTCCCTGATTTTGGCCACTGTCACGGGATGTTCCCCGCTGATGTAGGCGTTTTTGCGATAAAACTGCCGTGCCCTGCGACACGATAAAAGGGATACTCTGTACTGCAGCACTGTAGTAGGCCAGAATATAGCTAATGGCTGTGTTTAAAAAACAGAATTTTGAAGGACCTAACGTAGAATAACGATATTAAAACGGATGTTAACAGACTGCATTTAACCGGCTGAGGTTTGTGTCAGTTGGCGAGGTCGTGTATACAGCCGTGAACCTTCGAGTTCCATACAAGGCGGGAAATTTCTGGACTAGCTGAGCGGCTGTAAGATTCTCGAGAAGAACGTTGCTCCATGCGGTGATGAGCTGTGCACTGCAAGCCACACAGAGTGGAAGGAGTGATCGTGCGTAAGGGAAGTCGTGTTCGTCCGTGCGTTCACCTGTTCGGGGATTTCGTTTCTTAAAATGTGAACCGGTTTAGATGCACCGAAGGGTGATGGATTTACTCTAAAAGTGTTCTCATCTGAATCTGTGGATGTAGCTGGTCCGGCATAATATCTACCTTACGTGAAACTCAGACCAAAATTATTCGAAGTCCTCCACACCCCCCAAAATGCGACCTGTACCAAAAATTAGTGTATTGCATCAATCACAGATGTCGTTATGAAGCGAAAGTTTAGTTTGAAATATTTTGCAATGTGAGACAAGGGGAAATCATTTCTAATTGCAGTATGATATCTGAAGATTGAGGGGTTAACCGCGGTAACACAGTGGTTAAGGTGCTGTGGATTTGACATAAAATCCTTCCGATCGCACTATGGCCCCGGGGTCGACTCAGCCTGTAACAGAAATGAGTACCAGTAGTAGTATTTCCTGGGGGTAAAGGCGGCCGGTGCGTGAGGCTGACAACCTACCACTATCCTGTGCCGTTGTCACGGAATCTAGGAACCTTAACTTCCTGGAACCCTCTGGGCCTGTAATGGGACTGCTTTATCTGAAGATTGAGATAATTCAGATGTAAACGCCGTGTCGCCGGGTGAGCAGTTTCCGCCGTTTAGAAGGATGGTAATGCCTCCATCTTCATGGTGAAGTGGTCCGGAAGATGGAGGCACTAAGTTATTTAGAAACATCGGGAACGACTTACCCATTGACACGGCGTAACATCCCGGAAGACTTGACCCTGGATCAGCACCCATGCGAACACCTCAGATGTCGCACATCTTTGGTGATATGGTTTTGCAGCAATGTTTCTGTATCAGGAATAAGCAAGCCTCAGTGCCTTTATGGTGGACAGAAAAGCGAATTACGTATTTGGAAAACGCATAATTTTAATTGGATTAAATCTGTGCATTTCTGTTTTCTTTATAAAGATCACAGCACAGACCATTCGTAGTTTCTGATGTGCTAATTACGTTTTTCACACTGGGACACTGACTGTGAAAAACGCTAGTTTTTTTAATCTACCATCACTTGGGATATGAAGCTCATACAAATGCTGACAGATCCCAGTGGCGGCGCGTTCTGTGGCCATTTACTAGCATTGCGGGTTCGAATCCCGCGTGGAGGTATGAATGTCTACGTCGTGCGAGTTTTATTAGGCAGACGTCTGTGCGACGGGCCTGTTACTCGCTAAGAGGAGTTCTACGGAATGTGTGATCCCCTCGGTGTGGTCGCGGAATCTCAACAGTAAGGTCTAGGTCCATTAGGGGTTGTCGGAGCAAAAAAAAAAAATTACAAACGCAGAGCAAGCAAACTATGCGTTTACTTGGGAACTGAGAAGTCTGGCTATTGTAAGTAGTATAAATACTCGCCTTCTGTTTTGTACACAGTGGCGCTTGTTCGTGTGGCGGCAGCTAGCTAACTTATCACCGTAGTAGTTCCGAAAAACAAAGACGACGTTGTAAGTACGAGACATCGCATCTTTCTGTATAGAGTGTGTGTCTGGCTGAATCGAGAGTCAGAGTGAAGTCAAATGAATTGCTTGCCGCCGCCGCCCCCCCCCCCCCTCCCCCGCAGTACAATGACGTTACCGGATGTATCTTCTCATATTTCCGTGACATTCGAACCGTTTTTCCGATCTTGACTGAAGTCATTCATATTCGAAATTTTCGACACTGAAAGGAGTCGCTTGTGTTCAGCTGTACGGGAAGCCATTATGATGTTCTGTAACTGTAAAAGTCTGTCACGGAGCTGCTAAAGTTTACAGCTGTACTTTAATCCGCTCTGCACGAAGTATGTGGTTCTGACCGGAAATACGAAATTGAATTCCTTCGGTAGTCTGCTCTGGCCTCTCGCCTACATACAGTAAGTACATGCTGGTCGCGGACTTGCTTGTAGAACGATCTTCCGTGTTAGCAGTTTATTCGTACTTCTTAGCGAAACATGACAGGCGCTTTAGATTATTTACAGTCATTAAACTGCACAGGTTGATTGATGATTATTAGTGTACAGGAAGGAGCGGTTGTGGCCTACATTTAGACATTCCCATTATTTTCGTCGAGGAACTGAGGAAGACTGCGAGAATGTCGAGGAAGATAGCCGGTCTCGGGCAAATGATTCGAGCTGCGTTCGGCTGTGAATGCGGTAGCGGTAACGGATAATAGGCCGACTAAAATGAGAGCAATGACGTAGAACGGAAAATTAGCGTGATCGTGGACCTTCGCAGCACATCATGCTATCTTTAACTAGTTTAATTTACTTTTGTAATAGACATATATATATATATATATATATATATATATATAGTGTAAATGGAGCGGACCCCGTGTTATGGAATCAGCACATACAATTCGCATACAGAGGACGTAGCTACGTACAGTGGCTGACAGTTCGAGTTTATCGTGAGACGGCCTCGCAATGACAGTACTTGCCTCAGTACGGGCCTCCCCGTTGAGTTTTCAGGGTTTGTCGTAGTTGTAAGGTTCTCAGTGAGATCGGCCGGCGTCTGGAGCAGGTGTGGATATGGGCAGTTGCATTTCAGTCTGTGGCCGGACGACGTCAGACACCACGGAGAGGAATTACGTGCTTAGAAAAACGCTCTCTTGGCTATCGCGATTGTATACATACATAACTGAAGAAAGTATGTGATGTGAAGTGTTGGCTGTAGGTTGATGTTTTATCACCGAACAGTAAAACAAGTGTACAAGTGTGTACACGATCGGCCTTTATGACTGTTTTATTGTCTCTTAAACCGAATAGCCGTTGTCGGTTCTGTGCTGTTCGTACCGCAAGGATGTTCACGTCTCACCGACTGTGAACAAAAAATGGATTGCAGCATTTCATCGTTATGGGTCAAGTTGTGAAGGCTTGTTTCGGAGACCTTGTAAATGAGAAAACCACCTGTGATTGTAGTCTGATTGTGATTTAGGTCAAGACAGCCCGTCTTTTCGTACAAGCAAATCTCGTGTTGTGTAGCAGTTTACTTTCACAATTTTTGTATCGGTTTTCATACAATGTTTCTTCAGACGCATGTCATTTGGATGTTTGACTTTAACCGACACGACGGAGGTTGGATGCTGCTATCCCTTTACCGGATAATCTTGACAGGCATACCTAATACAGATACAAGTCAGTCAGTCAGTGGATGTTGCAAATCGTGGCAGCTCACAGTGGCTACAATTGTGAGTAGGTGCTTTCCTTCTTATTTTTATATTTTGATTATACTGCTAAGCAGGTGTGATGATTATATATGCAACCAAATTTTTATTGTTACTGCGTCGTAAACATTTATGACACAGAAAATAGTGTGGCTTAACGTATTTCTTGAATTGTGTGTTTATTTGCTCCAGACCTTGTAGGGAGATTGTTACGATGCACTGTAAATATGGCGAGTTACCTAATCTGTTCAGTGCCAGCGAATCATATTTAGTTACACACAGCTGACAACCAGTAAATACGTAGTAACACTCCCAAGACTACAGTCGGTACCATCATTCAGAACATCGTAATAGTCATTTTAGTTGCGGAGATTAGAATGTGTATTCCCAAATGAAGGTATCTTTTTCGTATACCGCTGTTTTATGGCGGACGGTGTCCACTGCCTGCGATGTATGTGATATGACAATGTATATGAAGTTGGTTTATGTAGACAACCTGGCTGTTCGAGGAAGGCCTACGTAGGCCAAATACCTGACAGCGATGCCCTCGATCATTACACTGCGCCTTGTTCAGCAAAGAATTGATTTCCTCTTATAACTTCTTTTACAGACCGGCATTTGTGATTGATCAGCAAATGGGCGTATCGTTCCATTTTGATACAGGACTAGGCAACTGCTGAAACATGTGGTCGGTGTTGTAATTTGGTACGGTGCAGTTTACGGTCTTCCGAAAATGATTCTGTGTCGATTGGTATCAAGGTACCAACAAGCAACAATATTGTTGTTTGTGGCTGCAACGTTGCCGTAGCCTTAGACCGCGCGGCCAGTGGGACCGACTGGCTGTTTTTCAGTTTTTATTTATTCCGAAGAATTAGGCAGGTGCTTTTTCCGCGTTTATTTTCCACAAATTTGTAAATGGAAGTCAAGTTTATTTTGTCTTATATTCGATAAATTAATTTTATTTTATGAAGGCTTAAAGTGGAATTGCCTGCTCATTTTTATATCTTCTTTAATTTGCCAGAATGTTAGCATTGAAACATATACCACGTAAATGCGGAAGAAAGTTTGGCAGGCTCGCATACCGTTTTGTCACATGCTTTTTTTACGATGCGGCATGACAGGAAGAGTTAAAGCGAAGTCGGACCACTTTTCATCTTCCTCATACAAATGCTTTATGTTTGTTTCTGGCAGCTATGCTGCTTGTTACTGACAGCGTCACGCGGGCCAGGCGGTAGTGATGTAAAAGTCATGAAACTCCTCACTTTCGTATCCGCCGCAACTGGGCAGCGGAGGGCAGTTGCTTGGTTATTCGTGCGTGTAGTAGCTTTAGAGGACGTGTGGAAAGTACGTCGACAGAACTGAAGTGCTTAGTTATAAAGTATCGTCCGTTAGAGCAATCAGCAACCAATCTTGTGACCTGCATCATAGAAAGTTATCCTCTCTCCAAGAAGTGGGATTTACTCTTAGATAGTATATGCAATATTTTGCGTGCGTTGTGTGTGTGTTGTCTTCAGTGAGACGCTTGAATGTAGCGACATCAATTTTACAGTTGCACATTCGATATTTGTACCAAATTGATAGCGTTGACATACCGGAGTTCTTCATAACTGACGGGATGCAGAGTGACAGATCATTTGAGGACATCAAGGTCATTATTTACGTCGGTAGTGACCAACCAACACGGTGTCATACCTCCAGAAATTGTAATCTGTTTCAGAAACGGCATGAAAACCTAAAATCGCAACGTACCGTTTTCTTGTTTATTTTTTGTTTATTTGGCGATGTTACATGGCGTCGAAGGTGATAAATGAAGCGATATAATGCTCAGTAAATGCAATAGTGGCACAATCCAAAAATTGCCATTTGGAGTTAATACAAAGAATGAGCTTAAAAATGTAACAACTGCGTCCAACAATAATTTCATCTAGCGGGGTATGTCTCAACTAACAAGTGTCGCTATAGTTGCGCCATTTTGTAAAACCAAACGGCAGTTTTTGGATTAAGCCGCTGTGGCTGTGGCATTCAGTGAGAGAGATGATTATCCTTTTAAGCACGAAGCGTAATTATTTTGTAAAGACCCAGTCCGTACCGCGCATTAACCTTTTGGCGCCGGAATTATTTTTTTAATTTTAGCACACTCTGTATATAAAATGTGAATAATACAGGAACAAAATGCGTTAGAATTATGAAACAAACTGCATTTTGAAGAGCAAAAAACGGAGAGTATATACCATGTTTAAAATATTCAGTACCTATATTTGTTGAATAAATATATAAAATGCAACATTTAGAGGTTAGCGGTGCGGTACGACCACTATAGTCGTCGTTAGGCGT
>Ga0123357_10014990_pt1 | contig 10142 bp, 6 predicted proteins | sample TergutEmb28metaG_FD_89873 | JGI IMG/M metagenome (GOLD analysis project Ga0123357, IMG submission 89873) | Embiratermes neotenicus P4 segment gut microbial communities from Petit-Saut dam, French Guiana - Emb289 P4 | ecosystem: Host-associated > Arthropoda: Insects > Digestive system > Gut ... | reverse complement strand
TGCACACAAGAGAAATATAATATCCTTAAATCTTCTCTTGACAATAGAGATGTAACAGTTTTAAAAGCAAAGCATGCTGTTCAGTTTACTTATTATCAGTAAAACCACCACAATTCATTGATCGTTATAAGTTGTGTTGTGTAATATATAAATTGTGAACTGTAATTGACATGTCCAATGCAACTTGTGTGTCAAAGTGGATGAACAAACAACCTGAAACTGAAAATGGTTTGTAGACATGTAAACATGTAAAGTTCTCACCTTGCAACCACTGGAGCCCTCCTGCCCAACAAGTATGTACAAATGCTGTCCCCGGTGAAGCTCAACCACTGTCCGCACAATGGCACCAGTGCTGCAGCCACCACTGGGACCAAGACCTCCACTGGCACCCTTGGCAATGATCCTGACACCAAAATAATATAATTTTGAAGTGAAGGATTTAAGTTATATTAATCAGATAAATGTACAGAATGGCTGTGCCAGAAAGATGGTTAGTTGGTCAAATACACTGTGAAAAGTGATAGACAGATGATGATGACAATGACAACGAGATTATGAAGATTATGATGATAATTATGATGATGGCAATGACGTTGAAAATAATGAAGATGACAATGACAACAATGATGGCAACAGTTGTTGATGATGGTAGTGGTAATGGCAACAATGATTATGATGAAAATATTCAGAATGATAATATCAATAAATAATGGGCACTCTTATGTTAGTAATACTAATTTTGATGATAAGAATAAAATCGATGATGCTTATAGGCATTATGGGAATTATGAGTATGGCAGAGGTAAATACCACTGCTTAGGTTGACTCAACATGGCTCCACGCCAGTACCAAGGATGCCAAAAAATGGCATAGTCTTGTCCTGCACCGCTGTGTGTGACAAAGAACCACAAGATGCTGGAGGTGCCCCAGGTAGCTAAGGATATATTTTTAAGTAAGGTTATTTCATCATTAGTTAGAGGACAATAGTATTGTTTGTTGTTCTAGGGTAAAAAAATATATGGTTTGGAGGTTGGAAGTTGAGGTCTTGCATTTTGCTAAAGACTGTATTTATAAGCTCCATACAATTATCAGAACAGAACAGTGATTATTTCCCAAACATATAAACCAAATGGTCTTTGCAATGGAGAAACAATTTCTTATCTTGTTTGGTAAACTGAAAAGCAGTATGCATATACTGTGTACATATGTGTGTGTATGTATGTATATGTGTGTATGTGTTGTGTGTGTGTGTGTGTGTGAATGTGTATATGTGTGTGTATGTATGTGTGTGTGCATTGACAAAATTAACATGGAATGACATAGTGACAGCCTGATGTCTGATAATACACCCAAAATGACAGCTGGATTAATCCAAGGTACACGTAAAAGTTGCTGAGGAAGTCTGAACACATGGACAGATTATTTCTGAAACACTAAGACAGCAAACAGCAAAGAGGGAAAAGACATACAGCATGGAACACAATGCAACTATTTTCAAGTTCATAAAATACTCACGTGTAGTAACCGCTTTCTGGGACAGTCCACCTTTGCATCCCAGCCCATGGGGCAGTGTCCAGTACAGTAACATTTGTGGCAGAGTGATTGTATTCTTTGAGGCAGTTCTCTGTTGTAGGGCCCTCCCGGCCTTTTGCTCCGCAGGTAGTAATGGTGTATACTGCACAGAGAGATTACACTTGACTAAAAGAAGATTATCGCACACTACTACAGTAGTTGAGTAAAGAGAAACCAACTTGATGCCACTTATTTTATTACTTTATTCAGTGCTCAACATGTGTCAGACGTTAATATGTCCATCTTCAGGAGCTTGCGACTAATTCATAGTTATTTCATGGGTTGTATCTGGTTCAGTGTGTGTTGGCGTTCCATTTCAGTGTGGCTATGGTGGTGTGGTGTCTTTATGCAGTCTGAAGATGATGCACGGTCCAATAAACATAAGACTACTACAATAAGTCACTTTTAAAATTCTGCCTGAAATACAAATATTACTGGTTTTCACCCTTATAAATACAACATAAATACAACAAAGGAATGAGCTAATTAAACAGCTGACCAAACTCCTGTTAATTCAAAACACTCGTTTAACAACATGAGTCGCTTTAATCTAATAATAATTATGTTCAATTCTAATATTTCCCTTCCATCTATGTTCCTGCTTCTTAGATGTGTCTTTCCTTACAACAGAACTTCATGTTTCCTCACGTATGTTGCATTTTCCACTACTATAATTGTCCTGAAAAACTAAGGTAACAATATTAGTGTATACAAATAATAAAACTAATAGCTTTTGTGGTCTTCTTGAGTTCACCTTTGTAACATCTGTCTTGAGCACAGGTGTTTTCTACAGCATTTAATTTTCAATTATTTACAATTATTTCAGTACCAAATTGTTCCACAACAACTGCTCTGTATAACTTACATGTACTAATCTCTAAGTACTCACCAGTTTTGTTAACAAAATCTTGGTGTATATCTTCATCCGGCCGATAACAGAAAGTCCTGTTGTACACGTACCCCTCTGACACATTGGCAGGCACACCTGAAATAGAAAACACACTGCAGTTAAAGTCAATTTAACATTCCAAGTTTCCAAGAGCAACAGCCCTTTTATTTTAAGTAGGGTCCATTTAGATAATAAACACCAGTTCTGATAGAGCCTGGTGCCTCTTCCTTACTCCTCTGGCCCTTAAGCCATCACTCTTTTCCTACATGCATTCCAAACCTTGGCCACCATCTTCTGTATGGACTTACTGATGGAGGCAGGATACGCCTCTAAAATGTCATAATACTTCATGATATTACATGGTGTCATAAACAACAATAAATCAACTAGAAACAACAAAAGCTACTCTAGACCAGCGTTTGCCAACTGTTCTTCCATGAAGTAACCCCTAAAACAATTTTTCGCATACTGACAACAAACCTTCACCAGTTAGAAAACAGAGAGGCAGCTGGTAGCGCATGGGTTCGCTCCAGTATTGCCAGTGGCTAGACAAAACTTATTGGTGATATTTCAAGGGATATTTGGAAGTTTACACAGTATTTTAAAATTCTTATGTATTTATGCCATGATATCTATCAAAACCCCTAAAGGTGTTCTGAGGAAAATTGTTCCATGTAACCCTGAACGGAAAACACTGCTCTATTCTGTGATTAATGAAAGAAAGCACTTTTTTTTTAAATATCTCACAATATCCCAATTAAAGCTGCTGTGCTAAAATAACTGCTTGGAAGAGCCAGTGGTGACAGGTACCTCTATAAGACAGTCTTTACCAGAGAATATCCTCATTTGGACATGGAGACAAGAGTCAGTCTCCAAACATATGCTCATGCACACAGTAAACACATACAACCAAAATACTCGCAATGTCAGTTCCCATGAACCATAGTCAGTTCCTTGACTAATCATTAGCATGTCAAGGGATTCTGTAGCATGACAGATTCAGTTTATTTGTTACAAATAACAATACTTTTCAGCTTACCAAAACCAAAGCACTCAGGACTCATGGAGATGTCATCCAAAGTCATGAAACCTGGCTTGTATCCCTTCTGTGCATGGAACTGCAGAAAGTACCTGTAAATAAGCCCATTCAATGTTGAAGCAGCCCATTATGTGTTTGGATTGCCACTTCATGCATAATGAATAGTTACCTGTGTGTCACATTTGGCAAAGGTTGAACATGCCTGATCCATTTCTCTCGCCGGTTTCCAAAGAACCAGAACAGTTTTGTGGTCTTGTTTTGGTGTGGCTGCATTTCTATTAACATCAGTGCCAGACCTGCACTGTGCACGCCCCAAGGGAAGTAGTGGAACCGGATCTGAACAACAATTCAAACTGTGTAAACTTTTATGGAACAAAGGTAATTAAGCAAATGGCCTTCCTGAAATGTCAATAATGTAATCTTTAGCAAACAAAGATAATTTACAAGTTTCCTTTGGTTCCTAACCACAAAAATCTTTATACCAGTCAAAAAGGCAGTGTGTATTTTGAGTACCATAGGGACTAAGTTCTTAAATACTTGAGGAATTTTATGTTACGGCTTCTCAAATCTGGTACAGATTTCCTCTAGCAACAGATGATAAAATTAAAATATCCGAAACTAACCAGATAAAAGTGTACTGCACCTTGAACATATAAGATCTGTAAAAATTACTACAAAGATGATTTTGTGAATGGATTTTACACATAATATTTTGCACATTACTGTCAGGATTTAAGGGTAACAAAAGTGAATTAAATGTATCACGCAAGCACACTCCAACTCACCGTGCAGCTATTGTTGTACAACTGATTATTCCCACTGTGGTAGCAGGGTGGTGGGTGAAATATTGGACTCTCTAGTATAGGACCTGACCCCATTTCTCCGTCTGACATGTTGACATACAGATAAACACCTGCAAATAGTCGAAGTCCCTGAATAATTTCTGCTCTTCACATGATCCAGAAATTACAGAAAATGTGACATGTAGGCCTAACTCCTGCAACCCAGTTGCAAGAGGAATACAGCCTAATATCAAACAGTGGTTGACTACTAAAAAATTACAAACAAGTATTCGGAAAAAAATTATGACTTAAACTAAATACCGAAATTCATTTTCAGTGTATTCCTGTAGTGTGAGCATCTTGTATAATGGCAGTTGTCATATGCTAGCTACACGTGGTTACAACATTTCACACTTCAGAAGCTTTAGATCCAGCAAGGACAGAGATCAAGAAAACCACTACAATAAAGTTGATATACAAGTTAAGAGGAGTGGCATAACCCGCAATGAACAGACAATGACAGAATAAATTGTGAGACATCTCTATCACTTAAAATGTTTGATCACACCAACATGTTTTCAGTATTTGCTGTGTACAAGACAGCTACAACAATAAATGATCTACAGTGCGTAATCAGACTCATAAAATTTTTCAGTTTGTAGAAGACAAGACTAAGTAGGTCCATGAAACGTTATAGAAACTGACCTGATGCATTCTGGTATGTGTGGTCCTCACTAGGACAATTGGCATGTGAACCATTCTGTCGCGTCCATGTCATTTGCTTTTCAGTCCAGCCACACAGATCCTTCTCAAATGTACAGTGAGAGTAACTTGGGAGTTTGTCTGCAAACACCAACACATTATTATGGCCACCAAGTAGTTAAAGCATTTGCTCAATCAACAATTCAACATCAACGAACTCATGAAGAAATTAATTAAATAACAGAAAGAATATTTTTTTATAAATATTTTACAAACACATTGTTTGAAACCAGGCAAAATGTTCTTGTCTGGTACAGAGTGAAGAGAACCCAAAAATCTTATTTTTTTGGAGTCAGTATCAGGACTCGCTATGGAATGGAAGGCCCAGGAATCGAACCCCAGTGGCGGGCAAGATTTTCTGCACCCATTGTAGGCTGGCCCAGAGGCCCAACCAACCTCCTGTAGAAGGGGTACCAAGTCTCTTTCCTGGGGGTAAAGCTGCCAGGGCATGGTATTGACAACCCACCCCCAACTAGCACCTTCATGACCTGTTTTGGCATGAATGTTTTGACTTGCTGTACTCTCAGTATTGATAACGACAATCTGAAGTTTGTACGGCACTTACCACAGTCCTGCTCCTCATCTTCACCTTCTGGGCAGTCTTTATGGAGATCACAAACATTATCCCTGCTGATGGACATGTTGTTGGAGCACAAGAAGTGGGCTGCATTTGACTTGAGTGATGTATCTGAACACAACTTACAGTTTATTATGTATAGAACACTCAGTCCTACGCAGTTCTGTGTGTTATTGGTCACCATATATTAAATAAATTCATGTCAAAACACAATCTATTCATAGGTGTCATTTTCCTGACCTATTGCCAGAATTTGACAAAATGAGTGTTTTAATTTAATATTTTTCATGCACTAGTCCAATACAGCCTTTATTTTACAACACAAAAAAACTCCAACAAAACATTTATAAAAATGTTGGATATTATACCAAATTAGGAAAGTCAACATCTATGGCCTGTATCAAGAATGTCTTATTTTGAGGACTGAAGAAAAAGAAATGCCAGACCAAGATTGAAACCAATTATCTCCTAAATGGGTAGCAGGCACATTACCCACAAACTAACCCACTTGGTATAAATATGTTGTGTTCATCATATGACGCTCTGTAAGCCAGTCAGAATTTCCCAGACAAACCCAGCTCTGTAGCCATCGTTTCCACAGATATTTAACGCTTTGGATTCTGTTTTCCTTACATACAATACATGTTCATAATGCCGTCCCCATGCCTTCAGGCGAGCTTCACATCGCCTTACAACATATTTCGAAATACTCGACGACATAGGTGTAACTTGGGGGTGCAACAGAGGGAGGCAAATAACGCTACCATTTTTTTTAAACCTAAGAATAGTTTTTTGGTTACTGAGTTGAAGAGGGGCAAATAAGAAATATAGAAATGCTTTCAAAATGATTATTTGGCTTGTGTAAAGACCGAAAAAATGAAACGAACGAATCTCCTCCTTTTCGTAACTTCAGCTGTTGAAGGTACTGCCCTATTATGGCTGAAGGACATCCTGGAGAAGAACACTATTACCATTCTGGTAGTGAGTTAATTTAGTATTGTGGTTCCTGCAACACACGACGCCCTGCAAATCCTAATGTCACTCTTCCCACAACTAAAGAATCCGGAATATCATAATCGGTACAGCAATCCGCCATGGGCTGGCCGGTTCGCTGTTCGAACCCCGGGGTGTTCAGATTTTCCGTATCCATCCAGGCTGGCTCCGAGGCCTACCCAGCCCCCTGTAGAGTGGGTACAGCGACTTTTTGCCCGGGGTAAAGCGGCTGGAGCGTGGTATTAACCACCCGCCCAAACTAGCATTGAGGTTAAGCATGGACAGAGTTACACTTCTGCTCCCCCACTCTGTGCCTCCAGCGGCGTGTCATACGGTTACCTTTATTTGCTTTCACAACTAAAGAAACACTGCGCAAAGTGGGGTGCCCCAGTTCCCAGAAATCAGAACAAACATTTCAAAATATTAATAAGATTTCAGAAAAGCAGTACAAGTTGCTAAAAATAATATAACATTCCTGGGAAATAAATACGCACTTCGCAAAACGTAATATTAGCCTACATTTACATGATTCCTGTATTTTCTCTAAAAATGTAACGTTACATACCCGGAAAATTCAGATAAGGCTCTACACAATGTAATAGTTTTCCGGAAAATCTTCATACAGCCTGCAACATGTCCGAATATATTACTCTTCCGGGATACACGAAATGTCCTGCAAAATGTAATAGTACGTTCCTGAGAATGAAACAAACATAGCCAGACAAACTATGACGTTTATTACCATCAAAGCAGTCGACGAGGTGCAAATTATCTAGCGCCATGAGAGCTGGGGCGGCGTCCTCCTTCACCACCTCTAGTATGAGGCTGAATTGGCGACGGATGGGCCCGATCTTGTAACGATAGTTCTCCCAGCGCTTGTGGTTATTGCCCCGCATTTCTTTCAGGATAAGCTGCGTAGTGGAGTTGCTAACGAGGCGAAGAATCGACCGTGACATGTTGGACATGAAGAGCCACACCTCGAGGGTGCACTGCTGCTGCTGCTGCGTGCCCATGAACACGGGGCTCCATATGTGCACCTCCCCGCGGCCGTCGGTTTCCAGAAGCAAGAAGTGGCCTGAAATGTTCAGGAACTTCCTTAGTTTCTAACACAGCGACTTAACACCGAAGTTTTGCAAGGCTTATCAACCTGAGCACGTAGAAATATTACTCTTGTTTTGCCTCTTTTTATTTTCTTTAATTAATTATTGCTTGTAATTTAATAATTTGTGGTTTAAACGCATTAATACAATACATTTGGTTTTACGCTCAATCAACTAAAATAGATTTCTTATTTTTATAACCAACAAGTTGCACATACAAAGTGCACCTAAAACATTTATAATTTATAAACTAACAGAGTCAGTTGTCATGCATATAAGTAAAATAAGATGACATGGCAATATGCTGATTATTATAACGTGGAATATGTCAGTTAATTACATGTGTGATTGAAGTTGTTAGAATAGTTATCATGTGATTAGCAGAACTCGTGAACACTTAGTACGTAATTTATTACTATCTTAATTTCTAATACATTTGTAATAATAGGCACGTTATACCCTAGCAGGCATTCATATCCTGTTGATATTGCAGAATGTGGAACAGTGAAATGTACGTATTTTGAATTCCATTTGCTATATAGTTTCCTATAATTCATTGATGGTGTACGAGCATCTATAATTACTTCAACCCATAATGGATTTTTTTCTTGTACGATTGGGCGGGGCCTTGTTTAATAGATGTAAAACTAGAGTTGTTATTTATTTGGACATTTATTATGATAAATTTCATAAGTTTACGTTCCAGACGTAGATTTATAGCTACTGGTGTTCGACATCGTAATAAAAAACACTATCAAATTGCGTAATTTTAGTACATGGGAGTCGAGACCCACGAATGGTGTTTAAAGCGCCTGTTTGATCACAAGGAGTAATTGGCTGTGTAGGCGTTTGTGTATCAACATCATCAAAGGCCAGTACTAAAAAGACCGTAAAGCAACCAAGTGCTTCTATTGTATTGCCTCTAACAGAATTTCAAAACAAGTATCCTCCAGTATTTACTACTTCTTAAAACGTCAGAAAAGCTTTCAAACAAACTTCCTTTCCTCATTTGTTAATAGAGAAGATACATCTGATAAACAATAAACTTTATAATTTTCAGTACGTTTGTTTAATTTTCCTTTACGGTTCAAAGTGCCAGATGGTGCTTCTGCTGTTCATATTCTGTCTAATACTAACTGGACACAATAAAATTAGTCACTAACACCACTGTGTACACACAATTTTAACTAGGGTTCATAACTTGTTGCTGATTAACTTTTCGACACCATGCATCCTATATATAGGACAGACGTACCGCTAAGCCCCAGAGTACGCTTTTCATATATTCAGTCAACAAATATATTTAATTATTTTGTTTAGACTTTCTCTCACCATCTTCATTTATTCCTCCACAAAATGTCGTGTATTTCCTAATGTTACCATTCTTGGTTCATAAAATATTCACATTTTACATAAATGGTGTGTTAACTGTAAATATCCAGCTCCAGGGCCAAAGGGTTAAGAATAAACGCAATGTTGCCAACAAAGGAAAACAATCACAACAGACATACTGAGACGCCACGATTTAATAGTAAAAGGTAAACACGAAGTTCACCCTAGAACAGGCCATGAAGGCCCAGATAGAGAGTAAAGGTATAGCTCTACTCCTTCTTTAAACTCGGCGTTAGATGGAGGTGTATGGTTAACGCCACGCCCGGGTCAGATTACCCGCGAGAAACAGCCGGTACCCATTGTGTAGGAGGCTGGGTGGGCCCTAGAGCCGGTCTGGACGGGTGCGGAAAATATGGCCCCACAGGGATTCGATCCCCGGACCGTCCAGCCAGTAGCTAGTTGCTATACCAACTACGCTATAATAAATAATAATAAATTCGGGTCGATTTCATATTGCTTAATGCTGAAGTAATATTCTCAGATCTGTCTTGTTATAAATTCCAGTACTGTGGGATGTGAAGATGTGTCGTGACTGGAGGACACAGGATATGACTGGAGCATACAGGGTATGACTGGAGCATATAGGGTATGACTGGAGCATACAGGATATGACAGGAGCATACAGGATTACAGGAGCATTCAGAATGTGACTAGAGCATACAGGGTATGACTGGAGCATACAGGGTATGACTGGAGCATACAGGATATGACAGGAGCATACGGAATTACAGGAGCATTCAGAATGTGACTGGAGCATACAGGATTACACGAGCATACAGAATATGACTGGAACATACAGGATACGACTGGAGCACACAGGATTACAGGATCATTCAGAATATGACTGGAGCATACAGAATATGACTGGAGCATATAGGATATGACTGGAGCATACAGGGTATGACAGGAGCATACGGGATTACAGGAGCATTCAGAATGTGACTGGAGCATACAGGATTACAGGAGCATACAGAATATGACTGGAGCATACAGGATACGACTGGAGCATACAGGATTACAGGATCATTCAGAATAT
>Ga0123357_10014989_pt1 | contig 10142 bp, 9 predicted proteins | sample TergutEmb28metaG_FD_89873 | JGI IMG/M metagenome (GOLD analysis project Ga0123357, IMG submission 89873) | Embiratermes neotenicus P4 segment gut microbial communities from Petit-Saut dam, French Guiana - Emb289 P4 | ecosystem: Host-associated > Arthropoda: Insects > Digestive system > Gut ... | reverse complement strand
TAACGGCAAATGATGAGAAAAATTTGCGTATTTGGGAAAGGAAGGTGCTGAGAAAAATATCTGGTCCAATATGTGTAGCAGGATACTGGAGGAGCAGAACAAATGAAGAAGTGAGGCAATTATGTGGAGAATTGGACATAGTAACAGAAATAAAAAAAGGAAGATTGAGATGGCTGGGACATGTGGAGAGGATAAGTGATGAAAGGGTGGTAAAGAGGTTATATCAGAACACTCCAGAAGGAAGTAGTAGTGTAGGAAGACCAAGGTTAAGGTGGATGGACGACATGAGGGAGGACCTGAGGAGGATGGGTCTCACAAACTGGAGGATACGTGCGCACAGAAGAGATGACTGGACGATGGTCATGAAGGAGGCCAAGGTCCTACAAGGACTGTAGAGCCATGGACTAGAGTAGATAAATCACAGATATCAAATTATACCTCTCTCTGAATTGACTGGCTTCTCTAAAATATTTGAGTTGCTTATTTTCCATAGGTTACAACACCATTTCATGAGTAATAACACCCTAGCCAATGAACAATGTGGTTTTTGTGACAATGTTTCTACTGAAAGTGCTATCTTTAGGCTCATCAAAACGATTTTTAGGGCGTGGAATAATGAAGAATATACAACAGGCCTATTCTGTGATCTAACAAGGGCTTTTGATTGTGTTAGTTATGTACTCTTGATCTTAAAGTTGGAATCTTACGGTTTAAAAGGCTGTATATTTAATTGCATCTTATTTGCAGAATAGAAAACAAAGAGTTGTGTTGCAATTTGTCATTTCACCTATTCTTCTACTGGACTGGGAAATAGATATGGTGTTCCTCAGGGATCTGTGTTGGGTCCATTACTGTTCAGTGTTTATATTTAATGATTTTCCTTGCATCATAAACAAAGTCTCTTGTACCATTCTTTGTGCAGGTGATACTAATATTCTTGTTTCTGCCAGTGATCTTAATGAACTAAATTCTAAATGAAATTTATTACTGTGTTGTATTTTTAAATGGTTCCAAGATAACCAGTTAGTACTCAAACAAGATGCATATTGTAATATTTGCTTCATAAGTTTCGTCATCCCTGTTGTGTTTATAATAAACTAGATTGGAGTGTGTATTCTTGTCTAACACAACTATATGGTGGTAGAGATATGTATAATTTATTACATAAAGAACAACTACATGTTTCAGCCCTTTTATTTGGCCATCTTCAGGTTGATAAATGAAAAACTTAGTAAGCAGCTACACTTGACTTGTGTGGGTTGTATACAGTGGGGAGGTAAGAGGTGGAGTGGGTACGAGGTCTCGCATGTGTTGTGTAGGATGGATGGTGTAGGTACATGGGTTCTGCTATTTTCTATTCTAGGTTAATGTAGTTGGATCTATGGTATCATCTAATGTTAGCAGAGGTTATATGTACATGTACACTTGGCTTATTATATGTATATATACATATATATATATATATATATATACAGTGTGCAACTTATATAAATGTAGTATCTATAGGTATAGTAGGTTCCTTGATCTAAGACTATACACAAATATGGTTCTTATAATTGTAGTAGATCATTGATTTAATCACTTTGTTATTACGTGTATTTCATTTAAGATGGCGAACATAGAGTTAGTGGTGATTGTTCCTCTCATATTTTGGTGAAAAATAAAGGTAATAATGATGCGGTTATCTGTAAAAAGTGCAGTGCATACAAAACTCATCTAAAAGAAGCTCTGGATGAACTTATTTCTATACGAATGATCAACGAGTTTCTTCAAAAGGAATTGCTTACATACGCGACCCCTAAGAGCACGTGGTGGATTGAACCAGACTCTAATGGCAATGTGGTACAACCCTTCGAAAACAGGCCATCGAAACATTCATCAAAGATGAGTTACCCCGAAGTGGCAGCAGCTGGTTGTAAATGGATTCCAGCTTCACATATATCGGCAAAGAAACTTCATACATCAGAAACATCTTTAAGAGAACGGACCTCAGGATTACATTCCATACGGACCTCAGGATTACATTCCGTACCACACACATGTTAGCCAACCTACTTACTCACAAAGACCGAGCGTAAGAAAAATACTCCCTATCAGGTGTATACAAACTAACTTGCCCTGACTGCCACAAAGCGTATGTCGGACAAACAGGTAGACAGTTCTCCTCCCGCTACAAAGAACACATGACAGCATGGTGCAACCACAGCACCACCTCCAGTTTTGCACAGCACATTATAGAAGAAGCCCACTCATTTGGCCCCATAAACCAGATCATGGAAATAGTACACTACCACAAAAAGGAGCGCATCTAAACACATTAGGGAAATTCCATATCCATATTGAATTCGTTAAAAACAATCACCTCAATGACCCTCAGACGATACACCCCAATGCCATCTTTGACACCCTCATAAAGACTGACTGACCATTAAACCCTACAACTGCCCGACCCCCTCACCCCGACTATAGACATTCCCAAGCACCTAACAAAAGGACAAGGCCATTTACATGAAACATAAGAGCAAACTTCCACGCTAATAACCACAGGCTTACTACAATTAACACGGAGCTTGAGAACACTCAGCACAAGCTCAGAATCACCGACTCACACATAACGTGACTCTATTCAGTGATACACACGCGCACATATAAAGTGTATATGTGATAACATCAAAAAAGATAGTGCACAAAACGAGCCATAATAATCCCACCTGCACCGGCATCTACCTACCCAGTTATCGGTAATCCAGGGAGACAACCCTGCCAACGCCATTAATCAACACACCACACAACACAACGACCATCTGACCCTCAAAACTGTAAGTATACCACATAATATCAGCCATTTTATACATGTTCTCTATGATAATGGTAATGTGAACACAACCACTAAACAGATCACCCTGTATCTTCCACAGGCAAATCCTCACTATATGAACATGCGCCATATAACCAGCTAACACATACTACACAGTAAAGCTGGGCTTCTAAGGATCGTCCTATCCGCTGTCCTCGAAGTTCGTCACCACTCTCAGAACATTCCAACCAGAACACGCATGAATCAATGACACCAGAAGAGAAACATCCAAACTTAACACATCAACATTACCTTAATTTAATTTAATTTTGCTTGTAAAATTAGGTCGTGATTCCACACTACTATTTGCAAATTCACGTTCATTACCAACTCATTTTTATTCCTTCCTATAATAGTTTCACTTCAGACACTGAACTGACAAATTATGGAAACCAAACTTGAAGTATTATAATAGTAAATATAATAACAAAGAGATTAAATCAATGATCTACTACAATTATAAGAACCATATTTGTGTATAGTCTTAGATCAAGGAACCTACTATAACTACAAATACTACATTTATATAAGTTGCACACTGTATATATATATATATATATATATTTTATAAGCCAAGTGTACATGTACATATAACCTCTGATAACATAAGATGATACCATAGATCCAACTATATTAACCTAGAATAGAAAATAGCAGAACCCATGTACCTACTTCACCCAACCTACACAACACATGTGAGATCTCGTACCCACTCCATCTCTTACCTCCCCACTGTATACAACCCACACAAGTCAAGTGTAGCTGCTTACTAAGTTTTTCATTTATCAGCCTGAAGATGGCCAAAGAAAAGGCCCGAAACATGTAGTTGTTCTTTATGTAATAAATTATACATATCTCTACCACCATATAGTTGTGTTAGACAAGTATACACCCTCCAATCTAGTAATATTTGCTTCTTCTAAGCTCCTGGTTTACTGTTGAGCCGTGCCTGTGGGGCTTGGCTCAAAGGCCGTCTCTATGCGGAAGTTAGACTTCTTGAAATTTCTGTCCTGTCACCACTTTCCCTTGGTTATCGTCCAGGGATTGGCTGCCGTGAGAGGGTGAAAGGCTTGGGGGCGGTTACGGAGAGTTTTCCTGAAGGGCGACAGAAGCCCAGACTCTCATTTGCTCTTGAATTCGCATTTGAGACTTGGAGTTTTACTTCTGCTTCTACACCGGGAGAAGGGGCTGGCCAGCCTAGAAGGACTTGTTTGCTGAGTTGTTCACACTACCCACGGGACCAACAATCGAGTATGAACGTAAGTTAGAAATTTAGCTTTTGTTGTCTGTTGGTTCATATTCGATGTCAGCCCCGGTGACTAGGGGTGAGGCAGAAGCGATGTTTTCTGTAATTGTTATTTTTGTAATTTTGGTATGTAATTTTCTATGCAAGTCACTATGGCCGTTTGTAAGGGCCTATATAATGTTGTGTGATCATGGATGTAATATAATGCTTCTGTTGGATGGGCGCCGACTTGGTAGTGGGAGTCGGGCAGTAGTCTGTATTCATGTAACATTGTTTTGAAGTTTGTGTACGAGCCTGATAGGTAGGCTAGGGCTGTTGATGCACGTTGCTGGTGCATCGTAATGTTATGAAAGAGACTACGCGTGCTGGATGATCTGCTGTGAAGATCGATACTGTTTTGCTTTGGTGATTATTGTGTTCTTGTGGTTGTTTGATTTATGTAAGAATTTTGTTGTACTGAGAATATATTTTCATATTTGTTGTTATCACTGTGTTACTTTTGTGTGTATTGTGTGGCTCTTTTCACTTACACTACCCCACAGGAGTTCACTGTTACGGGACCCAGCCGCCCAAATAACGGATGGGGATATACATAGTGCCGAGCCCCCGTTATTTACACCAAGTGGCTTCACCCCTCACCGGGTGGCGACCATGTGGGCTCACTGTTCCACACTGCATACAATAATAGAGCTCTTACATTCTCTGAAAATATCAAATTCTTAGGCATGCATCTTGACTGCCATCTAACTTGCAAATCACATATAGACACTTTAGTAAGAAACTTGATTTTGACTTGCTGTATGTTGAGAAAGTTATTACACATTTTAAGTGTAATAAATGTTACAAATGGTTTATTTTGCACGTTTCATATTCATAAATTATAGTATAATATTCTGGGGTTCATCTTCATCAATGAGAAATAATTTCATAAAAAAAAAGAGAGAAATTGGGATTATGCTGAGACTAGGTTCAATGAGTTCTTGTAGAGAGGATTTCAAACAATTGGATGTACTTAAAGTTCCTTGTTTATATATTTAAGCCTTGATGTTATTTGCAGTTAAAAATTTTAATGTTTATCAAACTAACACCTATGTTCATGGTATGAATACAAGGCAGCAAAACAAACAGCATATACCTTCGGTAAGACACTCTTCAATGCAGAGAGGTGTCTACTCTTCATCTTTTAAAATATTCAACCAACTTCCACAAAATATATTTAAATTTCATAACAATATACATACATTTTAAGACTTTGTTAAGAGATCACCTTGTTAAAATGCTTTTTATTCTATTGCATAATTTCTTTATAATGGTCTTGATAGATAGCTAGCAATAAATATTTGACATTTGTGTTCCATTTCTTTTTAATTCTGCTTAAGTGTATTATGTAGATACATGAATATTCATATTTAACTTGTTTTATTATTTTGTAATGCATATATTCTTTGAAATATTGTGTGCTTATGATCTTTTCTTTGTTATTTATCATGTTTTGCTAATTTTATGTAATTTTGTAACTTATTGCTTTGACTTGATTGCATATTGCAATTTAGCTCTAGTCATGATGAATTCCACATTCAATCTGACTTGTGCAGGTAATGGATCTCTGAATGTATATATAAATGTATGTGTTTATGAAATATCCACATTAAGCCAGAAAAACTTGGCCCATTGTGAGATAGCGCTGGCATTTAAATCTCTCTCCTGAAGGTTAAGCACCACTCCATAAAGATTTATGGAGCAGTGGAGGTTATGTTCCATGCAATTAGGCATGTCATGAGAATGGACCTAGTCAAATACAGGTAACAGGATAATTAATTTCTGTATATTTATGATATTTTCATATTACTTTAAAATCCCAATTAAGAAATAAATTGGTTATATTGTGCCAGGGCCATTCTTTTATTAGGGGGGGATTAGTTGCTATGGACCTAAGCTCTGTCCATGTCTTGAAAGTTTCTTAGCTGGTATTTGGCTGTGTTTCCTATGGTCATAGATTTTTCTACCAGCAACATGCAGCAGATCCATGTGGTAGTTCAAAACTGAAGTAATTTCAGAACATTGTTACTGCCACTAACAGTACTACACAGTCAAAATGGGAGAAAAAACTCTGCTATATACTTTTTATGGAGGAATCGGAGCTGTTGTGTCCAAGATTAGAAGTCCGTACTACAGTTTTCTGGAAATGTTTATGGTTTTTTTGTGGTTATAAATATCATTGCATACTTACAAACACATAATGATGTTTTAGAAGAAATTTTATACTTTTGTGAGAATATATTCCTCTCTTAAATTTAATAAATGTAATTTAATACATATGATACATATAATATATAATACATACATTCATAAATGTAAGTTACTTATCTCTGTTGGTTATGACCATATACTGCCTGTATTCTTATACTACTATTAGAATATACAGTTGTTCATGTTTTGTACGTGCTTTTAATGAAGATTTCCAGATTCATTTTTCATTCTGTTGGTGCAGGATTTGTGACAGACAAAACTGCAATTTGTTAAGTTTCTTGGATCTGTTCTCTCTTACATCGAAGTCTCTGCTATTGGCTATGGTGTGTGTATCAAGGTATACTGATACCGTGTTTTTGTACCAATATACAAGTACTACGTACATCTGTTCACACACCATAAATCTTGATGGATTTGTTTAATAGTTTTCTCAGATCAGAAGACTTGAATATGTACATTTCACTTCATGTAATTATTTTATTAAATCTATCCTGACGTTATGACTATCCTGAATAATTCTACATATGTGAAAGCAGTGCTAGTTCTTATAGTCCCTTCCATGCGTATAAAGTTGAAGTTTTACCTAACTATTTATTTAGAAAATTTTGTTACAATAAGTATTCTGTTGTTGTGTAAATGTAGTTTAATTCTTCTTCTTTTATAGATTTAAGCAAGTCACCTTCCAAGGAGAGAAAACACACAACATAAAGTACATGATATATGCAATGAATATCACACCAGACTGATACAATTGTTTTTGTAATGCTTGAACACCATATAGCACCTACCTGTATTTGTGTTTTATCATGTGAACTGCAGGAGATACAGAGCACATACCTGAGCTTACAAGTGTTGTAAGTTATTGCCATTTCATAGCAACAGCCTCTTTGCATTAAAAGTTTATTCTGATGATTTGTAAGGCCTTTTTATTTAAATCATATCTTCCAGGGACCAAGCTCATAATTATGTGACATGTATCATAAGTTTTGGCCACACATTATATGTTGATGAAGAGCTGTGTATGTGCATAATGTGTAGAAATTTTAAATTCAGTTTCCTTCAAAATAAATAGAGGACCTAATAAATTTTTCTGTAAGATGAGTCTTATGAATGTACCAATAATTATGAACATATGCATAACAATTTAAATCCAAGGAATAAAGAAACTTTGCCCATGACAGCCCTTAAATTAGAGGCGTATAAATGTAGGAGAACTATACACTACTGCACACATATTTTTTTCTTAATAATTTCTGCATTCTGCATATTCACTGGACTTTGGTAAAGGGTAAATATTTTCATTCATATCACTGACATACTAATAATTCCTTAATTTTGTTCAGTTAATGGACATCAGCACTATAAACCATCATTTTTGGCTGTACCTTCTTTCCATTTTTCAGAACTTGCCAATAGTATCTTTTTATCACTTCATTTACAATTTTCTTAGCACCCGGATTATGCATATTTATGGAATACCTGTTTCACTACAAATTATTCATGACTCAAGGATGTTTATTTGTTGTTTAATATTGAATTCTAAGAACTGATATGTAAAGGGCAAAAAACTAAATTGTGTGTGTGGGTATATATTCGTTTTGCAGGAAAATTATGAATTGCAAACACTGTACACTATTTCTAAGCATTACTTTTAGGCAAAGTGTGAACTGTATGGGTCCTGACTATTTCTTGTTTTGTCAGTGACACTCATTCTGTGGCTTGTGGGCCACTTGTGGTCCTCAATCCTTTTGTAAGTGGCTTTTGGCGCCTTTAGTTCCTTGAGACATTAATGAGCAACAACATTCTGTAAACTTCATTGGGAACAGACATGAAGGAAAATTACCTTTTAATGAAGATGCACAGTTGATTGTGATCTAATACAAATATGAATAAAATTATTACCAACCAATCTGTCAAACGTATTAATAATATGTTATAAAATCCCTTTGTGACACTTAACTGAATCACTTGTGTCTGAGTGTCCCACAGTTAGAAAAGGTTGCACACCACTGGTTTAGTTATTCTTTATAATTCCTTGGTATTCAATAGAACACCGGTAGTATGCTTAGAGGGATGAAACACAGATATGTGATATATACATTATTATTCTTCATAGGGGTTGATGAGATAATACAAATGCAGATAAAACTGTAAGAGTATTGCTGCTTCCTGACTAATGGAATGGAAATAACAATGCAAAATATACAGATAGTATTATGTTAGGTTAGGTTTTCTTAGCTTAAGTTTTGTTAGAATTGGTTGGGTTAGCTGAACCTAAGTTACTTTGTGATAAATGAAGTTAAGTTATTACACAGGTTTGAGGCCACATTGTATGGAACAAAGATATAGAATGCCTAGGTGGTCTATGACACAGCAAATATTGCACACTTTACCAAAATCTTGGGGTATTCTCTACTCTGCCTAGTGTTTGTATACAGTGACTAAATTTGTGCTTTGTCTGTAACATGCACAGTTTAGACCAAAGCATATGCTGGTGGTGCACAAACTGTCATTTCCGGCTTTTGGCTATGAGTTCCTTTAGGAGGTGCAAGACTGGTGTGCTGGGAATACTTCTTTGCACAGACGTAAATTTGGTAACTGGTGTTTGTGACACGCAGGTAGGCTGTGAGGTGACATACAGACTTAGCAGTAATACATTCAAGTGGTATATGTGGTTTGCAGTGGTGGCTTGTGGCACTTTCTTATGGTAGGGCTGGGTCTAAGATTATTATATGTTTATTGAGAAGGCCTAATAGAGCACTTCCTTCAGCACAGTCACTCAATCACTTATGTTTAGTGGATAGAGCAGGGTTAAATTTTCTCACATAAGTTTGTATTCTGCTTGATCATGACTGAGAAATATTTAAATCAAGTGTGTCATGACCTAAATTCTTAATCCCTTTTTTCTGAGTGAATGTTAATTACTGATGCCCTGTAAGTACTTCACACTATTCTTTTTCAAGTGTTTCTTAAAATTACAACTACTAAAATGAAGACAATTTCAAGATGGCTAGATACTAATGGTTGTCAATTTTCCTGTGTTTGAAACCTTACAAAAGGCAAACAGATATATGGAGTCCTCAACTAAATATTAACTTAATATTGTATGTTTAATTGAAGACAAAATAAAACATTGAGTCCTCATTTAAACCCTCTCTGAGCTGATGTGCCTGCAGCCTGGCATGCAGCCTAGCAGCTGTTGTCTTCTCACCACTCTTCCTAGCTGTGCAGACCCAATGCACAACAACTGGGCAGGACAGGGCTGTTTGCTTTCTGCAGAACTTAGAGCCCGATGTGAGTATTTGAATTAAAAATTATTTAGTTCATATTCATTTGAGGAATGTACATTTCTCCTAAAGACAATTTTTATTCAGATATTTAGATTAAAATTTATCAGCCCTGCTGCCCTTATGGAAGAGCTACCCCTGATGCAATGCGTTTGGAATCCTCACAAATAGAGTGTAATTTATTGCTCTATTACTCATTTTTGCCTACTGTACATAACCTCATATATTTGACACAAATATTAGTTTAGGTGACTGTATATTATTTCTATATTTGAAACATTAAAACAAGATTATTTCACATGTTCATGTGTGAAAATTGTATTGTTTTAAGAATTTGTGAGCATATTACATTTCTTTTACAAAATAGCATTCATGTGATGAAATTGAAGTGTTTTAATGCAAAAAAAAAAAAAAAAAATTTGGGAAATTAATTTTCCTGGACAAAGAGACCTTTCTAGTTATTTGTATTTTTTTATTTTATTTTTATTTTAACTTTTTTAAT
>Ga0123357_10014988_pt1 | contig 10143 bp, 10 predicted proteins | sample TergutEmb28metaG_FD_89873 | JGI IMG/M metagenome (GOLD analysis project Ga0123357, IMG submission 89873) | Embiratermes neotenicus P4 segment gut microbial communities from Petit-Saut dam, French Guiana - Emb289 P4 | ecosystem: Host-associated > Arthropoda: Insects > Digestive system > Gut ... | reverse complement strand
GACAAAGACGAACGAAGGGGGGGGCACTACCCCCCCCCCTAAATAAAACAAAAGGGTTCGTTGCCGCCCCCCCCCCCCCCCACAAATCCTTTATCACTTATGCTATACACAATCCTGCACCTTCAATAAACTTCATTATTTACCACTCAAGTTAATATAAATAATAATAATTCTAATTCACAACACATCAAAAAAATTGTGCACACAAATGAGTCCATGAGGCCAGTGCAGATGAATTATGCCACCCTATGCACAATCATACACATCACTCTAAGAAGACACTAAAAGAAAATCTACCAATGCGCTATTATGAATACCATCAGACACTTTCCCCACCCCAGTTCATGCAGCCAGATTTCTTCAACACCCCAGTAACAAAAATTATTATAACCTCCTGACCTGGATATATATATATATATATACACACACACACACACACACACACACACACACACACACACACACACAAACACACACAGCCTGTTGGCCCTGATATAGTTCTAAATCTATTTTATGCAATCAAAAGTCTAATGAGGGTAAGTGAAGATTATGGGAAAATGTGTCATCTCAAACACAATAGTACTTAAGAACGAGGCATCTGCCGATTATGTACTCTACAGGTATTCTACAAGTAACGTAACCAAATGGCAAGACTATCAGTACGTGAACAATGAAGATGAGCAAAAAGTGTGAATAATATACCTAGGAGAGAAGGTGTAGTAAGTATTTATATCCTGGTTTGAATCATTATCATATTATTTACTGCAGAAAAATAAGAAAATTCTTTAGGTAGATAGAACCAGGAATCAATCAAAAGACATTCTGAATGTAAACCACGGATTATTCTCTCAGTAAATTTGGTATTTGTGAATCACAGAGCAGCATCACAATACAATAAAATGGTTTTAGGGAAAAGAAATCAACTGAAACAGCAAGTCAGACATTTACTGAAATTATACAAGAGGCCATGTATAGGCCTACAGGTCTATATGCAATAGGACTATTCTTTGATTTAACAAAAGCATATGATGTCACAAATCATGACATATAACTGGATAAATCAAATTCATAAGGTATAAGATATAAAACAAACTTGTGGTTTAAATCATATTTAACACACTGAGTACAACTTGTTGAAATAAATCAAACTGATCATAGAAACTCTATTTATAACTGATATATTTCCTCTTACAGGCAAATAACACACAGAGTACCACAAGGCTCAATTCTAGGGCCTCTTTTAATTTTACTGCATATTAATGTTCTTCCATTAAATATTCAAGGTGCAGATTTAGTTTTCTTTGCAGACGATACTAACTTAACTTCTTAATCACAGAAAGAGATGACTGTGATTTTTGCAGTACAATTATAAATGTTGTGAGAGAGTTAGAAACATGGCTACAAAAAAAATATCTTACAACAAACAATGAAAACAGCAGCAATGTCATTTCACTCAAAACAAATTACGACTTCCTTGAAGACAAGTAACTCTTAAAAATATGGATATTGCCTATTAATCGGAATTGAGATTCTTACACATCTACATCAAGAAAACCGAGAATGCAACATCCAAGTATGATCATTAAGTTCAAAACTGAGTAAAGTATCTTATATTATTAAGCAATTAAAAGAAACTATGAGCCCTTATGTGATAATAAGTATTTATTATACTAATTTTCAGTGATGTCTGAGGTATGGTATAATTTTTTGGAGTGCAGATAATGAGAGTAAAAACATATTTAAATTGCAAAAAAAGGTGATCTGAATAATCAGTGGTGTCAGCAAACATATCATGTAGAGATATATTTAAGGACTACAATATACTCACAGTGGTTTCTTTATACACACTCGCAGTAATGTTGCATTAAAAAGTACAAAGACTTGCTGCAGCAAAATGTACATACTCATTAATTATAACACGCGAAGAAAAACCGGAATTACATATAGAGTTCTGCAATACAGTCCTCTTCAAGAAAAGCGTGGTAAACATGGGAATGAGACTGTACAAAAAAGGTGCCAGATCATTAAAAAAAATGGACAACTTTAAACCCTTTAAGATAGAATTAAAATCCTTATTGTTTCATTATGCATTTTATTCAGTGGATGAATTTATGCTGTTCTGATCTTATGTGGATTGCAAAAGTACGAGAGCTGCATTACTGGTCATCCTTACCCATTTTAACTAATGTTGATATTAGGTCCATGTATTGTATTGTATTTTATTGTATAGCACTGTATTTATGTATCGTGAGTTTTCAGAGTCCAAATATGGACTGTAAACCAAGTTCAAATCGAGTCTTGATATTGATTGCCAACAGAGTTTGATATGTCCAATGTCACACATGCGACAGTGTGGACTGAATAAATTGAACTGAAATGAAAAGCTACAGGATTTAAAATGCTGCAGCAATGATTCAGCCTACACTAACCATTACAGCATTACTTCTTAGAGGCACTAAATATTCTGCACAGGTAAGGAAGCAATATTAAAAGTGAAAGTATCACACATTTTCTTATTACTGACAGCATCCACAGTAGATGGATTTCTTCAATTGTTTCTTTCCTTTATGTTTGCAATAATAATAATAATAATAATAATAATAATAATAATAATAATAATAAATGGGAACACAATAAGAGAACATCTGGCATTTCTACAGCTACCATGCACCAAGTTAATTATGGACATGCTAAACACTTAGTCACTCTGGTCATCCTCTTCCCCACTCTGTCAACATGCTGAATGCCCAGAGGGTATTTCAGTTCAGTGAACATCAACTTGAAACACAGCTATCTAATGATAGCTTCCACTGCCACTTAAAAAGGGGATTGAACTCACATGACCAGAGGATTATAAGCTTCTTTAAAAAACCCTATCAGACTCAAAACTAAGCCTTGCTTTTCATCATATTTCTTTTTCTTCTTGTACAAATAATCTTATAGAACTGTCTCCCTTTATATGGGTCAATCAAAACAAAGCCCCCACTGTCTTCTTTTTTTTCCAAATGTTTTCCTTTAAATTTCTTACTGGTTCATTCAGGCTTATAGTTATACTCTTAAATGAACATCTACACATACCTTTTTGAGACCCCTTATGAACTTGATTTTGATAACAAACAAGCATTGCTAATTGTGTGAAGTTTAATTCACTTCAACTTAATTTAAATCCCTTATCACCTGACAGTCTACATGCATACTTGTGGATATACAATAATTGGACAGAAAAGTATACTGGAACTACTACAGTATACTTCTATATTCTTCTACATATTACACAAGAGACCAAGCTTCAACCACCTAAAAAAATAATTATACGTGTTTTCTACAAAACTATTTGATGTACTCCGTGATGAATAACCTATAAGGTTGGAAACATGCAGGAGTTTCACTGTTTTAATATAATTATGAATTATAAATGACTAATTGTATGCATTTTATTGGTTGATTATTGTAGATTACTGATTATAATACATGGAATGACTTAACTTGAAGTTCCTCCACAGTCTAGCAACCATAGAATGAACGAGTATGATCCACTGCAAATCTAGTGCTAAGGTGTGGACAGACTTTCACTGTGTGTTGTGTAAAGTGAAAGACTTCAGCAACTCAGCATATATTCTTAAATTTTTAGATGACAGCAGATTAAAATCTGGAAATAACAGGGAAGCCAGGTGGCCATGACCTAATTTAAGACACTATCCAACAATTTGCCTTGATGGGCTCGTGAAAATCATAAACAACCTCACTCATGACAGTGTTATGGATGAGACTCATCTACCAACTCCTGCACAAGAGTCAGAAGCCAACTTGCTCAGTTGTTTAGGACCAGATCTATTCAAACAACCACATGCAGCATAAAAAAAACCATTCTCAACTTCCACAATACTTAATGCTTGGTTTATGCTATGACATGATAATTTATGTACCCTGCAGGTAACCCAAATATTACCAGATAATGCGTAAGTCACAGCCAACAGATACAGGGTTCCAAATCTTTCTAAAAAATGTCACCAATGCAATTAATTTTAACTCAGAGAGTATTCTAGATTTAAAATTTTCTTGAGGCTTTCACTCTTCAAGGATGTTATGCAGCACAGACTAGTAGCTGGCAATGAACAACCAACATATACGTCCTTGCAGAAGCCTGAAATTTTACCCTTAGATTCCCTTCTTTGTTTCCTACCATACACACTACACTTATGGTTCATTTTCAGTCTGCCTAACTAAATTCACACAGAATTAAAATGGTAGAAGGATCTTTGCAGTGAAATAGACACAATGCAATTTCATACATACAAACTATCCACCCACCAAACCTCACTTACTTTCCTCCTCCTTTACCATCACCAAGACATAATAAATCTAAACCAAAATCAAGACTGACCTTTAAATTTCAGATAGTGGGACAGATTACACAGGGAATTAAGACATTTAAGCCAAAACCATGAAAGACTGTTCAGTCATGAGGGGATCTGGAATGGACTGACAGGCCCTTATCCAATGGCTAAACAGCACCATTTTCTCATACACAAATGCAAGTGGAAGGTAAACACCACTCATCTGCATCTAGGTTTGTAGTTTCTTTCATGATGCTATAAGCATCTCAGAATATACAGTGATTACTAGCAGAATGATGAGCGTGTGAACTGGAAAGAATCCGCTAGAAGGGACTGAGGAAAAGCATGAGATAGCTGATATGGTTAAGATTCAAACCTGGCACCCTGCATGTGTCCTAAGCATTACCATTAACCAACCTGTACATTCACCTGCAACTCATACTGAGATTAAAAATGTTTGAGTCTTTATATCCATGGCTTCTGTACATCAAAACCATGTCTCTCTCTCTCTCAGGGACAACATGAATAAAAATACATTCCAAAACATACAGATTCTTCCCATCTGATGTTCAAAGAATTCTCCACAACCAAACCAAAATATAAAATCAGGACTCACCTGAGCCCCTGCAGAATCCGTTCTTGTATTCCTCCTCTTCTTTGTCGCAGGCTGCAGCTGACTTCCAGCTGGTGAACTGCTACCACTATTGTTGGCACTAGCACTTCCACCAATCATACTAGAAACACTAGGAGAAGGAATCCTAGGTGACAAGGTCCCATTACTTGCACTACGCTCACGTTTTCGTCTCACACTCAAACTATCCGCAATCAAACTAGATGTGTCCTCAGTCTGAATACTCCCACTTGACCTGGATGTTGTTTTGGATGTAGTACTTTCATCATCATCAGTATATAACTCCTCATCTGTTATGTTACTTGAAGAAGCAAGGTGCAGTTTGTGCAAGAAACTACGATGCCGAGCTAAGAACTCGGGATTTTGAGAGCGAGTTGATCGTGTAGTGGAAACAGTTGGTTGTGTACTAGTACTGTTGTTACAACTTCCACTGACTGAATTTACAGCCTGAGAAGGTTGTGAACTTTGGCTTGTTGACACAGGAACTTTATCCTCTGTGGAGAGTGCATTATCATTTGTGCCAGTAACTTCTGCTGTTTCCCTGAAATAATTTAAAATCCACTATCAAACAAGAGTACAGGATAAATTATTATACTGATGGAATTCATCCAGTTCTGTTGTAATAAATTAAAAGCAATTTATGTATTACCACTAAACACAACAGTGACACTGAAACCAATCATCCTGTCTTGATGTGATACACATCCCAGCAGTACTTAGCTACCTGGTGTACAGTAAACAACATGATGTAGGAAACAGAGCACAACACAAACCATACGCCAAAAATTATAGAACACGGTTCTTGGAAATAAAATTTACAACCTGAAATATTAATCATAATATTTATTGTATTTGCACAATACTCTACAAAAACACTATATAATAAATGTAAACATACCTGAAGTGTAACAACATCAAGGACACATGCAACCCAAAAAACACTGAAGTTACTTACTCCTTGGAGCAGAGTTCTTCTCGAGAAGCTAACAGGTTTTCAGCTAGTCAAAAAATTCCCCGCATTTTATGGAACCCAAAGGTTCATTACCATAGTCACAAGTGCCTGCCACATGTCCCTATCCAGAGCCAGCTCACTCCAGTCCATACCTCCACATCCCACTTCCTGAAGATCCATCTTAATATTATCCTCCCATCTATGCCTGGGTCTCACTAGTGGTCTCTTTCCTCTCCTCTCCCCCATATGCGTTACGTGACCCACCCATCTCATTCTTCTCAACTATATCACCTGAACAATATTGGGCGAGGAGTACAGATAATTAAGGTCCTCATCATATAGTTTTCTCCACTCCCATCACCTCATCCCTCTTAGGCCCAAATATTCTCCTCAACACCCTATTCTCAAACACCCTCAGCCTACGTTCCTCCCTCAATGTCAGTGACCAAATTTCACACCCATACAAAACAACGGGCAAAATTATAGTTCTGTATATCTTAATCTTTAAATTTTTTAATAGCAAACTGGAAGACAGAAGATTCTGTCAATAATAATAGCAAGAAATCCCTGACTTCAATCTGCTCTTAATTTCTTCCTGAATAGAATTTTAATTTGTTATGGTTGTTCCCACCCTTTCAAAGGAACTACTATCTGTCTTTATATTGTGACTACACCCTGCATTCTGATCTCGAGACATGACCATGTACTTAGTTGTAACTGCATTTACTTCTAGTCCAATCTCCTTACTAGCTGCTACCAAAGCTTCTGCTTTTCCCTTTATAGTATGTATGCTTCCTCCCAACATATTAACATCATCAGCATAAACCAGAAGCTGATGTTTACCATATAATTTCAAGCCATCCTGGTTTACCTGAACCCTCCTAATGGCATACTCTAAAGCAAAGTTGAACAGCAATGACAATAGGGCACCTCCTTGTTTCAAACCATTCCTAATAGGAAACACCTCAGACAAATTCTTGCCTACCTGGACTCTTCTATACGTTTCAGTCAGACACACTTTCATTAGTCTCACCATTTTCATGGGGATACCAAACGCAATGAGAATATTATACAAGACCTCTCTTAACTGAATCATAAGCTTCCTTGAAGTCTATAAACAGCTGATGCACTGCTTCATTGTATTCCTATTTTTTTTCAAGTATTTGATGGATGAAGAATATATGATCAGTAGTTACCTGATGTTTCAAAATCCATATTGATGATCCCCAATAACTTCATCTGCATATGGAATTAACCTAGACAGCATGATGTTGGGTAAAATTTTGTATGTAGTTGGCAAAAATGATATGCCCCTATAATTATTACAATCTGTTTTATTGCCCTTCTTATAGATAGGTACAATGATAGATTCCTTCCAATCCTCAGGCAATTTCTCCTTATTTCAAATAGAAATAATAAGTTCATGGATCTCAAAGCAAATTGTCCTACTCCCTGCTTTAATCAATTCTGCTGGGATTTGATCAATACCTAGTGATGTGACTATTTAGCTTTACAATAGCCAACTCAACCTCCAAGGCACTTGGCTCAGGCAATAGTCATTCTGCTGCGTCTAATTCTGTCTGCCTAACATCCTTAACCTCATGTATATTCAATAGCTAAGAGAAATGGTTCCTCCACCTAGCCAGAATACTGTGAGAATCTGCAACCAAATCACCCTTCTCATCCTTTATTATACTAGTTCTAGGCTGATAAACCTTCTTAAAGTCAATGATGCCCCTATACAAGTCCCTAATATTTTTTATCTTACTTTCAAGTTCCTCAATTTTAGCTTTCAGATATTCCTTCTTTTTGTTCCTGAAATGTCTGCCATCATCATATCTTACATTGTTTAGATTATCTACATTGCTTTGGCTTGGATCCTGTAACCACTGCATTTTAGCCTGCTTCCTTTGAACTAAAAAACCTAAACATTTTTCATCAAACCATGGTTTATGCTGCTTCAATTCATGCTGACCTAGACTCTCTTTAGTTGAGGTTTGGATATTTCTTTACTGCTCTCCCAAGCCCTATTTATGTACTTGCCATCACTTAAGTTCTCCAAAGCTGCAAACCTGTTTGTAATCTCAATCTGATACTATTTCCTAAACTCCAGCTCACTTAGATTCCTGAGATTAAATTTTACCCCATCAAACTATTGAGCTGCTTGTTTACTTACTGCCAGTCTTTCCCTAACTTTTGCAGCCACCAGATAGTGATCAGTACCACATTCAGCTCCCCTGAAAGTTTGTACATCTAGTATACTCGACTGCTATCTCCTATCTATCAATATGTGATCCACCTGGTTGTGAGTCTTCCCATCAGGAGAGGTCCAGGTGTACTTGTACCAGGTGTAATTTTTCGGTGCGGGAACATCGTGCTCTTAGCAACCAGATATTTTGATGTTACAAAGTTTACTATTCTAAAACCATTACCATTACTATCCTGATGTAGCCTCTCATTCCCAATTGTCAGTTTGAAAAAATTCTCTCTAACCACTTCCGAATTAAAATCCCCTAATAGAATTTTCATATGGTACTTACGAAAATGATACAAAAAAAACTGGTCTAATTTATCACAAAAACTATCTTTTGAATCATCAATTTTCTCCTCACTTGGTGCATGCACATTAAGAGCAATGATATTACACCAGCGTCCTCTCAGAGCTATATATGACATTCTATCGCTAACAAACTCTAATCAGCTAACTGCTGGTGTTATACTTTGGTGTACAAAAAATCCTGTTCCCCAATAAACACTGAACATAAAAAAGTACTAATAAATAATATAAATAAGTTGAGTAATATCCATGTTTAAAATACCAAACTTTAAAACAACTTAAATACTCATTCCAGATATACTGAGAATGTTTCGGTTTCCAAAGAACGTACGCACACAGATAAATACAAACACAACAGGAAACTAAATATCCATGCAAGTCAAACAGAATAAAGTTTGTACAAAAAACTTTTAACAAAACATTGTAACAATTGCAGAAACAATACAACATGTATTTAATAACAAAAAGATACACAAGATGAAATACACAACACCTCAATGTTATGACTACTCTGAACTTTACGTGATCTCGCAATTTGCAATGCAATTCAACACATTCTGCTTGGTTTTAAATTACATACTTTCATACTTGAAGATGGTCGCATGGACTGAAACATGTAGTATGCTTAGTTGACTGTAATTAAAATTTTCCATGTTTGACAGTAACATACAAATTACTAAAGAGTAAATTACTAATACAACACAATTTTACTGGCAGTCCGTTTCAAAACATGTCATGGTAGAAGAACTGCATTTGTTCTTTTATGGTTTATTTAATGACACCTACAGGATTAGTAAATAATGAATTGGGAAGAAGTGGAACAGTCATGGCCAACTTGAGGTATGTCATGGTATATGCTTAATGGGATTTCAGACAAGAAAGGCAATGTACACATAACATTGTACATTTGTGCAACAATTGTTGCAGTGGAAAAGCAATAACTATTACATACACGGAAACTGTCATTGTACCCTTGGGTATCCAAAAGGCAGTGCACACGTGTCATATTGTCATCTGCGGCCTGCCTGGCTCTGTAATAATTTTCCACGTTATCTCATAAAGGCACAATTCTTGGAAAAACTTTTTGAACATGAAATGTGTGTTCTGATTTTGTCTACAACATTTTTCTGAAACATTTCCCATTGTAAGAAGAAGCAAGCAAGATGCGACCAAAAATGTATAATGATCTTCATGTAAAGGACCAGTTATATGCCAGATTTTAATGAAACTCGAATTTTCTAAACAGATTTTAAAAAAATAATTAAATATCAAATTTCACGTAGCTCCATCCAGTGAAAGCTGAGTTGTTCTATGCAGACTGGCGGACAGACAGGCATGACGAAGCTAAGAACTGCTCTTCACAATTTTGTGAATGTGCCTAACAAACACAACTTTTGCCTTAAACTTCATCAACTGATTGGTTTTTTATAACCAAGACAAAAAGTATTTATTGCACAGTAAGAACTGGGTCTTTAAATAAAAGAGTTTATGCATCATCTCTAAAGGGTTAAAACAAAAACGTAATCTTACGAAATCACCACACTCTCTTTGTGCTCAACTCTTTGTAACTTTTTATTTTACTGACTTTTAAAGCTGAGAGGATGTTACAATTGCAGTACTGACACTGCTACTACATACCACTCCTGCTGTCGCTGCTGCTGCTGCT
>Ga0123357_10014987_pt1 | contig 10143 bp, 10 predicted proteins | sample TergutEmb28metaG_FD_89873 | JGI IMG/M metagenome (GOLD analysis project Ga0123357, IMG submission 89873) | Embiratermes neotenicus P4 segment gut microbial communities from Petit-Saut dam, French Guiana - Emb289 P4 | ecosystem: Host-associated > Arthropoda: Insects > Digestive system > Gut ... | reverse complement strand
GGTGAGATATATTGTTTATATATTTTTTTTTATATAGATTTGTGTTTTTATGATGTTATGTTTTGGTTGGTTTTGTTTTTGTTTGGAGGTGGTTTTTTTTTTTTTTTTTGGTTAAGTATGATGATATTCTTGATTTTGGTCTGGCTATGTGGTAAGCAGGTGTTACTTCATTTCAGAGAAGACAGTGTCTGTGTTACACATACAGCTAGTTGTATGTTGCCCTGTTTTTTGTGACTGTCACTACCTCCAGGAACAGTTCTTACTGACTGACTGACTGGCTATTCTTTGCAGCAGAGATGCTGGAACTAAATCAGTAAGCACTGCCTTCATGAACTCCATACCACAAAATTTTCCTGCATGACAGGTAATCACTTGTTGTAGGTACCCAGGTTAGGCAATATATCACAGCAAATTGGGGTATACAAAATCACACAACTGGATTATGTTGGCCAGACTGTTCTGCTGAAGAATTGGGGTATTTTGAAAGGACAGGATGTTACATTACAGGTAAAATGTACCATTTGGAATCTACATCAGATTTTTGCTATCTCTCAGTTTCTGAATCCTACTGCCAGTGGGTTTGTTTAAGTTCTGCACCAAAATAATTCAGTTTTCATTAAAAAGTGTACAGTCAATATGGTCTTCAGTCGACAGTGTGGCCAGCAACTCAGTCCACCTTGGTCAGTTGGGCAGGATATTGGTCCATACCTGCTTGGTCTCTGGGTGGGCCTGCCCAATGAGGGCCTGGCCAGTTGCAAGTGTGCGGTCAATCATGGGCTGGTGGCCCACAGTTTCTGCTTCCAGGTTACGCTGTTTCTTGTGCAGAGACTGCGCCTGGTGCAGATTCTGCCCCAGCTTCTCAGATGTGGCAAGGGTTAGGTGCTCTTTGATCCACTGCTGCCGTGCATCCAGTTCAAGCACAAATTTGTGAAACCGCAGCGACTCCTCCAGTGCAGAACTGCGCTTGTCAGCCAGCACTCGCAGAGTGCTAAATCTGCAATCATTCAAAATCACAGCCTGTGTAAGAACACAGTCACACTACCTACCCAAGTACCAACTGCCTAAAACACATCCTACAGGTTCCACACCTTGAATACCTCAGTCCATGGATCTCAATCATACAGCCCTCTCATTGAGCTTACCCCAACTATAGGAAGGGACCCTGTTCAGTACCAACTTTCTTTTATTTTAAATATTTCTGGCATTGGTCTGAAGGTGTACCATTCTTGGATGGCAATGCACATTACACATTATCAGAAATGGACTGCAATGCAATTAAATTTCAAATTAAATAATTATAACACATTTTCGTTTTGTTATTAGAAGAGTTAATCATTTCTAACAAAGTGTTCAAATTTTATGACAATACTCATGCCTTTCATTGGATAAGACAGCATACAGGCCCCCTTCTATGGCAAATAAATGCCCGGCCCACATACTGTCTGAGCTTAACAGCTTTGCCACAGCCAAAACAACCCACTTAAAGAGTCTCACAAACATTTACATGCATTACACTTAGTGACCATTTCTGGTCTTGGCCTTTCAAGAGATCACTCTCAGAATCACATAATTTGTACCTGCTCCCACCTGCCACATTATACCGTAATGTAATTCTCTCCATTCATTAAAACATGACACACTCACTTCTCCTGACAGCTGCGACTGGCATTCAAGATGGTGTCTGTGTCAAAGTGGCCCTCATGTGCCATCTCCTTGCCCTGCTCCACCAAGTCATTGATCTTTTGATCCCACTGGCTCATGTCAGTCTCCAATACCTGTATAAAATGCTGTATAAACATCAAATTTTCAAAACCCAAAGTCATGCTGAAGCTACAACTGATGTCCAACATCAAGAAAATACAAGATTTGAGGTTCTCATAATGCAGTTGTAGAAGATTCAGTTCTTCTGGGATGTTGCATTATGTCTGGGGGCCTAGTTCCTTGCATTGAAAGGAACTGTTGAGCCTGCACACAGACAACAACACAGCATCACATCCCAGAAGAAAGAGATCTTCTGTCACATAGGAAGTGCAAGGCCTATCACACAACTCTACTGCATATACATAAAAAAGTGATGGTAAAGAAGAGTTATCATGATCTGCAGAGACAGACCCTCAAGTACAAATGGATGATTGAGATCTGTAGAGACAGACCCTAGCATAAAAAAATTGATGATCATGATCTGCAGAGACAGACCCTCAGGGACAAATGGATGATCATGATGATCTGCAGAGAGACCCTCAGGTCCAAATGTATGATCATGATCTGCAGAGACAGACCCTCAGGTACAAATGGTTAATCATTATCTGCAGAGAAAACCTCAGTTACAAATGGATGATCATGATCTGCAGAGACAGACCCTCAGGTACAAATGTATGATCATGATCTTCAGATAAAGACCCTCAAGTACAAATGGATTATCATGATCTGCAGAGACAGACGCTCAGGTACAAATGGGTGATCATGATCTGCAGAGACATACCCTCAGGTAAAAATTGATGATCATGGTCTGGAGAGACAGACCCTCAGAGACAAATGGATGAAAATTATCTGCAGAGACAAACCCTCAGGTACAAATGGATGATCATGATGATAGGCAGACAGACCCTCATGTACAAATGTATGATCATGATCTGCAGAGACAGACCCTCAGGTACAAATTGATGACCATGATCTGCAGAGACAGACCCTCAGGGACAAATGGATGATCATGATCTGCAGAGACAGACCCTCAGGTACAAATTTATGATCATGATCTGCAGAGACAGACCCTCAGGGACAAATGGAAGATAATGATCTGCAGAGACAAACCCTCAGGTACAAATGGATGATCATGATGATGGGCAGACAGACCCTCATGTCAAATATATGATCATGATCTGCAGAGACAGACCCTCAGATACAAATGGATAATCGTGATCTGTAGAGACAGACCTTCAGGTACAAACAGATGATCATGATCTGCAGACACACCCTCAGGTACAAATGAATGATCATAATTTGCACAGACAGACCCTCAGGTACAAATTGATTATCATGATCTGCAGAGACACACCCTCAGGTAAAAATGGATAATAATGATTTGCAGAGACAGACCCTCAATTACAAGTGGATGATTATGATCTGAAAAATAGAACCTCAGGTACAAACAGATGACAATGATCTGCAGACACATCACCAGGTAGGAACAGATGATCATGATCTGCAGACATACCCTCAGGTACAAACTGATGATCATGATTTGTACAGACAGACTCTCAGGTACAAATGAAGGGAAAATTTTGTAAGCAATAAGATAGCTAAATTTAGACGGCTAACAAGCTGTCACCTTCTGTCATGAATTCCATTTCATTTCTACCTGAGGCTCTGCCTCTGCAAATCACTATCACCTTTCTTAACAAATCTCTCTCTTATGTTTATGCACCTGAACAAATGACCGCACAACTGACCACCTGAACAACCAGCCAAGAAACAAGAAACTTACGAACTAACTTATTTTTACACATACACATACGTGTATACACACACACACACATACACACACACAAGTAGAACAAACAAACAAACACGCGTGACTTCCACAAAACTTAACAGGTGAAGGACTGAAATGGACTAAGGTGTGACCTGCACAACAGTAGGGAGAGTGAGGGAAGCTGACTCACCACCCTCACTGTCTCATCCCAATTCATACAAAACATTCACGGAAGGGGCAAACAACAGTATAAAAAATTGGTGATCATAAAAGTTCAAAATTCTGAACAATGAGGCTCTCAAATTTTCAGACTGCTGTATTTGGAACTAGGTAAAAATACATATCCTTAAAAAAAATATCTCTCTCCATAGGGACAGTGTTGGGGAACATGAAGGGAGTTCCCTTAATGGTAACTCTGAGGGAAAGATGAATTTTCAGGGGATGGGATGTAGAAGGTTCCGTAGACAGGTTCTTCTCTCCATAGGGGTCTCACTGGGGAACCCGGGGAGAGGGTCCATTTACACAGAACTGTGAGATATAGTGGAAGAAGGGCTCCAGAAATGTAGCATCTCTCTTTATGGGAGCTCTGTTAGGGGAACCTGGAGGCATTGAAGAAGGCTCTAGAGATGGGCACCTCTTTCCATGGGGGCCTCGTTGGGAAACCTGGAAGAGGGTTCATATGCCTGGGGCTTGTGTGTGGAAGAAGGTTCCGGTACAGGTGTCTCTCTCTCTCTCTATATAGGGGCCCCTATTGGGGAACCTGGGGAGGGGGGTTCCGTCTACTGGGAACTTTGAGAATTAGCTGAAGGAGGGCTCTGACTATGGAACATCTCTCTCTATGGGAGCTTTGTTAGAGGAACCTGGACAGGGGGCTCCTTTGTTGGGGACCATGTAGGTTATGAAAGGAAGGCTCTGGAGACAGGCATCTCTCCTCTTAGGGGCTCAGTTGAGCAACCTGGAGAGGGCTCATCTACCAGGGACTTTGAGAGATGATTGAAAGGGGCTCAATAGGCACAGCATCTCTCTCTATCTATGGGAGATCTGTGAAGGGAACATGGAGGGAGGGCTCCCTTGCTGGGGACCGTGAAGGATAAGTAGAAAAGTCTCTGGAGACGGGCATCTATTTCCATAGGGGCCTCTCTGGGGAACCTGAAAGGGGGCTCTAGGAATGGAGTGTCTCCCCTCTCTCTGAAGAGACTCAGTGCGGAGGCCCTCTAGGGAGGGCTCCTTTACTGGGAACCCTGGAAGATTTAAGAAAGGCTCCAGATACAGGCATCTCTCTCCATAGGAGCCCCTTTACATCTGAGAGGAACCTGGAATCAAGGAGGGGGGGCTCATATACCAGGGACTTTGAATGATGAATGAAGGAGGGCTCTAGGAATGGGACATTTCTCTTCAGGGGGACTCCATGAGGGGGACCTGGAGGGAGGGCTCCTTTATTGGGGATCCCGAAAGATATATTAAGTAAGGCTCTGGAATGGGCATCTGTTTCCATAGGGGCCCCGCTGTTGGGGATCATGGAGGGACATTCTTTTCTTAGGGAATTTTGAGATAAAGAGATATATATCAAGAGATATGTAAAAATTCCCTGTAAGTGGATATCTGTCCTCATAGGGGCCCCATTGGGGAACCTGGATGGGATTCGCTTGCCGGGACTTTTTGAGAGAAATAGAAAGTATATCTGGGTTCCTTTCTTGGACCCAGAGGACATTAAGATAATAAGCCTGGTTGCCATCTGGAAATTTGGTAAATGGACAGGGCTCTCCTGAGCTGATATCAGATTATGGGGCACAAAGGGCCTGTTTATAAGGCCTAAGTTCATCAGGACCATGAGGGCTTGAACCAAATGCTAATCAATCTATCAATGAATCAAGGGGTACAAGTCATAAAGCTCCTCATTATGAGGTTTTCTTCAGTCTCTTCTTACTTCCTCCGTCCAAGGCCCAAATATTTTCCTCAGTACTCTGTTCTTGAACACCCTCAGCCTACTTTTACCCCCAGTGTGAGAGACTAAGCTTTATGTTTTCAGGCTGTGATTGGCAACACAAAATATTCTGAACCAAATGTTAGAAGACATCCCCTGACTTCAATCTAGTCATAATTTCTCCATGCATACAATTTTCGTTTGTTAGAAATTTTCCCCAAATATATTAACTCTGCCAGACTCTCAAAGGGTGGTCACCTGTCCTGCATGTTGCAATCCTCTCCTGCAATCTGGTCACAGTACTTGAATACATACTTATTTTTTTCAGCATCTACTTCTATACCAATCCTCTGACTAGTGACTAACAAAGCTCCTTTACCAGTAATTTATCATCATCAAGGCAAACCAGAAACTGATGTGTTCCATTAAATTCCAGCCCTACTGGCTTACTTGAAACTTCCTAAAGGCATATTAAAAAAGGTGTTAAAGCATCTCCTTATTTCAGACCATTCCAAAGTGGAAACGTATCAAGAGGTGGTTTGACACAGATTAAGTACATTATGCCTCCACAGCTGATGTTACCTGGTGTTTCTTCAAGAGCTCCTTGCAATGCCGCATATTGGTGCCAACTTCACGTGACTGGAGGCTCACCTCCATCTCCTCCAGTTTCAGGCAGGCATCCTCCATCATTTGATTGTATGTGTGCTGAGCTGCTGCCTGTTGCAGGTGTTGGCCCTTGTCACGTGACAGTGACACCAACTCCTCCCACATCAGTTTCAGGTCCTGCAGCATCTGCTCAATATCTGCCTGCTGGTAACTGCCCTCCAACAGCAGCCCCTGTCCGGTCTGTATCACAACATATCAAGGTCAAATGTGCTTCATTTTTATATGAATTGTCAGGTCTTCATGTTTATTGTTTTTCAAACAATGGGTCCCCTTCTGATTTCACCACGATGCAGTGAGCTTTGTGTGTTCCAGGATTTCAGAACAACCAACTGCCTTCATCTTCTGGGTGTCTAAACTGGCCCAGGTGGATGCAGATGTAAGGCAAGTGACAAAAATCCATGTATTGGAAGTTTTGAGGGAATCTGGCCAATCACAACTACAGAAGGTGCAAGGGTGGATGGATCTTGTCCCAAGTCATGGGAGTTGAGAATTCCAAGAACAGTCTTTTTAGGGCCTCAACAAATGGGAGAAGTGAAAACAGCACAAAATCTGAGAGGTGAATGGTGGCATAAAATACGTCAACTGCATGTGGGTGTTGGTACTGAGGGACAGCAGTGCTGCACCAGGGCAATGAGACTATTTTGTTCTAGAGAACATCTTGCAGCATAAATTCTTTAAACTGTACTACACAACCAACAAATCTTCTTCCACTGCATCACTTCAGCATCCACTTGGACCAATTCAGTCAACATGCAGATGAAGCAGTATGTTCTTATGAAACTCTGAAACCAAGCTTACAAAATGAGCATAATTAGACTCTTCATTTTTACAAATGCCAGTGAGGTAGTGTGCATACCAAAGAAATCGGTTACATGATATTACTTTCATGCAAGGTGAGCTGTCAGTCACACAAAAATGGTGCTTTCTTTTCTCAATATGAGAAGGGCAAATGATTCAGGCAATAAACTGTAGTTGCTTAAAATCAGAGTAAGCACTTTGACATTTTCATATCAGAAAACAAAGTGCTAGTTTTGTACAATTTTCATGTTGCATGAAACCAAGTGATCAAAACCAGTTCCTCTCGTACACAAACTGCCCAAGATAATGCTGTCACTGATACTTTCCTTGTTCACGGCATGCAACTGTCCCTCATTGGCATGCAGTTCACGCTCAAAAGTTTCATGTTTCTGCAGCTTACGATCCAAGTTAGTGAGGTCCCTATATGACTCATTGGTCACAGTCTTCAGCTTGTCCACCATCCATCCCCGAAAGTCATCCACATCTGCTGAGAAATTGTGGAATCTGCAGGATGCATACAGTGCGGTCTGTCTAGCTGCTGCCACTTCCTTAACTGCACCTCGACATGCCACCACTTGATTCCGTCGTTCGTTGATACTGGATAGCAATGCAAATGTCATGACACAAGAAAGACAACTGAACTCTGACTTTGGTGACTATAATACCCTATTTCTGGCAGCAAAGCAACACACTACAACATAACAAAAATAACTGTGCTCCAAGGGTCAAAAGCACAGACCAGTTACTTCTTTGCAATCATGGACAGTTTACAAAAAGCCAGTAGGAAGGTAAGTGAAAGGAGCTAGTTACTTTATGCCAGCTAATTATTTAAATTTAAGGCCAGGACAAATATCAAGCCAGCTATGAGGCATATTCGATGGCCAGACAGACAGCTGCTCTATTCTGACTCAAAAGCAAGCTCCCAGCACACTGCTTGATACTCACATTTGTTATCAAGTAGAACAAGTTGTCATTCTGTGTATGTTTTGTAACATTTTGTTCAATTCATCTGTATTAAAATGCATGCAACTTCTAATGATGAAAAGATATTAAATTTGTGCAGTTGTATAAAGAACATAATGACCTGTGGAACTGTTACTGCACCAGAACAAGCCGACATGACAAAATTTCAGTGAAGGAAATTATTACAAACATTATATTACAAGATTTTGGAAAAGATGATGTTAAAGAAGAATGAAAGTTGGCTGAAACTCCACCCCATTTGTAAATGACACTGGCTTGCCCATAAAGACAGCTAGCACATAGCCTGTACACTTGATTTAACGTCAACAATTTCCAGAAAAAAAACACTCAAATGGACTCACTGTTTGCTGTCGTAATGTCCATCTTTTATAAGTTTATCAGCCAGCTCACTGAACGCCTTCAGCCTTTCATCCTGTGCACAGATCACGCTCTTGAAGTCTTCGTGTCGTTTTATCAGTGCCTCCACATCATCCAGCGATCCCTGTAATATCACGACAATCCGCAACTAATCACGTTTGACTGAACACAGTACTCTATCCACCACACCTCATTTTCATGAAGAACAATAATACTTTTTACCAGTGACTCACCCCTAAGTCTGTGTTGGCCAGGAAGACTTCATGGCTTGACATTGAAGCCTCAATCTGGTCTGCCTCCCTGTTCAGCAGCTGCAGATCCAGGCACTGCCACAGCCAGTCACCTTTCTCACCCCAGCCATGTATTACAGCCTGACACTCTGTGTTCAGTAGCTCCAATCGCTCTGCCACGTCTGTTAGCGTTGGGTTCCTCTGCAGCAGTTGTCCACCAAGGCCAGTAACTTCCCAGAACTCGTCCTCATGCACATGAATATCATCATCCAGTTCCTGGTGTTTCTTCAATAGGTTTTCTGCAGTTGCAATATCCTGAGCACTCTTATCTGCATTCAGGGCCTCCTTGGCTGATGCTATCCATCCAAGCTGCAACAAAAGCACCACCTGTTGTAGTTTTGTGAACCTTACATGCCATAAGCACCTTCATTCACCTGTGAGAGTGGTGTCACCATCAAATATGTGTAACCATTCAACATACAAGTTCAAGCACACTAAGAAAACATGAGCACTTGTGATCACAACAAAACAATAAGGCAGATTGTTTTCAAACAAAGTGGTGATGAGCTGACTCATTTCTGCTCGGTATCTGAGAAGGCAGACTGTTATCATGTGAAGTGGTGACTTGCTGCCTCATTTCTGCTCAGTATTGGATAAGGCAGACTGTTACTATATGAAGTGGTGACAAGCTGACTCATTTCTGCTCAGCATCAATTTGACTGTGCTGCCATGACTTCATTTTATCAAAGCTCACTTGCTGATATTTATGCCAAAATACCTGGAGTGTTGGATCACAGGATTATACTGCATTTCAATATATGGGGAATTTTACTGCACTTCATTGTGTTCTCACCGAACACAATAAATATCTGACATCATACCATTCATTTCTCACAAATAGTTTCAACAATGTTGTCACTGCATTCATATTTAAATTAACCCTGCTCTGGTACCATGGGGTCTATGTGACCCCAGTCCTCTTTATCTCGCGTTTGTTTTAAACTGTCACGAAAACTGACAACGCCTTTTACGTATTTTTTCGTAAGGCCTTCCTAACAATTTCATACACATTCGCTAGTTTTGTGTCCTTCCATTTATTTTTTATTTATATTTACTTCCGCTTGGGGTCAAATGGACCCTATAGTACCTTCCATGTAATATAGATAATTGTCTGCAAAATGCAGAAAACGCAGTATGTGTAAAAATCTGTCACGTGTCATGTTCGCGCCGTAAAAATAGTCTACCATTTAGAGTTATAAACAAAGCTAGAACGCATTAGTCAGCTGGGGAAAAATGCGAAGTTGCTCTGCGTCAAACATAGAGATTACAGTATTGTGAGGGGTTTAGCGGGTAGATGGGGATCATTCTGGGCACACAGAGGAGAACACTGACCTTCAAGATTCCTGCAGCATAACAAATCTATGCTGTGGTATCGTATAGGAGTAAACAAAATTCCTCCCACCATCGACAAACTGTTTGCGACGTCTTTACAAGTCGTTCGGTCTCACTGCGCACTGTGTTTAGAAAGCGTTCGGTGGCAACGGGATCATGGCAAGACGACGGGGATTGTCGTGCAACGGCGTTATGGGGTGTTTAGATGTGTTAAGTGACGTCGATAGTGAACATGAGGTCGATATTGAAGATAGTTTGAGCTGGGATGAAAGCGACCCCGAGTCCAAAGAAGTGTCAGATTCCTACAGTGAAATAAGTGC
>Ga0123357_10014986_pt1 | contig 10143 bp, 1 predicted proteins | sample TergutEmb28metaG_FD_89873 | JGI IMG/M metagenome (GOLD analysis project Ga0123357, IMG submission 89873) | Embiratermes neotenicus P4 segment gut microbial communities from Petit-Saut dam, French Guiana - Emb289 P4 | ecosystem: Host-associated > Arthropoda: Insects > Digestive system > Gut ... | reverse complement strand
TTGGTTAACACCCTCTCCTGCCCCTGCGGGGCACCCTCTCCCGCCAGCGGGAGAGGGGAAGATTGTGAGTTGACGAGCAAACCCCCGTCAGCTTCGCTGACACCCCCTTTGGAAAGGGGGCTTGAGTTAGAACCCCTCTCTCCTTGCCCCTCTCCCGCGAGGGGAGAGGGGTTGGTTTGTGAGGCAGGAAATTCTTGCGGAACATTCTTGCGGTTCGGCTTCAAGGTTTGGAACGGCATTTCCTTGAGGCTTTCCGGCGCTTTCAGCGGGGAGACTTGATCGAGCCACTGATTAAGATCGGTTCCGTCGCTCTTGGCGGTTTTGAAGATGAAACCCTGCGGCACCATCGCTTGCAGTTTGTCGCGGAAGGTTTGGCTGCGGCTGGCAAATTGTAGTTTGAGGGCGTCGAGCTTGGCGGCGTCGCCGGTGGTTGCTTGGCGCTGGGCATCCATGCTGGCGTTGATTTTTTCAGTGAGGGCGTCGAATTTGTCCAGCGTGGCTTGCGGGTTGAATTCTTTTCTCATCACGGAATCGGCGGGCGACATCAGGGTGGCGCGCACGTTGTCGATCAGTTCGACCAGTTGACGGTCGGGGCTGGCTTCAACGGTTTTCCAAGCGGCGGTGTTGACCGGCTTGGGCATGGTCATCGCCACGGCCAGCGGGTGAACGGTGAGGTTGACCATCGCGGCAATGGCGATGGTGGCAGCGGTGCGGAAGATGCGATGACCGAACCACATGGGGGTGTGGTGGCGGTATTTGCGCTCTTCTTTTTGACCCTCTCCCGCCCCTTCGGGGCACCCTCTCCCGTAAACGGGAGAGGGGAAGATTTGTGTGGTGGCTTGCGATGGGTTTCGCTGACGCTCTACCCATCCTACGGATGCGGGCGAGGGGAAGATTTGTGGCGCGCGCTGTTGTGCGTTCATTTCAGCCATTCGTACAAGGCTTGCGGCCAGTTGCGCGGCAAACAGTTCTCTGCCACGCAGCCAAGTGGCGTTCAGGATGGCTTGCAGGATGCGGTCGTGGAGTTTCATGGATGTTCTCCGAAATTATATTTTGTGCGATGGGTTGGCGGCGATGGGTTTCGCTGGCGCTCTACCCATCCTGCGATGATTGAGGGACGATGGCGGATTGCGGCCTGCGGCCTTATCCGCCCTACGGGGGTTCTCGCGAGCGGGAGAGGGGAAGTTCATCTTCCACGCCATGCCCATCAGCAGCACGAGCAGGATCAGCAGCAGCAGTTGCGGCGGCGGCAGGAGCGGGATCGGAACGCCGTTGAGGTTTCGCAGTTGTCGCACGGTCAAGTAGAAGTTTGCTGTGCCGTTGACGTTCGGCGCTGTGGCGCTGACGGTCATGTTGCCTTCGGTGCTGCCTGCCGCTGCGACGATTTCCGCCTGACCGTTGACGTTGGTCACGGCAGTGCTGCCGTTCGGGAAGGTGATGCCGGAACTCGCGGGCGCGGTGAAGGTGACGACGACGTTGGGCATCGGCGCGTTCAGCGAATCCAGCACGGTGGCTTCCAGCGTTTCGCCGAAGGTGGCGCTCGGCTCGGCGGTTTGCGGGGTGCCGCCGGTGGCGAGAATGCTGGCGGCGAGCACGTCCTTGTTTTCCAGTTGGAAGATGGCGCTACCGACTACTGCCGGAGCGGTAGCGGTGACGTTGAACGCGCCCGCCGTTGCGTTGGCGGTAACGGATACCCGCGCTTTGCCGTCAACGTCGGTCACTGCTGTGTTGCCGCTGGGGAAGGTGACGCTCGCTCCCAATGTCGGCGCGACGAAGGTAACGGTGATGTTGGATATCGGCGCCATCACGGTATCGCGCACGGTGGCTTCGAGTTGCACGGCGTAATCCGTGGTGACGGTCGCACTTTGCGGCGTGCCGCCGGTGGCCGTGATGCCCGCCGCGACCGGCGCGAGCAGGGTGAAGCTGTCTTGCGCCAGCGGGATGATGGCAGCGCCGACGCCGCTGCCGATGGTGGCGGCGAGAACGGCGAGGTAGGTCGCGCCAACGCGCCCGCTGGTGACCCAGTTGGTGTTGAAGGGCACGCTGCCACCTTGCGCGATGTTGGAGGTTTGATCGAACTGGGCGACCACGGTGCCGAGGTCGGGATCAATGACGTAGATGGTCAGCGGCAGGTTGGCGACAGCGCTGTTGCCCTGATTGGTGGCGGTGGCGTTGAGCGCTACGGTTTCGCCAACGCGCAAGCTGTTGGGAACGGCAGCGATCACGCCGGTCAAGCCAAAGCCGGTGGCGCTGGTGGCGCTGACGATGTAGGTGGTTTGATTTTGATCGAGAACGCGCGCGCTGTCGTCGAGCAAATCTTGCGTGACGGTGTAGATACCGGCAGGCACGTTGGTCAGCGTTTCGGTGGCGCTGAAATCGCGCAACGCAGCGGGCAGCAGCACGTCGATACTGTGGCCGTGGCTGAAGATTTGCGTGCCGTGGGTGTCGAACACTTTGACCATCAACGTCAAATTGCTGAGGATCAAGTTCGCCGACTGGCTTTTTGCCCGCGAGGAGATGACCACTTGATCGCTCGGATTGTAGTTGACGCGATCCACCGAGAGCGCCGAAGTGGCGGAAGCGCTTTGGTTGTCCGCCAGCACGTTGAAGGTGGTGGTGGCTTGCGCCAGCGCGAGGCCGTTGTCGTCGAGAACCGCTTTCACGGTGTACTGCGCCGGAATGATCGTGCCGATGGGGAACGGCGCGATAACCGGCAATTCGTCGCCGGGCAGCAGCGTCACGCCTTGCTGGGTGACGGAACCGACCAACACGTCGCTGCTGTCGAACACTTGCACGATCAAAGTGCCGCCGATGGTGCGCAGCGCGTCGGTGTTGTGCAGCGTGGTGGTGACTTGCGCGGTGCTGTTGGCCGGGTAATCGGGCGCATCGGTGATGACGGTCAAGCCGATCAGGTTGGTCACGAGCACATTCGGCACGGCGAACGGCACTTGCACATCGCCGGGCGCAAAGCTGTTCTTGAAGCTCATGAAACCGGAGTCGATGCTCTGGCGAAGCTCGCCGAGTTGCAGGTTTTTCTCGGAAGCGTCGAAGCAAACTTGCTCGCCGTCGGCGGTAACGTTATCGAGACTCCACACGTATTCGGTGCGACCGTCGGCGTGCGGAATCACGGCATTCGGCGTGCGGCTGGCGCCGCTCAAGTCCTGCCCCGGAACAGCCATCAGGTGAACGTCCACGCCAATCGCGCCGCAGGTAACGGGGGCTTGCCAGATGGCGTTAGAATCATTGAACATCAGGATGCGGCGGCTGAAGCGGTCGTAGGAAATGTAGTCGATGTCGCCTAAGTATGGGCTGATCGTGCGAGTGTCGAACATCAACGAAACCTGCCCGGTGCTCGGCACCACTTGCGCCAGCGTGTGCTCTTCGCCGCTCTGACCAATGCGCGCCCAGTTAAAGGTAGCAATATAAAAATTGCCGCCGCAATCACCGGTGATGTTGGGGAAGCCGTCGCCTTCAAAACCCGGATCGATGGTGCCATCGCCTCTCGAAAAAATAGGCACTGCGGAACCGTTGGGACGGATCATCGTTACGTAATTATTTTCGTTCTGAACGTAAACATTGTCATTAATGTCGATCGCCAAACCGCGCGGCTGCGGTAGCCCGAGAGTACCAGCGACGCTGACCACGCCGGTGTTCTTGTTCACCTTCAACAGCTTGTTCGGCGAGCCGACCAGAATGTCATCGTTACTGTCCACTTGAACGCCATTGGCCGAAGTCACGCCGAGATCGGCGACGACGGTCTTGTTGCCGTTGATGTCCGCCTTGATCAGTTCAAAATTGCCGGTACTGCTGTTTTTCGACGGCAGGTAGAAGTTCTCGTTTGAATCGGCGGCAAGGCCAAAGGCAGTGCTGAGGCCACTGACCACTACCGTATTGATCCCGGCGGGCGTTACCCGGTTGAGGGCGGTCGGGCTGGTGTAATAAAGGTTACCGGCACGATCAGCAGCCATCCCGCTCGGCCAACCGCTGTTCACCAGCAATCGGACTTGTCCGGCCTCGACGCGCGAGATCGAGGTGAAATCGGCGCCGGATAAGTTCATACACATCGGCAAGGTTTGATCGCCCGGCGGCAACTGGTCTTTGAGCGCCACCAGCGTACTGGTTGCCGCGCCGCCGACGTGAACGAAGTTGGTCGCTATGCCTTCCACTCCGGCGCGCGAAACTTCGATCCGGAAGTCGCCGCCGTAAGGCGGCAGCCACGAACCAAAATCAAAATCATCGTACTGGTCGAGCGGTGGAATGGCCGCCATCGGCAGGCTGGCCTGATAAACCACGGTTCCAGCGGCGGGTGGGATGGTTGCGCCTTGTTCTATGTCGAAGTAAAAGATGATATTGGGGGACAGTGCATACAGACCACTACCGTCAGCTTTCAATGCAACTCCGTAGAGGTTCAGGCGGTTAACTGCCAAGTTAACATGGAGATCGACTACACCACCATCGGCCTCAACCACGCTCACGATGCCGCCATCAGCCGCCGTATAAACCCGGCCTGAAGCATCCACACCCAGCTTGTTCAAACCTGCCAGATTGTTGGCGACGGTGGTCAGGGAACCGTTGCTACCATTGTTGCTGTAGCGAACGACGGAATTGTTCCCGCGACTGGCAATAGCAACATCGCCGTTGGGCAAAACACGAACACCCTGCGGGTTATTGAGGCCGGTAGCGAACAACGTCCAGTTTGTGCCATCATAGCGGCGCAACTGGCTGTTGGCGCGATCCACAAATACCCACTGATTACCATCCGGCAGCAAGCCATAAAAGGCGTTGCTAACGGTGGCGGAAGTCGTCGTGCCGTCTGGTGCAATTTTATAAATCGTGGTGGCGCTGGTGGTTGCCCACAGCGTACCGGCAGCATCGAAGGCCAGATACTGCAAGCCAGCAGATCTTGTCAGCGTCGATGGCGTGACACCGTCGAAGCGCGTCACAGTGCCACTGCCGTTGTTGGCGACGTGCAAGCGACCTTGCGTGTCAAAGGCCAAGCCCATCGGGCGTATCAGCCCGGCGTAGTCGGCAATGATGTTTTTGTTGCTGTCTATGGTCACAACCCGATTACCGGTCGATTCGCCTGCCGTCAGTGCGCCGTCGGCGCGAGCGGCCATTCCGACCAGCGACAGCCCGCTCAACGTGGTCCACGTTTGCCGCGCGCTGGCATCCCATTGGTAAATGTTGCCACCGTTGGTTCCGAAAAGTGTGCCGTTGCTGAACGCCAACCATGTTGCGAAAGTATCCGTTTGCTTGACCGGATAGCCGCCCGGCGTCAGCGTGTAAAGGCGGGTACTGCTGTCCACAAACCAGAAGGCGCTGCCGTCCCACACCATATCGGCGGGACTCACAAAACCGGACAATGTGCTTTGCAGAACGCCGTTGCTGTCGTAATACTTGAGGTCATGGGAACTGGAGTACGTGGCAAAGGTTCCACCCGCGGCATCACCGGCGAGGCCAGTTGGCGCAATCGTCGCCAAAGTAGCGCTCAATGTCGCTACGCCGGTATCACGATCGACGGAATAGATTTTATAACCGCCATTATTGATGGTCACCCGTAGCTTGCCGTCGGCACCGACGCCCAAGGAATACACTGTGCCGCCGACCGACAACGTCAACGGCGTTACCGCCCCATCGCTTTCGATCCGAGATAATGAGCCGTTGCTGTTATAAACAGTCGCGTTGCCGTTGAAATCAGTCACTAGCGCAGTGGGAGAAGTCGATAAGGTTGCAAAAGTGCTGACCGTACCGCTGTTATCCATCTTGACGATTTGTTTGTTGGCGTAGTCAGCGATCAGAATGTTGCCGGAAGCATCGACGCCGACGCCGTAAGGAGAAAAAATGACGCTTCCCAATAAGATTTGGTCGCCGTTATTGGTGATTCGATAAATGTTGCGCAAGCCGATCGCAATCAAACCGCCATTCACCGGGTCGGGGGCGATGTATTGCGCGGTAAAGCCGCTCGTGAACTTGCGCGGTACGCCGTTTTCGATAACGGCGATGAAATTGTTGTTGGCCACATACACTTCACCGTTGACGCCGACCCGTACTTGCGAAGGGTTGTACAAAACCGAGTCGATGGTTCCCAGCGGGTTGCCGTTGCTGTCAAATTGGCTGATGCGGTTGGCGCCGGTTTCGGTGACGTAAACATCGCTGTTACCGTTGACCGCGATTCCCGTCGGGCTGGTGAGGCCGGTCGCAAAATTGTCTTTTACGCCGTTTGACACGCGAGTCACCGTACCGTTGCTGTAATTGGCGATCAAAACATCGCCCGTTGCAGTGAGAGCCAAGCCTCTTGGCGCCGACAAGCCGGTGGCAACAACGGTCACTTCGTCCTGCGGGTTTTTCATCCGCAAGGTGCCGTCGTTGTTGGCAATCCATAGGTTGCCCGCTGCGTCGTATTTCATTCCCTGCGGGCTGTTGGCGATGCCTTGCGCAAAAACGGTCACCGTGCCGTTCGGCAGCACTTTGAGGATGGTGTTGTCGCCTTGATTGGAGACGAACAGGTTGCCGCTGCCATCGAATTTCAAATCCATCGGCTGGTTGAAACCGGTGGCGTAGGTGCTGATGTCGCCTTGCGGCGAAACCTTGACGATGGTGTTATCGCCGCTGTTGGCAACGTAGAAATTCCCGGCGGCGTCGCGGGTGATTCCTTGCGGCCGATTCAATCCGCTGGCGAACGGGGTGATGCTGCCGTCGGCAGCGACTTTGGAAAGCGTGTTGTCGCCGTAGTTGGTGACGACGTAATTGCCGTTATCGTCCTTGACCAGCGACACCGGATTCGACAAGCCGCCGCTCCACAACACGGTTTCAACACCGCTAGCGGGGTCGCGTTTGATGAGGCGGCTTAAAGTGCCGACACTCGTCATATTGAACGTGCCAGCGATTAATAAGCTGCCGTCAGCGGCGGCATCAATGCTGGTTATAGCGGTTAATGTCGTCAACGTATAAGTGGTAACGACGCCAGCCGGAGTAACTTCGGTCAATCTTAAGCCAGATGAGGCGGGCATCCAGAAGTTACCGTCACGATCTCGCGTCAGATCAGTAGCTATTACACCAGCCGGTAGAGTGGCAATGACGCTCATCGTGCCGTCAGTGGCAATTTGCAACAGCTTGGAGTCACCGGAGTTCACCGTATAGAGATTGCCCTGATCGTCGGTGATCAAGCCGCGTGCGCCAGTCAATGGCGCACCGCTGGCGAATGTGGCATCAGGGCTGATGGCCACTCGCGGCATCGTCGAAGTTTGTGTATCTGGATTATCCAGAATGATGCTGATGTCGAGCGATCCCGATGGCACCGGCTGATTACCGACGTTGGTCAGGTCGGCGGTGATGTGAATCGGTTGCTTGGCGTCGATCTGCGCCAGCGGCGGATTGGGGTCAACGCCGCCGGAGAGAATCGGCATCGCCACGACAGTAAACGCAGTATCGCGCTCGGCCAGCACCAAACCGTTGCCATCAGTCGCCAGCACATGCACGGTGTAGTTGTCGGCGGGTTGGCGGAACAGTATTTCTTCGATCTCGATGTTTTGCAGCGCGCCGACCGGGAAAACCAGCGGTTGGTTGGGTCGATCCTGCAAGCCACCGCTGGGGTTGGCCTTGATTTCAAACACGAGGTTGTTCTGGCCGTCGAACACTTGCGCGCTGATGAGCAAGGCGGCGGGCGAGCTTGACGCATTGAGGATGCCGACGGTGATGCTGACTTCGTCGTTCGGTTTGTACGAAGTTTTGTCCGGCGTTGCCGATTCGATGCTGATGCCGGATTGGGTCGGCTTCGCCATCTGGATGTCTAGCGTGGCATCGCCCGGCTGGCTCAGATGGGCTTGCAGGGTTTGCGACAAATAGCCGGAAGCGCTGATGAGCAGGGTGAAATCGGTGCTGTCGATGCCGCTCAAGGTGTAATGGCCGTCGTTGCCGGTGTTGGTGCTGATCGCTTGCCCCTGCACGGCGACGGTTGCATTGGCAATCGGCGCGCCGCTCACGACATCGGTCACCGTGCCGCTCAAGCCGCTGTTGGTCGGCATGGGCGTCAGCGTGATATTGCCGACATCGTTGACGCCGGTGACGAGCGTGCCGCCCAAGACGGCGGTTTGATAGCCGCTGGCGGTTAACGTCAACTGGATCGGTCCGGCGGTGAGGTTATCGAACTGGAAGGTACCGGCGGCTGCCGTGGTTTGCGGCGGCGTTTGAGTACCGTCGCCCAAGGTGACGGTGACGTTGGCCAGCGCCGCGCCGCTGCTATTGACGACTTTGCCTTTCAGCGAGGTGGCGGGCGGCGTTTGGCTGGTACTGTACATGGTTGGCGAGAACACGTAGCTCTTGCCCGCTTCAAAAACGACATCTGCCGTTGCTGTTTTGTAGTTGGTGAGGCTGGCGGTGATGGTGGCCGGGCCGACATCGAGGCCGGTAATCAAGTACGCGCCGGTGCTGCTGGTCAGCGCCGAGTTGACGCCGACGGCAACGATCACGTTCGCCATCGCTGTGCCACTGCTGTTTTTGACGACGCCGGAGAGGCTGGCGGTCAAGGGCGCGGCGGTCAGCCGGATGGTGCCGAGGTTGAGGAGTTGTCCGGCGGTGACGGTGATGGTGGTGGTCACGCCTTGGTAGCCGAGCGCGACGACGCGCAAGGTGTAGGTTCCTTCGGGAATGCCGGACAGCGCAAAGCTGCCATCGGAGGCGGTGTCGGCGCTCGATGGGCTGCGCTCGACGAGCGAGACGTTGGCGCCGGTGATCGCGCTGCCGGTATCGTAGTCCACCACTTTGCCTTGAATGTCGCCGGTGGTCGGCGCGGACGGGGTTTGGGTGGCGGCGAACAGCGCCCGCAGCGCCAGCGCGGTGAGGTAGGGATCGTTGTCCCAACTGCCGTTGGGCAGTTGCGCGGCGATCAGTGCATCGGCGATGGGTTGAAGAACGGTGGTTTGTGATGTTTGTTTCGATAACGCCAGCAAGGCATAGGCGTTATCGAAGGTGTTGCCGAAATTCTGGCTGGCATTGCGATGCGCGAGCAGCCAGTTTTGGCTGGAGGTGGAGATCGTGCCCACCTGAAAGCGCGTTCCCCACACGCTGGCGGCTTGCCCGGCCAGCGCGGTGGTATAGACCGCGCCGGTGTCGTCGAGGCTCCAACTGCCGTCGGCGAGTTTGCTTTGTTGCAGGTAGCCCAGAGCGGAGGAGGCCACACTGCTGTCGTAAGAAGCGCTTTGACCCAGCGCGATCAGGAACCACGCGGTATCCAGCGGGTTGCCGATGAAACCGGCGGTGGCGCCGAAAGTGCCGTCGCTGTTGCGTTGCGTCATCAGCGAAGCCATCGGGGCGGCATCGCTGGTTTGCGTTTGCTGATGGGCGATGGCTTGGCGCGCCAACGGCTCAACCATGCCGGGATCGACGGCGCTGTCGATTCCGGCGGCAAGCGCGGAAAGCGTCGATGAAGGAAGGGTGATGCCGAGGGTTTGGAAGGCGCTCAGAACTTCCGAGCGAACTTGCAGCGGCAACGCGATGGAAGCATTCTCATTGGCAAGAGAGCCATCGCTTTGAATTTGCGCTTGCAGCCACGAAGCGCCTTGCGTTATTTCAGGCGGCAGCGTTTGCGCGTGGGCAGATTGCCATGAGAAGACGCACAACGATAAAGTAAAAGCCGCGCTTATGAACCGTTTACCAAGCTGACGCATGTCAAACCTCTTGTTAACAGAATCCAGAATGGAACTTCCGTTCAGGGCTTGGCACGCTCTTTCATTTCTTTCCCAATCCCCGACCAGAAAAGCAAACACAAAAACCGTTACATCAACAGAAAACAATAAAAAATCACCGTCTGGCCGCGTTAGCGGGTAAGTGACATGGCAAAAATTATCGCATGCGGAAGATAAGTGTCAACCGTTTTAACGACAAGGTTATCTTGTTACAAAGAGATTTTTTAATAAATCGTGGAAAATCATAAGGTTGATGTTTTTGTCGTTAAATGGCGACAAGTTGTTTTTTTACAGGACTGGTGGGAAGGGCAGGGGAAGAGGCGTAGGGGCACGGCGCGCCGTGCCCACAGATTGTAGGTTGGGGTGCGCGAAGCAAACCCCAACGTTTGGATGCAAGGATGTGACGGTGATGTTGATTCGCGGCACCGCCCCATTGGGGTTCGTGCCTCACCCCAACCAC
>Ga0123357_10014984_pt1 | contig 10143 bp, 3 predicted proteins | sample TergutEmb28metaG_FD_89873 | JGI IMG/M metagenome (GOLD analysis project Ga0123357, IMG submission 89873) | Embiratermes neotenicus P4 segment gut microbial communities from Petit-Saut dam, French Guiana - Emb289 P4 | ecosystem: Host-associated > Arthropoda: Insects > Digestive system > Gut ... | reverse complement strand
TATTATTATTATTATTATTATTATTATTATTATTATTATTATTATTACTGCTACCAAGTTTCATTTAAATTAAGTTTTAATTCTGCAAAGAAAGTCTTTTTGGGCCATCAGCAATGTGCATGCTTTTTTTGTGTACATCATTTCAGAGTCTTGCTGTCTTTCCATCATCAGATGTCATGCATGATGTGGTTGCATGTTGTATATATACACCACAGTATGCTGTCAGAATTCTTTGTCCTGTTTCCCAACTGTGCATATAAGTGCAACATGTCCCAGAGTCACTCATTACATCAGTTGGTGATGAGTGAGGCAGAGACAGTCGGATATAACTGGCACACTTGTATGGTTGTTCATGGGAAAATACTTCAATTGCACATACCATGTGTACCTGAATATAGGATGACCACACCTGTAAGGTGGCCCCCCCCCCTTGCAGTCTCCAATTTTTGGGAAAATACCTGTGCGGAATATTTTTAATTTTATTTGAAATTATACGATGACCCCATTTTTTTTTTTCTGATGATGAGTTAGGAAAAAATTGTCTTCTTATATTGTGGTAAATGTGGTATTTCCTGTGAGAGCGTCAGATCATACATAGTGTAATTATGATGGTTAACTGTTCATTTACTGTGCCTATAAGGAAATGCATTTTGTAATTCCAGGTCGTGCAGCATCAGCCAGTAAAATATGAATTATTTCCTCTTTCACCTCTTTCAAGACATAGACTCAGTAAGTTTTTATTTCTAACATTATATGCTTGTAATTCTCTTATGATTCATATCTCACATCAATTTTGAATGTGCTTTCACACTGCCCTGCATCACTTTTTTATTTGTTGGGTGTTTTGTGACCCATATAAAACTTTAGTACTATGTATCCATTAGAAATGAGTATACTGTCTCTGTATACTGAAACACAGAAAAGTAATGGTGCCATTTGTGGGATGTACACATAAACGGAGTGTGACGTTTTATGATGTGGGAGTATGAATATATATATATATATATATATATAAATAACTGAAGTTCAGTGACATATAGGAGCAAGAATTCTTTTATTTGAGTCTTTAGGGCACTATACACCCTCAGTTAAACTGAGCGATTTTACTGTGTGACATCATACCTGATGAAAAAACTGAGTAAACAGCACAGTTTTGACAGGCAAGAGCGCAGGCCTCAGAACTGTCGTTTCCAGTCATCTTTCATGCAGAGAACTGCACAGTTCTGTTAGGGAATCCCACACACATTCAGTTCAGTTTTTTTACACAGGTAAACTGCACAGTTTAACTTAGAGTGTATGGGGCCCTTTTGAGTATGGGAAATTAACAGTGCCAACTTTTGTATGAGATTCAGCCTGCGTATTATTCCTCAGAGTGTGAGGTGGATGGTCAGCTGTGTTTTGAGTCACGCTGTGTGTGTGTGTGTGTGTGTGTGTGCACCCATGCACATGCATGAAGTGCATGTTAGTGTGGGCTTGCATGTGTGAGAGAGAGAAATGTTTTCTGCTAATATAAAGTATTCATTTGCAAAGTGCACATCATGGGAAAAGAATATTGCCATGAAAGTATTTAGCATCAGCAGTGCCATGTACAAGACATGTTGAGTGTTGTACAAAAAGGGAATATGAAAAAACATCATGTTTTAACAAAAGAGAAACTGGGCAGTATGTGCGCTTGAAGGGAAATAATGAGGCATGACACTGTTTAGTCTGGTTGCTGCTTACCGGTGTTTGGTAGGAAGCTCTGCTTCCATCTGCAGGAAGGCTGAACATAAAGGCAGCAAATTCCTCTGGAGTGTTGACAAAATGGGAGTGGACCGAGATAACAGTTTTTGAGAATTCTTGCACTGGAACTTGTCAAGAGAGGTTGGAACAATATCCTGCTTTTCATACTCTTCAAGATATAAGTCAGGAAACCACCAGTGATAAACAAAATTTGCTTATAAAGTCTTTTCCATTACTTGGAAAAGATGATAATGCTAAGATAAAAGTAAGACAAAAATACAATTTCTTCATGAAGTTCATCATGTGATATTTGAGGTTTGTGCAGTGGTGTTGGTGAAAATTCACATCTTCTGGGGTGTTACATTCTGGTGATTGGTAAATAATCATCGACATTTCGGATACGATTGTTGCTTCCATCTTCAGGGTTGCCCAAATGTGTAGTTAACGTGGATTTTTGCTTATCACACTTATTTCTTTATGTTCATTCCATTCTAGAAAGTAATTGTGTGATTTCATAGTGATCTGTACTAAAGAATTTTGTTTTTAAAACATTAAATATCAAAATAAGCCAGACTGATATATTTTTAATGCTTATTAAAATTCTTCCTTTCTAGTAACTTTTTTTTTTATTTGCAGCCTAGTCAGATACTTACAAAATTCATGTAGATTTCTTTTGTTTTCATAATTTATTTCATATTATCTACCTCTGGTTCCGTCTGGGTTTGTCCTACCTGTGGTGCCCACTCATGTCATGTTTTGGAAATGTCCATTGTAAGATTAAATTTTGACAGGAGAGCCAGGGGTTATTAGAGGTATTTTAGGTATATTATCTAAAGTATTATATTTCTTTTGGCTTGTGTTGTGATTATTAGCATTATCCAGCAGTGTAACCACACAGAAATTCAAGTGCTGGTGAGTGTGTGGTTGCGTGTGCATGCCTCTGCGTGTGTGTGTGCGTGCGTGTGCACTCGCGCGCGTGTGCATTGCGCCCCGTGGACACCCACATGCACGTTTTGCTGTGTATTTTCATAACACCATAACACATTAAATGCTGATGGCATTGTGATCTCATGTTACACCTTTGTATAACATAAGCTTTTGAACACAATGTTTGAGACTCTGGGCTTTTGTGTAGACTTATTGTACATTCAAGGTCCAGTCATGGCTTATCTTATGAACTTAAGAGAAAAAACATTTATATGAGACACTCATACAGGAAAGGCTTTCTGTTGAATGGAAGATTATAGGATCACTTCTCAGACTTATCTGTTTTGTTATCATGAAAAGACTTTATGAAACTGAGATATAAGGATCATTGTAGACATATAATGTGATGATTGTTAGACTTTTTTTTTTTGTTGACTATAAAGGGATGTCTTATTAGGGAGTTATATTTACCCATTCACCAGTGACTTGACATTAGTAGTATTGTTAATGAACTGATTACAGTGAGATTTTGTACTGAGAAGTCTCAGTGAAGACAAAATGGAAATAATTCTTGAAAAGCTTTTACCCAATTGTGTCAGCAGTTTGCAGACCTAAATCAATATTATATTCACCAAACAGAAAGGCAATTTTGGCTTTATGTTATTGAATTTATTTGTACACGGGAAATACGTTATGCTTACCTTTCTATGCAGTGGAAAAGTATGTGTATGAGAAGATTTTAATCTTGTTATGTCATGTTGTATGGTAAATAGCTGCAGGTGTTTTGAAACAATGTATTGTCTTCATCTTCAGGGTAAAGCAGTCTTAGACTGACTTTACTAGTTGATGTAATGTAACGTCCAGGAAGACTAGAACACTTGAATATCCAGCAGCATCTGTGTGAGAACATCGAAGCTCACATGTATGTGAGAGCTTATGTTATGATAGAACTGACATTCAAGTGCTCTATCTTCCAGGCTGTGATATGGTGTAGTCTGGCCCATAGGTACCAGTGTTTGGAGGAAGTTGCTGCCTCAGTATTCATGGTTCTGGTTTGTGGGGACACATCCCAGAAGACCATAATCTAAAATATGCCTTTGTGTTATAATTTATGTGACTAATATCAACCAGCATGGGACAAAGAGGGTGGTGAAAATTTTGGAATCACTTGTATTGTGTCTCAGATTTGTATAGTGGACCTTTGTTGAGACATAATATGCCATTGTGTGTGAAGTTATTCAGAAATCTGCAAAGAGAAACAAATGGACAAGTGGTTTTCTTCAAATTTATCTAATCTCAAGAATTTGAAAAGTTCTGGAAAGACACCTATATTTATATTTAGATACCAATTTGATAGAATAGCAATATGTTGTAAGCAGTGCTGCTAGCTAGAGGAATTATTTTCAGCAAGGATTGCCTATGAATGCACATGTCATAGAAAATATCTAACATTTTTTCCTCTCAGCTGGTTTGGGAGTGTCATAATGGCAGTTCTCTAATTCACTATTCAACACAAATTCGCTATGGTAATGACCTGTTTTGCTTAACTTTGTGTGGAATAGAAATCCTATGGCCCATCCCTACCCCAATGGACTGATTGGCACAGCACATCTCAGGATCATCTGAAGACTACTGCCAGAATTTCAAGCTGCTGTGTTTATTTTCAGATGAGTTACAGCTGCCTACAGACTGACAAAGATTAATCCTTTTATGAATCCTTCTCGAGTACTTGTGACGTATTTTGCTAACTTAAATTTTAACTCGTCATTCTAAGGATAATAGTCCCTGTGCCCAGACACCGTTCCTTTGGTCTGATTTTGATTATATTTGGCATGGTGCATATCATAATCATCTTAAAAATACTGCCAAATGTTCACTTGTTTGTCTATGTTTTTTGATGTGTGGTGGCTTTCAGTGACACCCACACACCTTAAATTGTAAGGTAGGTTGGTAGGTGGAAACAGACAGAGAGGCTGGCTGTCATTCCATGGAGCAAACTGTATGAAAACAGGTTTCTGTTTCCTCAGAGTACATGGCATCACTTTGTGGATCAGTTTGAATTATACAGTGTGTCCGGAAAGTTGCTGTACAATTAGGCTACAGTAGAGTGAGGTGGAAATGGGATGGCCCACGGTGACGCACGGGAGGGAAAGTTTGGAAAGTCACTGTGCCCTTATAAAAGGTGTTGAAAGTGATGTCCATGAATATCTATACAGGCCTGAACCCATTTAATTTTATTTGCAAACACAGTTCATCTGGACTCTACCGTAGCCTAAGTGCACAGTGACCCTCCGAACGCGGTGTATTTGTTACTCCGCATCTGATGACCATCCTAAAACTATGGCGGCCACTGTCACACAGATGTACGGATGCCTTTATTGTGTAGATACTTATTGCTTAATGAAATGTTTAAATGTGCTATACATTATGAATGAGTGATTAAATTCATTGACATTTAGAATGTTAATTATATTTTTATTGCAGTAGATGCACCAGTTTTACCAAATTTCCAACATTGTTACTTACCTGGAATAAGAATTATAATTGTGTATTATGTTGCAACTAGTAAAGCTTCTCTTTTATGCAGTTCATACATTCTACTTACCTCAGCTAGGGATTATAATCATGCTTTATGCTGCTACTATAAAAATAATTTCAGATATGTTAATTGCGAAACAAGAGGAATAATTTATATTCACTGTTCAGGTCCAGTCTTCTAATAGCCTAATTTATGTCCATTTTTCTGATCTTGTCTTCTAATAGTATAGCACGTTCAAAACGTGATGGCACACGTGCAGAAACCAGATTTGGTCTTTCAGCGAAATGGACGAGTCCATTTAAATTGGCGGGGGTGTCAGTTCAGTCGAGGAGTGCGGATCAGTGGACGGCGATTGTATAGACCGTGTTCCAATGTACCCACTCCATTCGCATCTTTCCCCTTCACTTCCCCTCCTGTGCGTCACCATGTGCCATCAGGTTCCGGGCGCGCTATAACTGCTTTATACAGGATGACTGGACATGCTGCTGGTTGAGAGGCATTGTTCTGATTGCTAAATCTTCCTTTCATTCACTTTAAAGTTGTGTAGGTTTATTGTTCATTCTTCTGCATCTGTTGGAATATTTAGTTTTGTGTTTTATAAACCTTTTAACCAGAAACATAATGTATACCATGTGTTCTTAATATGGGACATCCAGTTGTGGTATAGTATCTACATGTTTGTATATTAGGTTTATGTTTTTTTCTTCTTTTCCCAGGTATAGTGAAGCGTAAGGTGTTGGTTTTAGATTTGGATGAGACATTGATCCACTCACATCATGATGGTGTGGTGCGACAAACTGTAGTGAAGCCAGGGACGCCACCTGACTTTGTTCTGAAGGTCACAATAGACAGGCACCCAGTCCGATTCTTTGTGCACAAACGACCACATGTGGACTACTTTCTAGATATTGTAAGGCTATGTGATTTATGTGGTTTGCAGAGTTAGAGAAATAGTACTGATTGTATGGACTACAAAATATTTTCAAAATGAACACAGTTGAAGTTGTTGGCAGTGTAGCACTGTTCTGTAAATTAAGGCACTGTAGTAGCAGAGAAAGCATAATGAAGGGCGTGACAGATTTTTATTGGGACCTGGAGCCAGCGCAGATATTTAGAACTGAGACAAATATTTGACATTACGATATGTATGAAATCCATGTGAATTTTTCTGCGCCTCTAGTCAGTACACAATCCAGAGTTAGCAGTATTTGATGGTATTGCATGTTAAATGTCTACCACCTACAGTCAGACACTGATATACTCCCCCTCCCCCCATCCACCCAATCTAGCATCACCCTGACTTAGCGTTAATGAAAGCCTGTGAATAGAATTTCCCCGTTAAACCATATTTTGATTTCATGCCACCCTTGATATACTGCCACAATTTTAGGTGAAGAAACATTGGCACTTTGTCAGGATTTGACTCCGTGTCTTGTAGTTCAATACCAAATGGCCACTAGGGGTGGCCAAAACCTGGGTACCAGATTGCCATAGCAACTAAATTTTCTACAGTTGTGCCTAATATTTTGGATCCCCAATATGGAATTTGCTTTATGCAACCCTTCTGGTACCTAGAATTTTGAGGCAGATCCTAGATTTTTGGAAAATTTATACATCCTGCACTAAACAAAGATTTTGGTGTTTGTAGTGTGGACTGGTTTGATTTGGCACAAGATTAGTGCCAGCTGTGGACTCTTGTGAACACAGCAATAGACTTTTTGTTTCTGTGAAGGCTAGGACTTGAGGATCTTGTCAGAAGGGCTCTTCTACACTTTGCTTTTATTCGTGTGGTAATCTGTTATACAGGTGTCACAGTGGTATGAGTTGGTAGTGTTTACGGCAAGCATGGAGATCTATGGTGCAGCTGTGGCAGACAAACTTGACAACAACCGTGGGATTTTGAGGAGGCGTTACTATAGGCAAGACTGCACGCCAGACCTAGGCAGTTACACCAAGGACTTGACAACCATCTGTGAGGATCTTGCTAGCATATTTATTCTGGATAATTCTCCAGGGGCATACAGAGCTTGTCCAGGTAAGGTGTTATTTTAGGTGATTAATGAGTAAACCTGCTAGTTACAACTTATATGCTAACAATTCAATGCTCTTTTGTTTTCCATCATACTTGTTTTGGTCTGTATAAGGCTTACCAGGATATACCTAACCATGTGCAGTTTCTAGTTCTTAACTGAAAATTTGATCATTGACAAGGATCTGGAAAAGAACTGTATAAATGTCTGTTAAAAAAAAAACTGTTCTTTGATACTGTAATTATTTGAGGAATGTGATAACTGCATTGTTCCTTGTTTTTAGAGTTTGTAATTTTAACATTACAGTAAGGTATAATAAATTTTCTTGGTGTGATATGTAATGTAGATATCTAAGTGGTGTATTTTAATATATTTTAGATAATTTTACAACATACTGAACGTTCTCCTCTTAGGTACAGAGTGTTCAAAAAGAAATGCAACCCACTAAGAATGCATGTTTATTAGTAAATTGCAAAAAATTGGATTGCTTGGAGGCCATGTCTGATGGGCAGTCGATATGAAGAGAATTATGGCCAACAGGATCTCCAGACCTTAACTTACCAGGTTTACTTTTACAGGGATTTATAAAGAATACTGTGTATTCAGATCATCCTCATACACCGTAAGAGTTACAGGTCAGAATTTGACATAAATTAGATGCATATCAAATGAGGCATAAAAAATGTTCAGTTACATGATGGTCACATACACTTATGTACAAAACATGGCCAACACACTGAACAGTTGTAATTTACTAATAAGCATGCATTCTCCATGGGTTACATTTCCTCTTGAACACTGTATAATTTTGGTTTTGAATATCTGATCATTCCACATGTGTTTGTCTGTGTGTAAAAATGTCATTTTTTAAATTATAATCATTTGGTGTTTTAAAGCTGTAGCATGTTGATGGTATGTCTACGAAAATCAGTGTCTCCTTTGTTACCAGATAATGCTATTCCTATTAAGTCATGGTTCAGTGATCCAATGGATACAGCACTGCTGAACCTTTTACCAGTGTTGGACGCACTGCGTTTTACTCAAGATGTTCGCAGCGTTTTAAGTCGAAATCTTCATCTGCATCAACTCTGGTAGCAGTGCTTGGCCACACGGGTAAGTAGATATAAATGTGAACGTACCGAATTTGAAATCCTCTGCTTATGTTATGCATAAAAAATATATGGAGGAGGTCTAATGGTATGAAGCTCTAGATATTGATTGGTTGATTGTGTTTATGAACAGCTGTTTTGTGGTAGAAAATTTGAAATTCCTAATTTTTTGTTACAGTCTGCATTGGATTCTAAATTTTCGAATTGTTCTGCTTCAAATTGAAAATTTATTTTTTCACTTGTCAACATTTATGATTGTGGGCCGGGATGGCTGAGTCGGTATAGTGACTCGCTGCGGGCTGGACGGTCCAGGGATCGAATTCAGGTGGGGGTGAGATTTTCCACACAGACCGGCCCTGGGGCCTACCCAGCCTCCTATACAATGGGTACTGTGTCTTTTCCAGGGGTAAAGCAGCCGTGGCATGGCATTGACCACCCACCCCCATCTAGCACTGAGGTTTAAAGAAAAAGTAGAGCTGTACCTGTACTCCCCCTATGGGCCTTTGTGGCCTGTTCTAGGGTGAACTCTATCTTTACCTTTACCAACATTTATGATTGATGTGCTTGTGGCACATTTTATTCTTGGAAGATGTTCCTTTCCTTGTTGCTTCATTTCTAGCTGTAAGTGCACATATATCACCAGCAGTACTACTGGAAATGTGATCAGAACGATATAATTTCGTGGTGGCTTTACGATAAATGTGGTTTAATATGGAGAGAAAGCCAGAGCACAGTACTGGGAAAAAAGTAAGTTCATTATTGGTGAAACACCTCTGAAGATTCTGGGACACAAGAGCCTCCACTCATGAAAATTCTGTCCACATGATTGTTCCAAGAGCTTAGAGTGGAGAATTTCTGGATGTCAGAAGCATAAAACACTTGTTGAAATGTTTTACAGAGAAATCACCAGCTGTGAATCCATAAAATAAGTCATGGTACTGAAATTCTAGTGGTAATTCAAAGCAAGGTGTGTTTGTGTAAATCAGACCATTTTGACTGGGGGGAGGGACTAGGTGTGTTTTTAGTATGATTTGTTCTGTGCAGTTGTAATAGCCCATTGCATATTACTGTTAAATTTTCATATTAGAACAAATAATACCTCTTTCCAATACATGTTGGTAGTATTTGCTAGTGTGCACCAGTTAACAGTGAAGAGCTGTGCAGTGAGGCCTGTGTTCCTGTTAGAGCAAGTCACTATCATCAGATATTTCAATTTAGTTTGTATACATATTTTTTGTTCATCAGATTCTTCAGTTTGTGTGTGTTGTGATGAATTTTGCTGTCTAGAGCATAAAGTGTTTGTTGTGAGACTTTCCTATGTAGACCTTGAATGTTGTGAAATAGTTCATTTTGCAAATACAGTAAGTTGCATTTTTTTTGTACATGTGTTATGTTGTAAGAAAAATCTCATGGATTGAAGCTTGCTGATACATTCGTTGAAATTTTCTTTACATCAGGTCTCACAAATCTAATTTATTTTCATGGTCGTAGTATATTCAGGTAAAGTAATAAAGTTTCTGATTTTAGAGCTGCATGTACTGGGAGGTGCATTTATCATTTATTGTTTGGTGTTTTGGTGAAAGTGACATCTGATGCATGTGACTTGAGCATCTTGTGCAGTGACTTTGAAGCTTGCTGTCTTATGGGAGGTGGCGCCATGTTGTCTGGTAGAAAGGAATAGCACGTTCGAAATGTGATGGCACACACGCAGAAACCAGATTTGGTCTTTCAGCGAAACGGATGAGTCCATTTAAATCGGCAGGGGTGTCAGTTCAGTCGACTGCTGGCAGTCGAGGAGTGCGGATCAGCGGACAGC
>Ga0123357_10014983_pt1 | contig 10144 bp, 6 predicted proteins | sample TergutEmb28metaG_FD_89873 | JGI IMG/M metagenome (GOLD analysis project Ga0123357, IMG submission 89873) | Embiratermes neotenicus P4 segment gut microbial communities from Petit-Saut dam, French Guiana - Emb289 P4 | ecosystem: Host-associated > Arthropoda: Insects > Digestive system > Gut ... | reverse complement strand
TATAATTTAGCAATGCAACAGTATCTCCGTCCGAAAGCAGGTGAGTGAGAGTGAGTTACCTCAAACTGTGTAATTTATAAATTCAGTTCTGCAACTACGGCATTCTTTATGGTACAATAGCTCTGAGGCGACGTCACTGCTCGTTCGGCAAAGTCCAAGCATACTGAACTGCCTTCCGGGTGCAGCGTTTGCAACTCTGAGTCTTCCTCATAGCCAAAGTACCATGCCGTGTCCATTTAAAATATACAATATTTTACAAAATTTACATTAAATTTGGTGGCTAAAGTTTGCGTTCATTACACTATTTTGAAAATAAAATTCGTCTTTTGATTTTCTCTACGAAATTTATCTGCAACGTTTCTCATTCTAAGAACGTTCGAGCGAGATATTATAATGAATGTGCAAAGGCCTCCATGTCAAGTATCCGTTATTATTGACATATTTTTATCAAAGTTTAATTTACTCGAAAGATTTTTTAAAAATACTGAAATATCAAATTTCATGAAAATTCGTCCTGTGGGAGCCAGGTTGTTCCATGCGGATGGACGGACGGACAGACAAACAGGCAAAACGAAGCTCACAGTCCCTTTTAGCAATTTTTCGAAGGCGCCTAAAACACAGCTCAAAATAACAATAAAAGCAAAATCATAAAAACAAACAATGCACTTCTTCTAACAACAACAACAATAAGTACACTGCACTCAAACTGATCATCACTGGTGAATGTTAATGCCGAAAAACTCCGGTTATTTGTAGTGTAAAGGCACTTACAGTATTTTACTGTTTATATTTCTCCGATTTACTGCCCATGTTAAGAACAGACCGAATGCATTACGCCTATGAAATTTTGTGAAAGCCATTCGCAAGAAGACTCTACGTTAATATCAACACATGCCTCTAATCTGTAATGTTAAAAATATTCGCGAAATACGTGATTCTATATGACTAACATACAGTAACATATTGGTAGGAAAATTATTTCCGATCGAACTCATTTAACGTCAGATCGAAAATATATGCAAAATTAGAAATTTGCAATTTGAAAACAAGCGTTCAAGAAATTGCAGTAGAACGCTTGGAAATGCTGTGAAACGAAAAACGTTTAATCTCTTGATAAGGCTGAAGACTGTGCATTATAATTCGTAAGAGTGAAGATTATACAGCGTAAGAGAAAGGTTCCAAAACTTTTACATACGATGTGAAAATTAAATTATGTCTCGGAATCTTACAGCAGAACTCGGGAACCTAATATACGATGAGGTACCAAGGATCTGCGTTAAGCTTATGTTGTGTAAAATACAAGTACAGCCCAACGCGTGTCGTAATTACGTAATTAATGTAATTAACTGGTCAGCGTTCTTCTGAAATTAGCCAAATATTAATCATGGACCGCTACATGTAAGCGGTGAGATTTAAAATTTAAAATCCACTGGTAAGCATTTTTACCACCTACAGTAACACTGTGCTACACAATGTTGTGTGTCTCATACGACTCTCACAAGAGACATCCTGATCGGCCTGGATGACGGACACGTACCTTGCCATCCGTGAGACAGAAAATGAAGATTTGCAGATAATTTGGATGAAAGTTTGACTGGGTTACTGTTAGTGCCATGCAAAAAGTATGATAGGCGCAGACTTGTCGCAGCCTAGAAAGCATTTCTCACGATAGTTTACCGTTGGTTAATAAATAGTACAACGTAGCAATGGGCTACCAGGCAGCCGCAGATTGGCGGAGCCTAACTCTGTATATTGTACACAATACCGCACTGTTTATTGGATTATATATTGTAAATAGGCAATAATCTTAAAATCAGAGAACTAGAAATGGGTGTATCATCAACAGTCCTAAGCCTGAATATTCGGCCACGAAACCGTAACAGGTCAGATACGAGTGAAAATATATCGAAATTACTATTTATTTTCGATGTTGGTGTGTCACTCCTCTGCCTTCATGCAGATACGGAAATGTTTCCCAAGGTCCAAATTGTTAACGCAAGCTGTCATGTAGCTCCTGTGCTTTAAGTTCAAGATAATTCAACACCATTATCCAACTACTAATAAGTTTTCTTTCCAAATATTACATTTCAGCATTAAACAGTAAATTAAAATACAGCGGCCCCCTTCTCGATCCTTGAATTCTTATCATTCTAACGTCTCTAATTTTCATGCTCTTCCTGTCAGAAGGACGAGAGGGCAAGAACTGGGAACCGTCAAATAACATGAAGCTCTTTCTCCCTCAAGCCCCAGTCCATCCTCCAAATGAAGTGTCTCTTTTTTACCATGACTTTCTTTTGCATCTATAATCTGCCATTATTTCTTAAATCCATCTCTACCTCTGTCGCTCCTACAGCCAGTTTTTAACCCGTTAAGTCAAACTTCAACGGGTCCGATCTAATTTCAAACGTTGTTTAAAAAGTGCCAGGAAACAGTAATTATGACGCGTTGTCATTTCCCTGCAGGATTATTCCAGTTTTAATGTCTTTATTGCTCTTTATGTTGTAGTCGTGCCGAATGTTGCTGTCGGGTGTCTAGCAAGTCCGCTTCTGTTCTTAGATCCTGGGTTAAAATCTCGGGCCCAACAAGGTTTACCTTGATTGTGGTTGTAGTCATTCCCTCTAGACGACTTACAAGACTGTGAGCCTACTCCAAACTACGCCACAACAAGATCCAATTCACTCTTTAATAATCAGCACAATGATTGAGGGTGTATAGTCTGAGCTATTGACAGTGTCTTTAAATAAGTCATAGTTAATTAGTAAATTGGCTGCTGTCAATGCCACTGTAATAATCAGCGTCATCAAAATCAATGCAAGCTAATGTTGGCTAGTTCTGTTGCGGCTCTCATTGGATTAGCGTAAACACGGTAATATGAGAGATATAAAGTTCTACTGACTATAACACAAATACTAGTTCTGCGACATGTGACAGTGTGTACTGTGGTAGAATTTTATGAACGTTTCGGAATAACTTATTATCTCAATTTTCAGAGTAAAAGTGTTAGGACATCACATCCCCAACACATTAATCTGCATGGCGCTACTAGTTTAGGAAGACCCTAAACAGCTGACGTTTCCGTGTTTACAGAATTTTCTAAGTACATCATTTATGCTAAGTAAGCCTCAGTTTGGACCTTAAACATCAAGTTATCAAGGCGGTAAATACCATTTGAGCTTCTGAAAATCACTTCCGCTGCTAATAAGCTGAGATAAAAAAATCGTAAGTTTACCCTTTGGTATTATTGTTATCAAAATATCCGAAGACAAAACACAATAATGTAACACCTACTGCCGCTCTTGCTTCTAACTCATTAGGCGCACACGCAGACCACATTTCTCCCAGCGCCAGCACTTTCTAGGCTAAACCACCCATCACGCAGCAACGTCCTCACAATTTTCCAGCAAAGGAGCATTAACAAATACACCTTGAAATTAACGCGGACAATCAATAAAATTTGTTTGAATATCTAACAATCTAACTACGGCAGAGTCCTTCTTCAGGATTTAACAATAATTCCTTAGATATTTAAGAAATGACCCGCCTTTTTTGACAGCCTTATCGTTCTCTTGTGTAGAGTAAGGGAGATGATTGCCGGATACCATTTTGTTTTTGAAAGTTTTTGACATGTTAGAATGATTTCTTAAAATATTCTTTTACCTAGATATAATCTGTTTTCCTTTATTTAGTAGCATGAGAAGGCCCAAGATGGGTAGATAAATATAATCGAAGACATAATAATTTGAACAAGAGAAGTGCAAAATAGGCTCTTGGAAAAAGTGGCTGGTAATGTCGGATAGTACCGACATTACCACTGACGCAACGAGAGAACATCGCTGTGCTGTTTCATACAACGTTTGAACCAGCCTTTGCCTGCTGCTTCTTTGGCAATTGAAAATGAACTGGGAATTTTATTTTGGACAGCTAGCTAACTGGAAAGCTAGTCTTCTAACATCGTCTCGAGTGCATCCGAAATATTTCCGTTCAATTAATAAGAGCCAGTCAAAAAGCTTCTCTTCAAGAGGTGGAGGAATAATTGGCTTACGCCCTAATTTTGACTGGGTGGCTTGAAAAAGGTCCCAATTTGAGCGAAAGAAGCAACTTATATTTTTTGCGTCTGCTAGATATCCCATTTCTTTGTTAAAAACTACCTTGATTGTTTGTACCATGTTTTCCATGTCTCATGATTTCAAACCCGATTTCTTTGAATTTTACTTGCGGATATCTTGAAAAAGCGATGCATCAAGTTTATCAACCTTGCCCTCATCTTTGTATTGAAAAGAAAAAATCATAGTGCAGAATTCCAACAATGTGTTATTTATGTATAAATCGTTGGATTCGCAAAACGTTTACGGATGTAGTTTGTTCCAAATCAAGTGATTCCTCATTTCCTGAAATTATTTAAACCTTCTTAAGGAGTTGAATTTCAAGCAGCACCTGCGACTTCTCAGAAGAAAGACCAACTGACATGTGGCAGGTAATGTCGGATACTGTCCGACATTACTGCTATCTGCTATCCGACATTTACAGCCACCTAACTTCTACAGTCGGAATCGTTCTTAGACAAAACCTACTGGCGCTATCAACATCAACCACAGCGAATCTGACAGTTACATTCATGCTTATTCGAACGTAGTATACTGAACTGCCACAAATTTAATACTGTAGTAACTGCATGCTTAAAGGAGGTCTGCTCGCCTGCATAAACTTTGACTTTTTTAAAACACACAAAAGTGGCTGTACATTGGACGCAATCCACTTTTCCAGTATGATGACAGGTCAAAACAGATTTTCTGTGATAGAAGAACTCAGTTCACATGCTTTTTGCAAGATTGCACCACCAGTATCGCCTAGACGGGGGTATCCGGAATTACCAGACCTATCCGACAATTCTCTCCCTTCCTACACATTCATCCTTTCAAAAACATAAGTTTCGCAAAGTAAAAGCACATTAACCTGAAGTCTTATTCTACGATCAATATGATCATTTGTTCACACTATCTAACCGCAAAAAAAAAAAAACACGCATGACAGATTGCCGGTATGCAGTAAGCTCCGTCAATGGAACTGCGATGTTAAACGTATCACATTACTCAAACGACAGTATAAAAATATAAAAATGAAACAAAATGCTCGCACAAGCTTCCCACTGTGAGATTCGCTCTGTGAGAAAGAAAGTTGAACTTGTTGTAAACATTTCCCTGTGACGTTTAGTTTATGAAATAAATGTCAGTGGCTATCTTTCCAGAGCTGCAATTATGGCATCTTCACGGGTTTCTGACCCTACAGTAAGTGGACAACCGGTTTTCACAAATGCCGTACGAGTTACAGTTCACGACTCATAGACACGAATCGCCAATCTTCGAAACACATTAGCGTCTGAATGACATCGACCTGGATGACGTAACGCGTATTTCCGTGTGACAGTTTGCTGCTCGACTACTATAGGCACGGAGGAATTTAAAAGATTATGTCGTGTGTGTGTCTGTGTTTGTGTGTATTACGTGGTCATTCTATCACAACTGAACTCTGTTGTGCGCTGTGTGTGACCGGTACACCTAATAACACGCATAGTCGTCGTGACAAATCTGCAGGGAAGTGTTTCGCTCCATAAAATGGTGACGTTTATTTCGAAACATAAACACTTCACGAGATATATATATACACATATATATATGCCGTATAACATTTTCTACCTAGCTTTTTTAACGAAAAATTCCATCACAAAAAACTTGTGTTAAGTTATTTGCACCGTGTATATATGAATGTGTGTGTGTATATATATATATATATATACACGTGTGTATATATATGTATATATTTAAGCATAAAAACAATGGAGCACTTCTATGTAAATAAAGGTTTTAGTTATTCTTTCCATTTTTGACGTACGATCCATCAGAAAGGAGAAGCACCATGACCACGCTACAAGGTTCCTTCCTCGAGGTTTCGTATGGCATGTTTAAATACGTACGTTGCTTTACTAGGCAGCGTCATGTGACATAAATGCTGTTCGAGCCTAGTCATTCTGTGTTACGTCTCGGTGTATACTTTCGGAGAGACGGTTGGCATGCACGTCTTGTTTGTCCATTCATCTATGAATTGGCGGCACCTTTATTCCATGACCTCCTAAATTAAGACTCAGAAACATTTTTAGCACTGCTCGGCACCTTAGGAAAATAAAACGTTTTGCTTTCTTAGAAGAACAATAGTGAAAAGGACAGTCCACACACCAGTGCTGGAAACAGCATCCCAACAGAGTTTACCTCCAAAACCTATCCTGAAATTTGTTATAGAGTATTTGGCAAGAACTATCATGAGTTGTTGATGTCATACACAGCTCAGTATAGATCTAACTATGAAACAGAAACAGATAATATTGTCTACGGCTATGTTCAGGCACAATGTAACTGTGATGCACGATGAACTTCTGGTCGATACGACTGACACTGATATTAGGACAGGACGTGATTGTCTAAGCCTCATGTCACATTAGTACTGTCAGATCTGAGCTTTAGCTAAGAAGCTTCAAAATAGAATTTTTAATATCAGCTAATTAAATGAATTAGGGTTGGACTTGACAAGCTAACAATAGCTCGGGTAATGAACGAATTTTCCGGTTTTATGAAACCTAAAACTCCATTGCCGTGCCCCAAACAGCTAGAAACCGGAACTTATCGTGAGCTAGACAAATCCACTTCACGCATCACACCTGACTTTATTATAGTGGAATTAGTATTATCATTCGTCTACGTCTTTGTCACCCGATTGGTGTCTTATTTGGTGGTTTTCCTACTACAATTGTGTGTGCAAATTTCTATCTCCTCTATGTGACTTAAGCCCTGGCCGTTTTATCTCCCTTCATTTGAACATCTCAAAAATATTTGGTATGGAGCAGAAGTTCTTCCGTCCAGAAGTAGGCATTCAGGTCCCCCCCCCCCTTTAGAGTGAGTTAGCGATGTATAATTCACCTATTTCCGTTTACTGATGATGTTTGGATGAAAAGTAATTCTGTACTTTTCTTTTATGAAATAAGCAATAAATACAACACACTTTCTCTACAAACTCCGGAAAGCTGGGGAAAAGTTCTCACTCTGTACTTTGACTTTACCACTAAATTAACTGGAGCTATTAGCTACGTTCTTAAACTTGTGTGTTCAGTTTCATACATAAGCTTACTTTCCTTTCAAGTCTCGTTCAACAGCTTCACTCAGTTCAGCCAATAACCACAAAGGCTGAACACACACCAAGTCTCATAATAGCAAGCCTGTCAAAGGATATGGAAACCAGAATGAGCAACAGATTCCTACAGGCAATACTGCAGTGTTTATGGCGTCTCTCGCTTTCTGTATGGGCATACATCCACTAATTATTGCGCTCGTAAGTGGAATCAGATGAGTTATTGCAAGATGGACTGGATACGTTTTCCCATTCACTGAATACAAAAAATAGTTGCTACGACTCTTGACACCAAACCTGTAGGTTTACAGGACGTGACAGAGAAACTGCAAATTGAAACTTACAGTTTCGGGAACAATTAAAGTGCTGAATATACTAAGGTATTCGAACAGGGATACACCAGTTCTGCAACCCTGTGAATGAACCACGTGTCCTTAAATTCCTGGCATACTCACTCAATGGAGCGTAGTCCTTTTTTGGAAGTTGATGTTTATTCAACTAGTCAAGTAATTCACATTCCTTACGGCATGGTGAGTTTCACTGGAGTATCCTAAACAGTCCTTCACTGGACACTATCCTGAGGCAGATAAATCCAGTTCACGTGTTATTTAAGATCAATTTAATAGTACACTCTAACCTAAGTTTAGTTCTTTTAAAAGATTTTTCCACTAAGGTTTTGTATTTTTTATCATCAGCATGCCTGATAAATTACACATCCGATCTTCTTTCATTACATCACCATAATATTTAGTGCTGAGTAACATACTGTCAAACTAGTAATTACGTCATTTCTTCCACCGTTTTGTTACTTCCTCTTTTTCTAAATATTTTCAACAGCAGCAGGTCTCAAATATCCTACATATGTATATATTTATCTCATTGCCTTAGATGTTTTAAATCTACACAAAACAGCAGGTAAAATTACCTTTGAAACAGCAGACGGAAAGACAACTCTGCAGTAACCGGTTGAAAGCGTTTCTCGATTTATCGTGCATTAATTTCGTTATGAATGTAGTTACTATTTATTTGAGTCATTCTTAAATATCCTAACAATTTAACATAATCTTTGAAAGTTATGAACTTACGTGATCAGTCCCTATATGCTTTTTTCAACATTCTATCGTATAAACTGAACTTCTAGCTAGTGTACACATTCCCACTTCACATAACGTCTGTTAAGTTACAAAACTGCCAGGCGAGTTTCATCGTTTTATATACAAACTGAGGCATTTTAATCTATGTAACGGAAGTTCGAATCCTTTAGTCTCACCTTTATCGACAGAACTCTCCTGTGGTGCCACAGTTTTATATTCCTATAAGGTAAATTTTGCACACGGCCTTTAAAAATGAGATGCAAAACTGAAAATGCAATACACAGAAACGTTCTGACTTCAGGACATGATTTTGTGGGTCGCGACGCCCTGTAATCTTATCAAAAGAAGGTAACGTCCATCCAAAGATTTGGTACTCACCGAAAAGACAGCACGGCCTCACAAGACAAAATACTAAAACCAGGATCAATACCGCAGTGAACACCTCAAACGTTTATCTACATGCAAGCATGCATAACGATGAGTAATTTAGGCGTCAACAACCAAGGGAACTGACGGAGAAACTGAGCGCCTTCCAGTGTAATAGTTAATATATAACGGATCACCTGTTTAAGTCGGCGTACTGAGTTTGACAAAAACTAACTAAGAAACTTTCAAGAACAGCGGGCATATTTTCCGCACCACAGTCATCCATAATATTGGTTTTACTTCAGTACTTTAACCCGTGAACACATTGCTCATTCCTGCAAACAGTAGAATTTAATTCCGCCAGATTAACTCATCAGAGACTAAAATTATCTAAATTATACACATAAAGTCTGTAACTACCTCAGTCTCCCTACAAAAGCCAAACGATTAACAGGCTACGTTTTAGGGATTTAATTACTGCTTATTGTTTCATGGGAAATAGACAGGTCCTATGTGGAAAACATAAATAATTTGTAGGTATTGCAACAAGCAATACATATAGTTTTATGTGCGCTTCAAACAGGTAAAAATAGCTTTACTATCCCCTCAGCGGCACAGAAAATAACATGAAGGCTTCTATTAACAGCTGTCCATTAAACAGGCACATCAACGTTAGATTCGTATTTCAGGTGTTAAATATCATTATTTTGCCTTGTTTAACATCCGAAGGATTGTGGATAACTGTATACGTGCTCATTGCCCAAGAATTTATTCGCGAATTATTTAAAAAAAATGGCAAAGAACTCACAAAATAATATATCTTTCTTGTCATGACTCGGAAGGTAAACTGATTCTCTCCCGTTGTTTATGGGAAACGAATGAAATATTGCAAGTAAAATATGCAGGAAACGTAGCAGATGTCATAATATCATATACACGGTAGCATCACCGGAATTTCTAAAGAAACTTCAGGGGTCATACAAAAACAACATATTATCCTAGGCTTCTATATGAAGCCCCCATACGAAATTTTTGGTCTTTTTATGCGTTGCCTTAGAAATGGTAATGAGATATATCTCATTTTTTCCACTTTTGAAGCGCAATCTGACTATTGGCAAACTAGACAAGAAGTTTTCGATGTGGCGTCATTACTGAACAACCAGGAACAAGGCAGAGGATTCCGAAAATATTCCATAATCATTCATATGCAAATAATTGACAACAGCTGACAATAGTTGACCATTCAGATGAAAAACTGACAGGGAAAAGAAGGGAGAATTAATTTATCATTTAGTTTTTGGCGACAAGAAAGAACAGTTTCAGCAATGAAACATCAAGGGAAAGAAATGAATGTTGCTTCTTCCGTAATAAGAAACTTATATAAGATAATGTGGATAAAGAGACCAACTAGATGTCACTTTTGGTATTATGTTTATTTCTCCTTTATAGGTTGCTCAACATGTTTCGGGCCACCTTGTGCCCATCTTCAGGAGCTGACGACTTGTAGT
>Ga0123357_10014982_pt1 | contig 10144 bp, 6 predicted proteins | sample TergutEmb28metaG_FD_89873 | JGI IMG/M metagenome (GOLD analysis project Ga0123357, IMG submission 89873) | Embiratermes neotenicus P4 segment gut microbial communities from Petit-Saut dam, French Guiana - Emb289 P4 | ecosystem: Host-associated > Arthropoda: Insects > Digestive system > Gut ... | reverse complement strand
CGGCCGGCCGTGTCCGCAGGCCTATGCAAACCAGTCCTGGAGAACCCGAGGTGAGTCTGTACATTCAACAAATCGCGCAACTTGTGGCCCTGCAAAAGGTGGACGACGCCCTCCACGCCATACGAACTGAACTGGATCAGGCACCCCGGGAAGTAAGCACGCTGGAGCAGCGCTTTGTGGCCCTTGAAGATCAACACACCAAACTTCTTGATAAACTTGAACATTTACAGGAACAGCAAAAACGCCTGACGATCGAGATTGACGACGACGCCACGCGCATTAAAAAAAGCAAAAGCAAGCTCATGCAGGTGGGCAATACCCGCGAGTACCATGCCATGCTGCGTGAAATGGACAATATAGAAAAAAGTAACCGTTCGCGGGAAGAAGAAAAACTTACCCTGCACGAAGCCCTGCAGCTTGAAAACGCGAACCTGGAAGAAGCCTCCAACGCTTACGCAAGCTTGAAAACGGAACTTGAGGACAAGCGCGGCACCTTGCGAACGCGCATGGATACGGCGCAAGCGCGGCTGGACCTTCTGCAAAAAGAGCGTTCCACCACCGGGGCCGCGATTCCTCCCCCGGTCTTCTCGCGCTATGAATTTATCCGGAACCGTCTTGAACATCCGGTTATTGTGTCTGTCAATCAGGGAGTATGTTCCGGCTGCCACATCGCCATTCCGCCGCAAACCTTCATCGAGTTGCAGCGCGGCCAGCAAATTCTCAGTTGCCCGAACTGCCAGCGTCTGATTTACTGGGATGAACATTTCAGCCTTCGAGAACAGAGCGCCGGCGCTCCCTAAGCTGATAGCCGGCGCCGTTTGGAACCATGTTTCGCAAAGCCGGACAGACCGCCGCTGCGCGCTTCGGCTTCGCCGGATCGCGGGGAGGAAAGTCCGGGCTCCGCAGGGCAGGGCGCTGGGTAATGCCCAGGGGGCGAAATCCCCGGAAAGCGCCACAGAAAGCAAACCGCCTTAAAGTGTGCTTTAAGGTAAGGGTGAAACGGTGGGGTAAGAGCCCACCAGTTGCCGCGGCGACGCGGCAAGCTCGGCAAACCCCGTCCGGAGCAAGACCAAATAGGGAAGGCGGCCGGCCCGGCCAGGCCTTCCGGGTAGGTTGCTAGAGGGCACAGGCAACTGTGTCCCCAGAGGAATGGCGGTCACCCCGTCCACGAAGGCGGGGAACAGAACCCGGCTTATCGTCCGGCTTTGCGATTCACATCCCACATGCAACAAGCGCATCCCCCTCTTCTCCGCCCTGTCCGCCCTTGGGCAGTGATTTTAGCCGCAGGATCGGGCAGCCGCATGGCTGCGGCCGGCCTTCCCCGGCCCAAGCAATTCCTGGAGTGGCGGGGAGTCCCCCTGTACTGGCACTCAGCCCGGACGCTCAGCCGTTGCGCGCGGGTGGCGGGGATCATCTTTGTCTTCCCGGAAGACTGCCTGGCGGAAGAAGAAGTCCGCATCCAGCAGCTCGACGGGCTGACGGCCGGCGCAACGCCGGGTTTTCGTCCCGTCCTGCCCCTCGGCCTGCCGTGGAAGGCGGTCGCCGGCGGCCCCCTGCGCCAGGATTCCGTCTTCAACGCTCTGCAGGCGCTGCCCGCGTGTGAATACCTTCTTATTCATGATGCGGCCCGGCCTTTTGTGAGCGCCGCCCTGGCCGCCCGCCTCATCGACACCCTGGAGCAAGGCGCGGCAGGAGTTATTCCCGGCCGGCCCGTACACGACACCATCAAGCAGGTGCGGGACGGGCAAGTCGCCGCTACCCCGGATCGCCAGGATCTCTATGCCGTGCAGACGCCGCAGGCCTTCCGCCTTGACCTTCTGCGCGCGGCGCATGCGCAGGCGCGCACAGAAGGCTGGATAGCGACCGACGATGCCGGCCTGCTGGAACGCTTGGGACATGCTGTGCGCATTATCCCCGGCGAAGCCGCGAACCGGAAAATCACCTGCCCGGAAGATCTGGATTTTCTGCTCCCTCCGGAGCGGCTGGCGTGCAGCGGCTACGGCTATGACGTACACCGTTACGGAAGCGGGCGGCCCATGAAGCTCGGCGGCGTGCCCATTCCCGGCGCGCCGGAACTTGTCGCCCATTCGGACGGGGATGTGCTGCTGCATGCCCTGATGGACGCCATCCTCGCTTGCGCCTGCCGAGGGGATATCGGCCGCCTCTTCCCTGACAGCGACCCCAAACTTGAAAATATCAATTCAGCCGTTTTGCTCGACGAAACCTTGCGCATCGCCGCAGCCGCAGGTGTGGAACTCGTGCAGGCTGACTGCACGATCATTGCCGAGCTGCCCCGCATCGCCCCCCACAGCCAGGCCATCCGCCGCAACTTGTCCCGTTTGCTCGCTCTGGATGAAAACCACATCAATGTGAAGGCCACCACCGAGGAAGGCCTCGGCTTCACCGGCGCGCGGGAAGGAATCAAGGCCGTAGCGCTCGTCTCCGCCTTGCGCAATGCCGCTATAGTGTAATATATTGGGTGAATCCGGCACTTCATGTAAGGATTGATACAGCATGCCCAGCGCTTCCCTGCCGCGTCCCTGGCTTGAACACTATGACGAAGGCACGCCCCACACGATAGAATATACGGATCGTCCCCTGTTCGATCTCCTGGACAAGGCCGCATGGCGCTATCCGTACCGCAAGGCGCTTATCTTTCAAAACAAGACCCTCACCTACAGTGAACTGAAAGATCAGGCGGAAATCTTTGCCGCTTCTCTGCGCCTGCTGAATATCAATCCCGGCGACCGGGTCGCCATCATGCTGCCCAACCTGCCGCAGACCGTCATCGCCTTCTGGGGAGTGCTCAAAGCGGGCGGGGTCGTGGTTCTGATCAACCCGCTGTATATGGAAAAGGAAATCGTCCACCACATGGAGGACAGCGGAGCGAAATGCCTGATCACGCTGAATTTGCTGTGGCCGAAACTTGAAGCTCTGCGCGCGAAACTGTCCGTCAAACATTATATCGTCACCAGCATCGACGAGTCCATGTCCTTCCCCTATAACTGGATATACCGCATCAGGGCCAGACGCGCCAACGCGCCGGCTGTCAATTTTCGCGAAGAAGGGCTTGTGCCCTGGAAAACGATGATGGCCGGCATACGCCGCTTTTCCTGCGGCCGGGACGCCTGCCCGGATACCCTCGCACTGCTCCAGTATACAGGCGGAACCACCGGCATGCCCAAAGGCGTCATGCTCAGCCACCGCAACCTCAGCGCCAACGCCCAGCAAGTGCTGGCTATTTTGCAGCAGACGGAAGAGACGCAGCACATCTTTCTCTCCATCCTGCCTTTTTTCCATGTCTACGGCCTGACCACGTCCCTTGTCTGTCCCGCAGCGCTGGCCGCAACGGTGCTGCCCCTGCCGCGCTATGTGCCCCATGACGTGCTTACGGCCATCAAAAAACACAGACCCACCATTTTTCCGGGCGCGCCTTCCGTATATATTTCGCTCATGCAGCAGAAAAACTTGGCTTCGTATAACTTGAAATCCATCAAACTCTGCGTTTCCGGATCCGCCCCGCTGCCCGTCGAGCATTTCAACCGCTTTCAGGAACTGACGGGCGCGCACATTGTCGAAGGCTACGGACTGACGGAAGCATCGCCCATCACTCATGGCAATCCTTTATCCCCGGGCCGCCAGAAAGCCGGCTCCATCGGCCTGCCGGTTCCCGGCACCGATGCGCGCATTGTGGATATGGAAGTAGGATCCGTCCCCCTGCCGCCGGGCAAGGTCGGAGAACTGCTCGTCCGCGGGCCGCAGGTCATGAAGGGCTATTGGCAGCGTCCGGATGAAACCGCCAACGCCGTCCGCAACGGCTGGCTGTACACCGGCGACATCGCCATGATGGACGAGGAAGGCTATTTCTATATTGTGGATCGGAAAAAGGACATGGTCATTGTTGCGGGGTACAACGTCTACCCGCGCGAAATCGACGAAGTGCTGCTTGAGCATCCGAATATCCTGGAAGCCGTGGCCGTGGGCGTTGCCGATGCAAGCCGCGGCGAATGCCTCAAAGCTTATGTGGTGCTCAAACCCGGCGCAAGCATGACCAAGGCGGAAGTGCTCGCCTGGTGCCGCAGCAAGCTTGCGGGCTATAAAGTGCCGCGCCATGTGGAGTTCCGGCAGGAATTGCCGAAAACCATCGTAGGCAAAGTCTTACGCCGCATCCTCCGTGCAGAGGAAGATGAAATCCATACCCAGGAACATGTGGTGCATTTCGCCTCCCGCAACCAGCCGCATCCTGCGCAGGAATCCGGAAACGCTCCCCGCCCCCTCGCGGATGACCTTGTGGAAGGAGAAGCGCCGGAGCTTTCGGCCGATTCCGCTCAGAACGAGAATTCAAGCTTGACGCCGCCATCTCCGGAGGAGTATGCTAAAAAGGGCCGGAGTTAACGCATTGCATGGCGGTTAGGCATGCACGGAGTGCGAGACATGTATCAACTGATGCTGGAACGTTTTGATCATCTGCTCGTCGCCCATCTCATAGGAGACCTGACGCTTCCCGAGGCCGTCAGCCTGCGGCACGAGTTGAGACAGGTCGTGACCCAAGAAAAGCTCAAGGATATCGTTCTCGACCTCGCACTGGTGGAAGGAGTGGACAATTCCGGCCTCGGCGCGCTGGTGGCGGCGAGCACCTTTGCCCGCTCCTGCGGCAAACGTCTTATCCTGTACCGCACCACGGACAAAGTGAACGAGGCGCTCACGCAGGCCGCCATCGACGGTTTTTTCCCCTTGTTGGAAGACGATGAGGACCTGTTGGCCGTGATGCCGGATTGATTTCTCCCTGTCTCCAGGCAAAGGCTTACTCCGAGTCCGCCACGCGAAAAATAAAAAACTCAAACGACTGGAGAAAACGATGCGCATGTTTTGCCTTGCTCTGTGGCTGTTTGCCACGGCTATCCCGGCTGCGTGGGCTGCTGAAGCGCCGTTGCGCGTCGGCATGGATATCCCGTATCCGCCGTTTGTCTATAAAGAGCCCGACGGCACTCTTGCGGGCTTTGATGTGGATATAACCAACGCCTTGTGCGCTGTCATCAAGCGGGAATGCGTCATTGTCGCGGAAGAATTCGACAATCTTGTGCCTTTCCTGGCTCAGGACAAGCTCAATATGGTGGTGGCGGGGCTGGCCGTTACCCCCGAACGTCTCAAACTGGTGGACTTCACGGAGCGCTATTACCGCTCCCACACCATCTTTATTGAAAAGGCCGGCGGCGGGATAAACACCTCCCCTGACGGACTGGCCGGCAAACGGATTGGAACGCAGGCCGGCACCACCCAGGAACAATTTCTGGTTCGGGACTATCCGAAATCCACGCTGATCTTGCGCCAGGACTTCACAAGCCTGATGACAGACCTGAAGGACGGAAACATCGACGTGGTGTTGGTAGAGGGCCTTCCCGGCTTCTCCTATCTCAAAACGCCCGAAGGCAGCCAATTTGAAGCCGTTGGAGGTCCCGTGCAGGACCCCATGCTTTCCGGCGCCTTCAGCATCGCGGTCTCCAAGAAGCTTCCGCAACTCACCAAGGAGCTGAACTCAGCCATTGAAACTATCAGGCGCAATGGCGAATACGCCAAGATCAACAGAAAGTACTTTGACTTTAATATATACTGAGTCCAACTCCACCCCCACCTATGACGACAGAGCAGCAAGTCCGCACTCCGCCAAAGGGCCGCAGTTTTTTCAGCCTCTCCATCGGTCTTTTTCTGGCCTTCACTTCTGGGCTCGTGTTGCTCACCTTGCTTTTTCTTGGGCGGCTGGGGCTGGAAAACATCGACACCATTGCGCGGCTTGCCACCGATATAGAACAGCACAGCCTGCCCGAGATCTTGCAGAACCAGCGCACCTTCATCCTCATTGAAAGCCTGCGGCGCAACGCTCAGGAAGTGTATATCGCCGAAGACGCCTCCTTGCGCCGTAACGCGCGCCTCAATGCCCACGCCATGGCGGCGGAGGCGGTCTTTGACATGGATCCGAATTTTTCCAACGCTATACAACGCATCGCGAGCATGATCACGGCTTTGGCCGGACTGAAAGATCACCTTCAGGCGGTTCGGAATGAACTTTTCAATACCTATAATGAATTTACAGATTTTTTCAGAGGCGTCCAGGTTGCGGCGGGCATGGATGCAAACCCGGCTCTGGAGGGCCTGCACCGGACCCGCGCTTTGTTTCTTGATGCCAAAACCGAAGCCGCGCCGCCTCTGTCCGGAGAACAGTCTGTAAAAATGGATGCGCTGTGCCGCAGCATGGCAGGGAACAACATCGAAATGTTCTTTCAGACTGCCCGTTGCGACCATATAAAGGGCCTGCTTGAACAGTACACCGCGCGCTATACGCACTACCAGCAGCAGCGCGCTGAAACCGAGGCGAAATGGCGTGAGCTTGACGGATCCATCAGGGAACTTCGCGACACCATCAGCACCAGTTCCGAAACGGCCACCACACAGTCCCTGGCAGCCATCAAAACCTCAGCCCTGGTCACCCACGACCAGACGGTCTATATTTTCGGCGGGTGCATCCTTGCCATATTCTTCTACCTTTTGCTGCTGCACAGAATGATTGTGCGGCCCTTGAGATGGACCACAAAAAAGCTGGGCGAAATCCAGCAGGGCGATCTGCACATGACAATGCCCGTCATCCATATCCGGGAACTGGCCGAGGTGGCGGAACTGCTGGATCGCTTCAGCTCACGCCTGAGCGAACTGTACACGCACACGTCCCAACTTGAAGAAGATTCGGCAGGCAAGCGTGACCTGGAAGAGATCATGCGCGCTCTCTTCCAGGTCGCGCCCGATGGCTACACGATTTGGGACGAGGACAGGATCATATCCGCCAGCCCAGGCTTTATGAACCTGTTGGGCGTTTCCAGCCTGAAAGAACTGATCGCCCACAGCGCGCAGCTCGGCCTCCTTTACACCAGCGCCAAAGCGCATCGCGACGCATTTGTACAGGGGATCGCCGAGGGTATACTCCGCACCGAGTGCGTCTATACCACGCTGAACGGTGAACCAAGACCCTGCGAAGTCACCCGCATGCGTATCGATTTGCGCGGCAAACCCGTGCTGCTCAGCTACGTGCGCGACATGCGCAACCAAAAACGGACGGAAGAAATCCTGCGCCAAGCCAAAGAACAGGCCGAGGTGTCCACGATGGCCAAAAGCGAGTTTCTTGCCCGCATGAGCCACGAAATACGTACCCCCATGAACGGTGTGCTGGGACTTACCCACATTGCCCTGTCTCACGATCCTCCGCCGCTGCAAAGGCAGTATCTGAATAAAATCCAGGCATCGGCAAAGATTCTGCTGGGGGTGCTGAACGACATCCTGGACTTTTCCAAAATCGAAAGCGGTAAACTGCTGCTTGAATCGGCGCCGTTTTCCGTTGACAACATGCTGACCGCCCTGACGGATCTTCTCCAGAGCCAAGCCGAGGCCAAAAACCTGACCTTTGTGCTTGAACGCGACCCCGACGTGCCCCGGGCATTGTTGGGCGACGATTTGCGTCTTTCGCAGGTGCTGCTCAATCTTTGCGGCAATGCCCTCAAATTTACGGAAAAAGGCAGGGTGACCTTGCGCATCTCACACGTGCAGGAAGAGCTGGCGGACTCCCCGGAAAACACGCCCGCGGCGCGGCTGCATTTTGCCATTGCCGACACCGGCGTGGGCATGAGCCCCGAACAACTTTCCGGACTCTTCAAACCCTTTGCCCAAGCCGATGTGTCCACAACGCGCAAATATGGCGGCACAGGCCTTGGCCTGGCCATTTCCAAGCTTTTGGTGGAACTGATGGACGGCAGGCTTGAGGTTGTCAGCACACCGGGACAAGGCAGTTGCTTCAGCTTTACCATTACCTTCGCACTGCCGCCTGCCGAGTTCATGGAACCTGAGCCGAAAGCGCAAGAGATGGAGGAGGACGGATTGAGGGGCCGGCGAGTCCTGTTGGTGGAAGACAACGAGATAAACCGCGAAATCGCCACAGCCCTGCTTGAAGAGTTGGGCGTGAACGCCCTGGTGGCGGTCAACGGCCAGCAAGCCCTGACCATGCTGGAAACAGAGGACGTGGATGGTGTGCTTATGGACATCCAGATGCCGGTCATGGACGGGCTCACGGCCACGCAAATCTTGCGGAAAGAAGGACGCCCCCTGGTACGCGCTCTGCCTGTTATCGCCATGACCGCTCACGCCATGCAGGCAGATCGGGACAAAAGCATAGCAGCCGGTATGAACGACCACATTACCAAACCCATCGATATTGCTGTGCTTAAAAGCAAGCTGGTGCACTGGATCGGCGGAAACGCCGCAAGCGGATGATGATGTCCTGATGTCACAGCATTTATTGCATTTTCTTACACGTTTTGTTAGTATTCCCACACCTCAAGTCTACAACGCTCCCGTGTGACGCCATGCCGTATTTCTACTACCTCCGCCACTATTTCGATCCCGACATGGATCATCTTGCGCTTAAGCCGCGCGTAAACTCCGGCGACAACGCGGATCGCTATAATCTCGGCTATGTACAGAACGCGATCAGCGGACAGGTGCTTGCCGAAATCATACCCCTGACCGAAATCGGCAACACAACGCTTACCTCCCTTGATCCGCGCTTTATGCTTGAAGACCCGCAACTGCCCCAAGGTCAGAACACCAAGATTGATCCGCAGTATCCGCAATATCTGCTGGCTGACGCGAACGGCTTCGTCTTTTATCACGAAGGCTTGATTACCGTAAAAAAACTTCTGAACGTGCGTGGGGATGTGGATTTTCATACCGGCAACATCTTCTTTGTGGGCGATATGGCCGTGCATGGCGATGTGCGTGCCGGTTTTGAGATACAGGCCAACCGCATCCTCGTGAAGGGCATGGTTGAAGGCGGCGTGGTCCGGGCCAGAGGCGATATTGCCCTGCAAGGCGGCGCGCGCGGCGGGGTGAGCGCCCGCTGCCTGATCACAACGGGCGGCAATCTCCGCTTGCCTTTCACCGAAAAGGCGGAACTGCGGGCCGGCGACACCATTTATATTGAACGCACCTGCCAGCATGCCACCGTCTTTGCCGGCGCCAACCTCGTCGTCAAGGACAGATTGCAAGGCGGCATCATACACGCCCGCAACACCATCTATGTGGCAAACCAGCTTGGCACACCCACAGCGGCGCCCACAGCGATCTTCCTCGGCTACAATGCCCCGCGCATCCGCCAGTTGGAAAAGCTCGACGTGCGCCTGGACGAACTGGCCACCCGCGTCGCCCATTATACGGCGGTCGCAGGCCATTTGCCGCCGGACGCCACCACTACCACCCGTAAACTTGCCATGGCCAAACAAAAGCTTGCTCTGTTCCAAACGCGTCGGCAGGAACTCTGGGAAATGTTGTCGGCAGACGAAAAGCAGACTGGTTCCTGTCGCCTTGTGGTGCCCGGGACCGTCCATCCGGGAGTGGAAGTCTCCATCGGCAGGGCGTTTCTGACGGTGGACAAGCGCTATACCAACGTCGTATTTCAGCTTCAGGACGATGCCATCGTCATCATTCCCTATACTCCCAAACCCAAATCCCATGCCTGACGCCCAGGGTCCTTCACGGCGGACGCCGCGCCTCGTCGTCGACGCTTCCGGCCCGCAGGACATCAGCATATCCCAAGAAACACGGCACTTGTTCATGCTTGGCCCAGGAGGGCCACAGCGGGAGCTTGCCATGCTGGAGGACTATGATCCTGCAGCAACCGGCCTGCCCGTGCTCTTGGGCTCCGGCATGGGACACGCCCTCCGCGCCCTGCTGGAAAAGCTCCCGCCTGAACGGCCACTGGCCGTAGTGGACAAGGAAGAGGACATCCTTGCGTTGACCGGATTGCGCGCGCAATTCCCGCACGAACGCATACATTGGGTCAGCGCGGAGGATCCGGACGAGTGCCTGCGCCGGCTTAGCCACTGGCAAACGCAGCATGGAAGCCTGCCGCTGGCGCCGCTGGCTCATCCCTTTTATCTGCGTCTTGACCGCGCCTATTACGCCACAATACGGGACAGGCTCAAGGCCGCCATACAGTTCGATTTCTGGGGGCGCGCCGTGCGTCCCCGTTTCTGTTCGCCGTCTCCCAAGCTTTTGCTCATGACCAGCAAGTATTTTCTTATGGGGGAAATAGTGCGGGCCTGTG
>Ga0123357_10014980_pt1 | contig 10144 bp, 7 predicted proteins | sample TergutEmb28metaG_FD_89873 | JGI IMG/M metagenome (GOLD analysis project Ga0123357, IMG submission 89873) | Embiratermes neotenicus P4 segment gut microbial communities from Petit-Saut dam, French Guiana - Emb289 P4 | ecosystem: Host-associated > Arthropoda: Insects > Digestive system > Gut ... | reverse complement strand
CGATGTTGGCTTTTATAGCTGCGTGCAAAGACCGTAAAGTGGAACAAAAACGCAAAATAAACAAAATTAAGCAATCGTTCAAGCAAATTGCTGCTCTGTAAAAATAAAAGAAACCAGCGTGCACGCAGGCACTTATGTTTTCCTATTTAGTGATTCATTTTGTTGATTTTCCATTATATTTAAATCATTTTTCTGAACTTTCCAATGAATCAGATAAATGTGATTTAATTTGTTCTATTATAGTGTATTGACCAATAGTTTCACTTGTATCATTTTCTGTTGTAGCTGGCAAGTCATTCCCTTTAATTATATCATATCCAATACATTTTATTGTCCTCACATGTAGATATAGCAAGGTATGGTCGATTGATTTGGAAAAACATAGATTTTATTGATCGTTTAGGGTTTAATGTTGAACGACACTTGTTTATATTTTTTATGTGGGATAATAGTGAACTCTCCCGTATCATATCATCTATTCTATTCCCGCTTTGATTGAATGATAAAGATTTTCCATTTTTATCTGTCAATCCCCCAAAAGGGTGAAAATGTATTTGCGGTTCAATTTCAGTTCGTTGCCTACCACATCACTCGAGCTGACGCCCAACGTCTGATTTTATGAATGACGCTTCAGGAAATACCACGTTTTACAAAGTGAAATGCAGTATGGACAGGAATTATCTGATACGGAAAAATGGGGTAAAAGGTTTGTTAAAAAAGGAATGTCTGTTTCGGCGCATTTTATCGCTGTTCGATCTGCTGTATCAGAAAATGGACGATTGGGCAAATCCCACACAATATGAAAACAAATAATTACTTCCTATCTATCTTTTTAATTTTTTACCTATTTTTTTCTTAGGAACAATCCTTTCGTTTTGTCGTTTACAATTTGGCTTTTTATAGGCTTTACTTTTGACTGGTATGATGTGATCGCACTTTTTTTGAGTAGTGGTATAACTTATTTGATTTATATTATTTATAAAAAACCATACAAAAGCTGATTAACTGCTAAAGTTTCACATTTTTCGATTTCCCTTTTTTCGTCTCATTGTGAAAACGATCAACGGAAGTAACCACATATTTATATTTCATCGTTCCTCTTTCGTAAGGTAAGAGGAACGATGTTTTGTTTGTTACTGTAACAATTTTTGACGGATCGTTTAAGTCTGTCTTTTCCTTATCTTTAAAACGGTAGATAACATAATATTGCGCTTGCTCCGGATTTTGAGGGTCGCCGTTTTGTTTCCAATGCAAAAGATAACCGTTGGGCGTCCATTCGGCTTTTAACGACTTCACATCTTTGGGCGTTTTTTCGTGCATATTGGTATATGCCGGAATCAATGCCGGATAAGCCTGATAATGATTCCGCAGGCTATCGGCAATTCCGTTGGTATTTCTAACCAGCGTATAGGCATACCACCAACAATTTCCGTCTATTCCGGGGAGCGTCCGTTCCAACTGCATTTTTCGAGGTAACTGATTCATCTCCGGAAATTGCAAGTCGGAAGCTTTCACGGTACGGTCGATATCCTGTCCGATGTAAAGCCGGCTATTTTTGCTCCGGTGTTCGCTCCACCAGCGGATTAACGTATCGTAATCGGCAGACGAATGTCCTATTTCCCAATAAATCTGTGGAATACAATAATCAACCCACCCCTTTTGCGTCCAAAGCAGAACATCGGCGTAAAGATCATCGTAATTCTGTAAGCCTTTCGTATTGCTTCCCGAACCATCGGGAGTACTTTTCTTATTTCGATAAATACCAAATGGACTGACTCCGAATCGCACCCAAGGCTTAGTTAAAATAATCGTCCGCTTTATCTGCTCAATCAATAAGTTCACATTATTTCTGCGCCAATCGCCGATTTGGTCGCCTGTAAATCCTTGTTGCGGAGCATATTTTCTAAAACTGTTATCATCGGGAATTTTTTCTCTTGCAATCGGATAAGGATAAAAATAGTCATCCATGTGAATAGCATCTACATCGTAACGGCTTACGATATCTTTCACTACGTTGCAAATCCACTGCCGGTTTTCAGGCAAGCCCGGATCGAAAAACAACTGTTTACCGTATTTAATAAATCGTTCCGGATGTTGGTAATACAAATGGCTATCGCACAAAATATCTTTGTCTGAGGCAGTCACGCGGTAAGGATTCAGCCATGCGTGAAATTCCATCGCCCGTTTGTGCGCTTCCTGAATGACAAACGCCATCGGGTCGAAATTTCCTTCGGGCGCTTTGCCTTGCGTTCCGGTCAGATAGCGGCTCCAAGGTTCTATTTTTGAAAAATAGAAAGCATCGGCTGCCGGACGAACTTGAAAAATGACGGCATTAATATTATCGGCTTGAAGACTGTCGAGCAAATCAACAAAATACTGTTTCATCTCACCAACAGACATATTTTGGTACTGGCTCTGACCAATAACATGAATCCATGCGCCGCGAAATTCACGCTTGGGCGCAGGTTGTGAAAATACGGCAAGAGAAAAAACGCCGGCAAAGAATAAAAGAATAATGCGTTTCATAGAACAACTTTCAAAAAACGATACAAAGTAAATGAAAACTTCTTTGAAAAAAAAAGTTTCCCTGTTTTATTTTGATTAAAATCTTTTGTCGTACAGAAGCCTTGACTGACAATTAAAAAAATATTACTACTTACCTCCTCTCTATTTAGGTAGTGCTTATAAATCTGAAATTTCAGACTGTGCGACGATTCTGTGAATCCTAAGTATAGTATTTTCAACAGTATAAATGACTGCGCGACTTTTGTAATTAACTCTTCTAACTTCACTTCCAAATTTAGAATACCAAAAATTAGTTCTAATAGAATACAGAAACGGATTCCATGCAAAGGAATAAATTTTGGTGAGTATTTACGACAATACCCTAAATGAGACTACCTGATTTATAATAATTGAAATATTAAACTTAAAAAAAGAATACAATATTTTAGTCGTCTAATAAAGAGGTTTGCCCACTATTAAAAATATCAATAACAATGCCTATTAAAATTGAAACAGAATAGATTAATAGATAACACACAAAAAAATATGCAGGATAATTTATGGCATTAGGTTTATCGAACTCTATTTCCATATTAGCAATGCTTGATATTATAATCATTGCAATAATTGAGATCGTAGAAACAAATAAACACGCAGCAAAACTTGAATTCAAATCTTGGACAAGTTGCCTTCCTGCATCTGTTTTTTTGATAGAAGTGAATTTATCACCTATAATAAAAGCCAGCATTATTGTGTAAGCGGTTAATATTAATGCTACCATTGCTGGAACGACAGCAATTCCAATTCCTATAATGTGTTTCAACTGTATATAAACATTTGTATCATTTAGATACATTATAACGCACAAAATAATCGAAATTATTATTGGTAATATGCTATCTTTAATAATGCCCTTCCATCCGTAATTGTATAGAACTTTCTTCCAACCAAATATAGAAGCCGACTTAGTCATAACTTTGCAAATTAATTGTTGAATATTCCTTTTATCTCATTATATATAGTTGAGCAGACATCATTTACTATCTGAGAAACCCTTAATATACGAGGATGATCACTACTGTCTATCTTTTCTAATTTTGAATTGGCAGTCAGTTGGATTGTAGCTTTTACACTACCATTACGTTCCGACAAATTAACAATTGCTTGAAGCATTCCATCTTCTTCATTAATTAATGGATGTTCTCGTGAACCCGTGGCGGTAATATTAAATCGACTTGGCTCCATACTCCTAAGTTTGCTGTCAAATGCAGCTTCAAAACCATTGGTGTGTCCCGGATTAGAATACGATACATTTGCTTCAATAGAATAAACAGCGTGTGCATTGAGTATTCTTTCTAATATGTCGCGTTCAACTATGACATCAACGTCAAATGTGTCTGGCTCTATACGATTCAATGCTTCTGAAAGATAGAGTACAATATTGACTAAACTAATATCACTATTACGTCTTACGGCTAATGTATGTACTGATGGAATAAAGAATAATTCTGCTTCTTTTTTATTGGCAACAATGTCAGAATTCCAATCATCCATATTAATATCTTCTTGACTACGTTTATTATAAAATGCAGTAGGATCAACAATCGTATATGAGAGAAGAGTGGCTTGTATCCATTTAGGGTTATTACTTTCATCTAAAAGCTCACTAAATGTCACAGATTTGAGACTTCCGCATTTATCACGTGGAAGTGTAATCATTGGATCTTCTTCATATAATCTATGAAAGGCTTGCACATAATGGTCCACACTTTGATGCCTTAATGCTTTAATGTTGATAAGATGCCATGTAGTTTGATGGCGTGATATTCTATCCATAATTTATGATGTTTTTATTTATGACAAAGTTACGAATAAAAAAGCATTTATAAAAATGAACAGAACAATCATTTTAATCAAAATATCAGACGAAGGTGGAAAAGAAACTACTATCATTGTCAGAGGTGAGCGAAATAATCATATTTTTATTGACAAAAATAATCAAATTTCCTTACATCACAACAAATATCAAAACAAAAAACCCGTCTATATTTTCAAAAACAGACGGGCTCTTTCAGTGGATTGCGGGTTAAGCCTGCAATGAAAAAATCATTTCACCCCACCGCCTAACGCCCTGTACAGATTCACAGTTGCCTGAAGCTGTTCGAGTTTGTCATTGACTTGTCCGAGTTGAGCCTGCAACAGATTCTGTTCCGAGTTCAGCACTTCGGTATAATTCGCTTCACCTGCCTGCAACAGCTTTTTCGTATCGTTCACAGCTGTGCGCAAAGATTCAACCTGCTTGCTCCGGTTTTCGTTCTTGCTAAGCGACGATTCGTAGGTATAGAGTATGTTTGAAACTTCAACGCTCGCATTCAATACGGCTTTCTTGAACGTTAGCAATGCCTCTTCCTGTTGAGCGGTTGCTATTTTATATTGCCCTTTCAACTGGTTGCCTGCAAAAACAGGTTGAACCAATCCGCCGACAATATTAGCGATAATGTTTTGAATGCTAAAGAATTGAGATAGCGTGTTTGAAGCATATCCGACAGTTGACGGCGAAGATGATGAACCGATTGTCAATGAAGGATACAACGACCGCTGAGCAGCATTCCTCATTTCAAAGGCATAACGGAATCCCATTTCCGCCTGAAATACATCTGGACGTTTAGACAGCATCTGCGCCGGAACGCCATACGATAAGCGATCCGAAACCGACTGATTTTGAATTGTCGTCCGTTCGATTGGTCCGGGATTGCGACCGACAAGCATCGACAGCGTATTTTCCAATTGTCTTATTTGTATTTCAATACTTGGAATGCTCACCTGTGTACCGTACAACAAGGCTTCGCTCTGCTTGACGCCTGCACGGTTGAGTAATCCCGCCTGCATCATGGCGTCTATCGTTGCCGTGCTTTCTTTCAGTAACCCAACGGTTTCCTTCGTAATTTTCAACTGTTCGTCCAAAGCCAAAAGCGTATAATAGGTTGTAGCTATATTCGATATCAGCGAGGTCTGAATCAGATTACGATAAGATTGGGTACTGAGCAGGCTGGCATACTGCGCTCTTGACCGGCTGGTGAGTTTTCCCCAGAGGTCGGCTTCCCACGATACGGCAAAGCCTAATCCGTAAGTAGTTCCGCCATTAAAGCCCAATATCTTTTTATTTCCATCCCTATCGACGCTCAATTGAGTTTGACTTACCTGTCCGGCTAAAAAGATAGTCGGGAAATAGGAAGACTTGGCAATGACCAGCGCTGCTTCGGCTTGCTGTATGCGGGTATAAGCTATCCGCATATCGAAGTTGTTATCCAAACCTTCGGCAATTAATGTCTGTAACGCAGGGTCGGTGAAATATTCCCTCCATGGGATATTTGCAATCGTAGTTGTATCTGTAGGATTTTCATCTCTGAACAGATTTTGCGAGTCTATTTCAGGCGCTTTATAAGTCTTTATTATCCCGCATGATGTGAATCCCATCAAGAAGATAACTCCCAACAGAAACGCACTTGTTCTATATTTTCTAATCATATCGTCTTTATTTTTTATTAATTACCTCATCATTCGAGTTTATTAGTCCCGACTTGCTGATTTTATCCTGAAGCGTTTGAAACATGATGTATAATGAAGGAACGACCAATACGCCAATCATCGTACCGATAAACATACCGCCTATCGCACTGATACCAATGGAGCGGTTACCGGTAGCGCCTGCGCCGGTTGCAAACATCAAAGGCAACAAGCCTACAATGAATGCAAAGGAAGTCATTAGAATCGGGCGGAGACGGGCTACGGCGCCGTTTACAGCCGCATCAATAATACTCATGCCTTGCCGCCGTCGCTGGACGGCATATTCCACAATCAAGATGGCATTTTTGGCTAATAAACCTATCAGCATGATCATGGATATCTGGACATAAATGTTGTTTACAATACCGCGGGATACGCCGAATATCATCAGGAATACAAAAACTCCTCCTAATCCGACAGGTAGTGAAAATATGACGGACAAAGGAATGATATAACTTTCATACAGGGCGCATAATAACAGATAAACGAATATTAAGCATATTCCAAAAATGAGTATGGTCTTGCTTCCACTGTTCGCTTCTTCACGGCTTATACCTGAATATTCATAGCTATATCCGTCAGGCAAAATAGATTTATCCTGCGACATTTCCTGAATAATCTTGATTACGTCACCTGTGTTATATCCTTTCCGCATCTCCGGTACAATAGTTATGTCAGTCGACAAAAACATGTTAAAACGTGTGAGGGTAGGTGGAGCTGAGATGTCCGTAATCCGAATAAATTCGGTAATCGGCGCCATAGCTCCCGAAGCGGTCTGAACAAAAAGTCCGCTCAAATCATCAAGCTTACTCCTGTATTTGGGGTCGGCTTGTACCATCACGCGGAATTGTTTTCCATACAGATTGAATGTTGAGATATAAGCGCTGCCGATATATACCTGCAGGGAGTTCATTACCTGAGTGAGCGTCAATCCTGCCGCCTTAATTTTAGGAATATCCGCCTCTATCTGCTTTTGCGGGAAATTCGGATTGAAATTTGACATAGCCATCATCACTTCTTTCCGTTGCTGAAGTTTGGATACAAAATTTGTAGTTATGTCATAAAATTTATTGAGGTCTCCGCTACCGGCTCTGTCCTGCAATTTTAATTCCACACCGACTCCCAAGCCAAAACCTTGCAACGTGGGGGCAGCTTGGAAGAAAAATTTGGCTCCCTGAATCGAATCCGTTTTATTTTTAAGAATAGCCGATATTTGAGTCGTATTCAGTTTACGCTTATCCCATGTTTTCATCTTTATCAATACCGTAGCGTAAGAGCTGCCTTGTCCCGCCATGAAACTGTATCCGGTAATATTGGTTACGGCTTGTACGCCATCAATTTCTTCAGCAATATTCGTAATCTGATGTACAAGCGAATCTGTCCGCTCCAATGAAGAACCCGGAGGCAAAGTCACGAAGCCCATCACAACGCCGCTATCTTCCGGAGGTACAAATCCGGTTGGAAGATATTTCATTAATCCGGTAAGAATAATGAGAGAAACAACTATGATGGCAGTCGTAATCCACCGGTGTCCTTTTTTTCCTAAAAAGCGCAGCGAGCTTTTATATTTATCTCTTGAGCCATTAAAAACGGTATTGAACAAGTCATAGAAACGTTGAAGGATATTCTTCTTTTTACTTTCTTCGTTTTTCGCTTTCAAAAATACGGCACAAAGGGCAGGGCTAAGCGTCAATGCGTTGACGGCGGAAATAAGTATTGCGACGGCAAGCGTTAATCCGAATTGCTTGAAGAATACGCCTGTCGTACCGCCGATAAAGCTGACCGGAACGAATACCGACGCCATAACCAGCGTGATGGATACGATTGCCGGAGCTATTTCTCCCATTGCCTTCAGGGTCGCCGTTTTCGGGTTTTTCTCCCCCGCATCTATCTGGGCATGCACTGCTTCGACGACCACAATGGCGTCGTCAACCACAATTCCGATTGCCAGCACCAGCGCAAATAAAGTTAAAAGGTTGATGGAAAATCCGAATATCCACAGGAAAAAGAATGTGCCGACTATAGCTACCGGAACTGCAATTGCGGGGATAATGGTTGACCTTACGTCCTGCAGAAATACAAACACGACAAGGAATACAAGGATAAAGGCTTCAACTAAGGTATGAAGCACTTTATCAATAGATGCGCTCAAAAATTCGTTGGAGTCCATCAGGTAAGTGATTTCAACTCCCTTAGGAAGTATTTTTTTAGCGTCATTCAATACCGATTTCACATTATCAATCACTTCCTGAGCGTTTGAACCTGCCGTTTGACTGATAGCCACAAACACAGCGTCTTTTTTATTCGTTTCGGATAGAACCGTATAGTTAAGCGATCCCAATTCTACGTTTGCAACATCTTTTACCCTCAGAATCTGACCGTTTTGCGAACGGATAATAATATTGCCGAACTGTTCCGCCGTTTTCAGTTTTCCTGTATATTTCAATGTATATTGAAACGTTTGGTTGCTGTTTTGTCCCAATTCACCCGGCGCTGCTTCGATATTCTGATCCATCAGTGAAGCGATAACTTCCTGCGCCGAAATCTTATAAGATGCCATCACATCGGGTTTCAGCCAGATACGCATCGAGTAGTTTCTTGCACCCATTACGGTAGCGCTACCTACGCCGTAGATACGTTGAATCTGCGGTAAGATGTTGATATTGGCAAAATTTTGCAAATACCTGCCGTCATAATCCGGATTGTCGGTTGACAGGGTAAAACCTAATATGGTACTGTTTTGCTGTTTCTGAACAATTACGCCAACCTGCGTTACTTCCTGCGGCAACAGCGGCGTAGCCCGCGCAACCATATTTTGTACGTTCACGGAAGCAATATCGGGATTAATTCCCTGACGGAAGAATACCATAATCTGGGCTGTACCATTGTTCATGGCAGACGAAGTCATGTAGGTCATACCTTCAACTCCGTTAATCTGTTCTTCGATAGGAACTACAACGCTATTCAGCACTACGTCCGCATTCGCTCCCGGATAGGTTGCCTGTATCTGTACCGTAGGCGGCGCAATATTCGGATATTGCTCTACCGGCAACATGAATACCCCAATTATACCCAATACGACTATAATAATTGATATTACGGTTGACAATACAGGTCTTTCTATAAATATTTTTAACATTGTATTTTTATTATTTTATTTGACAATAATCTTTTTGCCGTCCGCTAAAGTTGCGATGCCGTCGCTGACGATACGGTCGCCTTTCGACAGTCCGTTTGCAACCACATAACTTTTTCCGTCGGGAGTAGGAAGAACTGAGATTAGCGTTGACACAACCGAATCTCCCTGTACTTTATAGGTAAGGTATTTATCCTGACGGGTAAATGTTGCTTTTTGAGGAATGACAATGGCGTTGTTTACGGATTTCGGAATGATGATGTTTCCGCTGAAACCGCTCCGCAAAGCTCCCTGTGCATTGGGGAACTCAGCTCTTAACGTTACTGTGCCTGTGGTAACATCAACCAGTCCCGTAATGGTTTTGACTTTTCCTTTTTCATTATAAATAGAGCCGTCAGCCATTCTGAAACTTACTTCCGGCAGATTATTGATTTTTTCAGCCTGATTATTTCCGGGCAGTCTATCCAATAAGGATACCAGGTCTTTTTCATTTATCGAAAAATAAGCAAATACGTTGTGCGAGCCGGACACGGTGGTCAGGACATTTCCGTTATTCACCAAACTTCCCAACCGGTAAGAGATAGAGCCGACGATACCATCTACGGGACTTGAAACATTTGTCCAGCTAATCTGAGCCTTTGCATTTTCGAACTGAGCCTGCGCCTGAGCCAATGCTGCCTGAGCAGATAAATAGGCATTCCGGTAGGTATCCAACTGTACCTGACTGACGATGCCCTGTTCCGCTAAAGGCGTGAACCGGTCAACGTTTAACTTGGCGGTATTCCTTTGGGCGGTAGCGCTTTCTACGGCAGCTTGCGCCGTTCTGAATGCCTGTTCGGCTGATGGTGAATTAATTTTGAACAAAGCCTGTCCTTTTTTCACTACCGTACCTTCGTCCACATAGATTGCATCAATAAAACCGTCGATACGCGGTCT
>Ga0123357_10014979_pt1 | contig 10145 bp, 6 predicted proteins | sample TergutEmb28metaG_FD_89873 | JGI IMG/M metagenome (GOLD analysis project Ga0123357, IMG submission 89873) | Embiratermes neotenicus P4 segment gut microbial communities from Petit-Saut dam, French Guiana - Emb289 P4 | ecosystem: Host-associated > Arthropoda: Insects > Digestive system > Gut ... | reverse complement strand
TTTTGCCTGTTGTTTTGTATGGGTGTGAAACTTGGTCGCTGACATTGCGGGAGGAAAGGAAGCTGAGGGTGTTTGAGAACATGGTGTTGAGGAGAATATTTGGACTTAGGAGGGACGAGGTAATGGGGGAATGGAGGAGAATGCATAACGAGGAGCTAAATGATTTGTAGTCCTCACCCAATATTGTGCGGGTGATATAATCGAGAAGAATTAGATGTGGCGCGTATGGGTGAGGAGAGGGGGTGAATAGGATGTTGGTGGGGAAACCGGAGGGAAGGAACCACTGGGGAGACCTAGGCGTAGATGGGTGGATAATATTACGATGGATCTCCAGGAGGTGGGATGTGGGTATATGGGCTGGATTATGCGGGCCCAGGATAGAGACAAGTGGCGGACGTTTGTGAGTGCGGTAATGAACCTTCGGGTTCCGTGAAATGCGGGGAATTTCTTGACTAGCTGCAAACCAGTTAGCTTCTCAAGAAGGACTCTGCACCATGCAGTAAGTAAGTAAGTAATAATACTGAACTACCGACAGCGAAACGTTACTCTGAGAGAAGTAAGAGTGCGGTATCTTGAGACGAGTAAAAGATTAATTAACTGAAAACGGAAGGAAACAACGTTCGGTGCCTCTCTATAGCAATTGGCCTACTTGGGACACTGCACCTGGTGGCCATGGTCTGTACGTACTGAAAGTTAACAAGTGGCCGTGGTTGAAACAACCAGCTTACACACACGCAATTTCTTGGAAAATGAGAATTGTTTAGTTTACTTACATCCAGCCGCACTTCATGCTGTTACAAGACGAAGATATTACACCAGAATACTGGGGAAGTAGAGAAAGGGAGGAAGAAATACCGAACATAAAGGAAAGAGAATTTCAATAACAGACCTACATACGATATTTACCTTCACTTCATACCCCCGAGCTGACAAGCTCAAGTAGCCTCATTATTACTTTATATGGCAACTGTCGCTGGTCACTTCCCGTCCATTCGCGAAACTTATAAAACGTCGATGTGCAATGAACAGCTTGTTTGCTACGTGTGAAGCGTGCCTGCGAACCGAAGGAAAACATTTCAGACAACTATATATGAAAAATAGAAACTTAATACTAACGGCAGTGCGCTAAGCTAAAGCGCGTGGACCCCAACTCACGGCAAAACTGGAACAGTGGCGAACGCTGTGTTGATTACCGCTAGGCGAAATGGTCTGAGGGAAGAGTGATGGGAGTTGTTACATAGAATAATGCCACGAACAGCGCAGTGGGCTAGCAGAATAATCGAGACTTGCGGATGTGCAAATGAACCGTAGGTAGGAGATTTTTAGCACAGCAGCAGCAGCTTGCTCAAATACCTTGCAGAAGCGCTACACAATCACATTCAGACTCGCTACTGTTTTCTTTGGCAGCAGAAATTAATTTTACACAGGACAGAGAATTGATAGACATAGCAGACTGAATAACGGCGACGAATGGCAAAGCTGCTAGATGCGCGATTGATAGTGTCAGAGTAAAAGGCGAATCTGACGCGTCATAAGCAGAACTTCATACAAACAAATGTACAGTACCAGTACCGTAACATGTAAATTTAATCAATCAATGTCACACACAAACACAGGCCTACAGTACTCTAACAGCAAAGGTAAAGTTGTCCTTGCAGTTAACTAAGCACCATGCCATTAACAATAAAATCAATACACCCACGATTAATTGTAAATGAGCAAAAACTAAATATTTAAGATGTTCTAACAATAAAACTGGTCTGAATCATAGAGAGATTGATTCCAAATATTTGGAACAATTAAAGTCCTATAAATATCTTGGACCAACTGTAAATGGAATTAATTCCATGGAAGACGAAAGTAAGGAAAGAATTTCCTTGGGCAATAAAGCTTATTATGCCAATCAAAAAATATTTAACAGCAAACTAGTATCAAAGAAAGCTAAATTAAAGTTACATCGGACTATTATAAGACTTGTGATAACAAATGCCAGCGAAACATGGGTACTAAAAGAATCTATGACAAGAAAATTATTAATAACTGAAAGAACGATATTAAGAAGAATATTCGGACATACAAACGATATAGATGGTACATGGAGAATTAACACAAATAATGAATTAAATAAGCTAATTAGAAAAGAGAATATAATTAATTACATTAAGGCCCAAAGTGTTGAGCTGGTTTGGCCATGTACACCGAATGACAAGTGATAGGTTGGTCAATAAATTATGAGTGGACACCGATATCTACAAGATTAGCAGGAAGATCCAAAATTATATGGGAAAACCATACAAAAGAAGATCTAAGAATTATGAAATAAATAATTGGATAAAATGCATCCAGGATCAGGTTAAATGTAAGGAGGTAGTTGAGAGGGTAAAAATTTGCAAACAGTGAAGTTGGAGCGTCCGTTGAAGAAGAAGAAGAAGAAGAAGAAGAAGAAGAAGAAGAAGAAGAAGAAGAAGAAGAAGAAGAAGACGACGAAAGAGAAGCCATGAACAAGTATGAAAGAAAGGAGATAAGCGGCATGCATTCTTAACCTCGGTACTTTATGGAGGTAAGTGTCCAGCTTCAGGCTCGGGCCGCTTTATCTGCGGGAAAAGAGCCTCCTGTATGCATTTGGCAGTGGGTTGGGTGGATCCCAGAGCTGGTCTGGTCGCTACGGAGGAAAGCTTCTTGCCCTTGCCGGGAATCGAAACTAAATTCCCCTATCTTCCAACCCGCAGCCTAGTTATTATATCGACAGAACGATACCGGCGCCTTTTACCTGATTCTCACTCTCACGTCTGTGATAACTGCTGACAGAATATCTTGTTAGGTAGCCACAAGAAGCGATTACAAGGACTGCACTGCCAATGGCAGTCATCATCCTCTTTGACTTTCTAATCATTCAGCGCTTTGTCATAAGCCATTCTGAGTTCGGATTGTTGAATAAGTTAAAACATGGCATGCTAACGCACGAAGACAGCAGTGACTACAGAAGTGTAGTGAAAGAGAGGGTTTGTGGAATAAAACGTTGTCCCTGTCCGCCCCATGAAGGCAAACAGGAGGAGCAGAGGTACAGCTCCACTTATTTTTATCCTCGGCGCTACGCAGAGGTGAGCGGTTAGGTTTATGCCCCGGCCGCCTTACCCCCTGGAAATAACACCGGTACCCATTCAATTGGAGGGTGTGTGGACTCCAGAGCCGGTCTGGAAGGTTTCGAGGCTGAGAAAATCTACTGCTCGTGCCAGAATTCGAACCCCGAACTACGTTATCCCGGTTCCAGAGTTCCTGGAAAAACGAAATTCGGGGAAATAAGCCGTGTTTATGTAAGACTAGAGGAAACTGGTGTATGGTACAGTGCAATGCTGGGGAGTGTCATGTTCACATCTAAGGGTATTCTAATTGCAGAGGGTTATCAAATTTGCATTCTTCTACGAGCAAGAGGAAACACAATGGCAACATAAATAATTTCCTGCGGCACTGTAATTGAGAACTGACATTATCGGCTTTACTTTTAGCTTTCTCTTGTCGCACATGTGGGTAGACACATATGTGTGTGTGTGTGTGTGTGTATGTATACACAGGGTGGGCCAAAAGTAGATATACAGTATATAGTTAATTACTGTATACCTACTTTTGACCCACTCTGTATATATACATACACAATTTCAACCTAGTGTACAGCAGCTGAAGACAAAATCGGCATAACAATTTTATATTATAATTTCACCAATTTTACTTATGCGACTATATATGTATATTACGTTATACTTAAAATCTTTGTAACACAATTTTTACCGCACATCTTCAAAACTATTTACAATTTTAAACCTAAATGGTCCATCAACAAGTACTTTAGTAATACGGTACTCCTAACATAGAATTCAAACTCTTACTACAAATAACACATCTATAGTTGGTATCAACTGTAAAGAACAGTAACGATTGTGAATGGAATCCCATGATATTGACGGGTTACATTATATGCACCAGTATATTTAAGCATTTATAAATATCGGACTGCTGATGGCCTAGTCAAGCCGAAACTAGTTGCCAACATTTGAAACAATAAAATAAAGAGTTAGTTGCGACAGACGGAGTATGTATTTTCTTGCATTTTAATATTAGACGTACGTATCTTCCAGACTTGCGCATACGCAGAGGCGTTTTAGGATTCCATGGCATATAGCTATAATCAGAGTTTATACGTTACATTTACAAATTTCTGCAGTCCTACCATGTAAATACAGACCTACGAGCAGCACATTCTGCAGCACAGTTTGAAAACTTTTGCTGCAGACATGTATGTACATGCTGTTACGTGGACATTCGAGTCGTGACTGACTCAGTCATGCAACAGAATTCTCTGAAGTTAGGCTCGTATTACAAGCTATAATCATCAGATTCGTTTATTTGATCTTTTGGTATCACAACCGTTCTGTGAACCACGCATGCAGGACAATGGCTACACAACTGAAACTGCAACAACTTTTTGATTGATATCCAACGTTTGTGACGAGGATGCGTCGTGTGGGTGACATGTATTTGATGTTTGCACAGAAGCCGTCTCTGCTTCCATTGTCAAACAAACAAACCTAAAATTATGAGGCCCACTCTGATGAGTCCATCAGATTGGGTCGAAGGTAGAGTTCGGCTCAATCTCACGGACTCAACAAAGTAGATTTAATAACGTTTGTTTTCACCTGTTTTGCTTGTGCCAGTTTCCGAAACGACGTGTAATTTGAAGTAAAAGCCAGAAGATTACAAAAAATTCCAGTGTATCACTCAAATTTCACAGTTCCGTTTAGAATTACTTCAAATTATATTTTCAGTCCTAACACCAATCCCCCCCTCGCACTATTGTTATGTTACGAAGTTTGAGTGACTCTAAGGCAACGTCAGATATTAACAAAGACTGTACTTGTCCTGAGAAATTCGTATTGCACGAAGTGAATTACGTAAAAACATAAATAACTAAATAAAAGAAAAAGAAAGACAGGAAGAGGCCAACGTGATGCAAAGCGAAAACAATGCAGGAAAGTGCTCGCTTCCTGAAGAATTCGTCACACACGGGAAGCATGTCGGGGAATGCAACGTATTCCGAGATGCCCATGCGCACTAGAGAGAGAGAGAGACAGACAGAGAGAGAGAGAAACTCGGTCACGTCCATCCAGTTCATCATTTTAAGATGATACGAGGTGATATAAATAACACAGCCGCAAAGTAGAATTGTTGGACAACGTGGTACTGTGTACAGTTTTGTATTAATGATCAGCTCCCACAATCCAGCCTGCAGACGAACACTCCCATTTGCGGAAGTTACATACAAACTCACGTGTTTAACGTTTGTCACACTGCGGGGGGACTATGGATAGATGATTTGTTCGCCTGTTGACTGCATGGTAACCATTTTCTCTCTTTCAGGCCCTGGATGTAAACTTCAAGAAAAGTAAGCAACAAGAGAATGCGAAACAGAAGACAACGAAGCAGTCGGAAAAGAGGAAGGGGAGAAGAAAAAAGACGAGAGAAGTAGGGTGCAGAAAGAGAATATGACGATAAATAAGAAGAAAGACTAGGGAATAGGCAGAAGAAGACAAGAAAACAAAATTATTAACACAGACTCCTTTAAAACGTACCCGACAAATGGACAAACATAATAATAATAATAATAATAATAATAATAATAGATCATTCAGAAACTCTTGGGGTATCACGTCGCAGTTCTTTGTGCTTGATTCTTCAGCCGAGACTGCAGAAACATCAACGGTTGCTGCTTGAAGCAGGAACTAAGCCTGTGAGTTATACGGAACTTGTGTTCTGCAGGTCAAACCGCGCATACATCGCTAAGGGATTCGAATGCATTTCAACGAAACAGACGGTTGTTCCGGTAGGATGAATCCGCGTTCCGGGTCGGTGCAGCAGGAAGCCAAGTCGCTGGACAGCCGACAGAAAACCTCCTCTTCAGATATATAGAAAGGTAGGCTACTTAACAAGCACGACATTCCACTGCCTTAATTTGCAGCAGCATCAAAAAAGTAAGCTGACACTTTCAGCGACAGTGTTTTGACCCGCATCACGAAACCTGCGGACTGTTACTGTCCCCCCTCCATCAGTCTGTCTGGCGCTTCTGCCTGATTTTATCACTCGTTGCATAACGAATCGGTGTGTTCGGAATTCAGTTGTCAGAGTTCCTTCAAAATGTTTTAGTAATAGTTTCGACAGTTTATTGTTATTGTAACACTGTTCAACACACAAAATGTTATGGAAACGAGACTAGCTAAACTTTACTAATTTGAGGCCGCTGAATTCGAAAATGACAAAGAAATTTTCAGTTTAGCTCTAGTTTTCGAGTTACAGTTATGGTCTGAAATTTCACTTTTTTCAACTAAATATTAGGTCTCCGTCTTCATAAGTTGGCAACACTCTAAGCGGGCGCCGTAATTCTCATACCACGATGAAATCACATGATCGGCTATCGTCGCTGCATGTGTTCGTCACGTGATCAATAAAATTGTTGCCTGTCAACTCTCTTCAGTTCTTATTAAATGTTGTACGAAAGCGGTCGTATTGTAGATAGTGTCCCCAAGTTCTTTCATGAGAATTGTGTCGTCATAGTTTCAGCTGGCATTCTACTGCCATATATTGTGTAGTATATTTATCAAAGTGTCCCAGAAGTGCGTAAATAACCCGAATAACTTCTGCTATATTTGCGGAGAAGTGACATTTGCCTCAAGGAAGTGTTCGATTACTCCAATACAAAAAATGGGCACCACACATGTGCTGCACTACGTGTTCATCCAAACTCAATGCGTAGGTGAATGGAAAAGGACGTTGTTTGCCATTTGGAGTGCCCATGGTTTGGAGGGTGCCTAGCAACCACAGTACTGACTGTTATTTCTGTATGGTGTCCCCTATTCAAAACGGTATGTCCATGAAGAAAAAATCAACACTTGTGTATCCGAATATACCATCAGCAATTAGGCCTGTGCCTCATGACGCTAGACTTCCTGTTCCTGAGCCTCCGGACAATTTTGCTATGTACTCTGACGACAAAGACAGTGTTTCTTCAAACAGCGAAGAACAGCAGCCATCAGCTTAAAGAGATGCAGACTACTTGCCAAGCACAGACTCCTCCAATCACAAGATCACAAAAGGCAAGCTCAATGACCTCATCAAGGATCTCGAACTTCCAAAAAAATAAGGCAGAACTTCTGGCATCAAGGTTACCACAGTGGAATTTACTACACCACAAAGGGAAATGGAACGCTGCCATGTTAGGTGATTATTGCTGGATGATGAGAAGGGATGCTTCTAAAACAAAATGCCATCGACAGGCCAAATGGACACGTCGTTAAAGTCAATAATTTTCTATTCATATTTATTGTATATATAACTATGATAGTGCTATTATCTCGAAAACAAGAGCCAACCAATGAATTTTAGAATTATTTTTGTATTCTGCGGCCCAAAAAACATAAAGATAGTATATTAACATATCCATAACATTCAATCATCCAAAATTTGTTGAAGAGTATAATTATTATCCATGTTGTTGTAATTATATGTTACCCCCAGTTATTCCCTAAAACGGTAATTACGTTTATAATCCTTCTTCCCGTGTCCCACGACTGCGACTCTTCCAGTTTGTTCTTTCACTAACATGTAACATTCGGATCCGTATAAAAATACAGACATGGTCAGAGAGCTCCGGGATTTTATCAAGGCTTGCTTTTGTCACTTCATTAGAAATATGCGTCTTATACAGTTATGTTAATCTAATACGTGTACCCATATTAAGTAGGTAGCGTATGTCTTTAGGAAGCTGATACCCGTCCACTATGTTATTACACGGTGCCGTGACTCCCAACACAATAGGAATAAGTGTCTAAAAGTTATTCTCGTAACATCGTCATGTTACCCATTATTTTTACGTTACTAAGATATCAGAGTCTCTGTCTATATAGCGCCCGTGGTAAAGTGACTTGACTGATAAATCGGAAAGTATTTTGAAAGAAGCGACCCCAACTTAAACATCCCGACATTTACCCGGAGGGAGTAAGGACAAGACAGGCAATGTACCAATAACGTAACACTGACGTGCGTACGCGTAACCATTGTTGCCGGGGAAGAGCAATAGGTATTACGAAATATTCTGAGTGTGTGCTTGTAACCTAGTTATCCGACATGCGAAGCGCACGAGCCGTATTATATTGTCATCTGTGACCTGTCTCGCTCTACCATATTTTTCACATTATCTCACAAAGAGCACGATTTTCGGGGGGGCAAAAAAAAAATCTAACATCAAATGTGGGCATCGATTTTCTCAATAACTTTTGACTGAAACATTTCTCATTCTCAGAAGCATTCAAGAAGAATACAGTCATAAATGTACACAGGTCTTCATGTAAATTACCCGTTATTCTTGTCAGAATTTAATCAAACTTGAGTTTTCTGTAGATTTTCGATGAATCCTCAAATGTCAAATGTCATAAAAATCCACCCGGTAAAGGCCGAGTTGTTCCATGCGGACATACAGACATGACGAGGCTAATAGTCGCTTTTCACAATTTTGTGAAAGCGCCTAAAAGACACTAAAAACGTTAGTTAGGGATGCACGAGTCCCGGCGTTACGGTGACATCACCCTGCTCGTTATCCCGTTACGCAGAGTATCAGGATCGTTCGGCAATTTTCGCTAAAAGGGGGTTATCAATGCGGCTTTTGAATCAGCGGGGCAGGACTCTTTCTTACGGAGAAAACTTTACGTCGTTTGTAAAAATAAGCTACGTACTTGTTTTAGATATGACATCACTTCCTAAACTTTGCACTGTTTATATGGGAAGTGAGTAAGTTTCCTTGATGTCGCCAAAATGAGGAGAATCAGTCACACATTACTTATCGTGCACAGATATAACCGATTAAAACCAGAAGAGAAACGTGTACCTCCATACGAATTTCACGCATATTCATACCAGCTTGCCCAAGCAGTAACACATCGAAATTGCAGGTTATCAGTTCGAATTTTTTGTGCGCACCGATGCTTTTGCGTCGTAAATGAGACGGAAGGTTTTTGTTTGTTTAAAAAGTAACTTAACAGTCTACATTCTGCTATTATTTAACTGACGCACTAATGTATACAATGATACTGTATTACAACTAACATACACAGTGTGTGTATTAATACAATGTCTGTACCATACTCTATACGTAATCGTATGTTCTAAATTATCGTAATACGTGTGGTCAGAGCTTTTCAGCAATTCGAGGCAATCTCGAACAATCGAGATACTGCTGTATTTAATACTGAACGTAATACTATGTACGTAATTTGGACCTTCAGAAAAAAAGGATTAAAAAAGACATCAACCGAGATGAAATTTTTCAGAAGAACAGCCGGGTACACACCTTTTGATCACCAACGGAATGAAGAAATTTTGGAAGAGATGAAAGTAAAACCAACTGACGAGAAACTAAGACGATACACACAAAAAATTGGCTACGACATGTAACATGTAACATGAACAAACACAGGATGCCAAAAATAATGCTGAATTATAGACCAAACGGATGAAGACGACTTGGAAGACCTTTGAAGAGACTATTTGACGAAATCGAAACAGGTCTATCAAGGCCTGACTCGTGACTGATGATGATGATGATGATGACGACGACGACAAGTTTAAGTAGGCCCTTTGCCATTACCGCACGACGTTCCCTCAGAAAGAGAGGCTCTCCAGATAGAGAGTACAGACACTCCTCGATTTACGCTATTTTAAGGTAATAAACTTTAAAATAAACTGAAGAAATTTAAATACCAACATTTTTGAAAAGTGCATCAAATTTTCTCTTGCGGAAATATAAGCCCAGTGAGGCGAAAGCAGGGGAAGAATACTGCGGGGCTATAAAACAGGTGAAGAAGCGGTCACGCTGCGGCCAGTCAGGTTTCAGTGCATCGGAGTTTGGATTTCAGCTGGACTCTCTTGCATCTACACATATAATTGACCATATGTACGTATACTGAGTTCTGACTTGCGTAGAATTCGATTTGCCCTGAACCTTTCAGAACGTTACTGCTGTGCAAGTCGGGGAGTGTATATAGATGAGATTCTACTTAAGAAGCAGTTACGAACAGTCTACAATGGCTAAACCTCCAATTTTG
>Ga0123357_10014978_pt1 | contig 10145 bp, 10 predicted proteins | sample TergutEmb28metaG_FD_89873 | JGI IMG/M metagenome (GOLD analysis project Ga0123357, IMG submission 89873) | Embiratermes neotenicus P4 segment gut microbial communities from Petit-Saut dam, French Guiana - Emb289 P4 | ecosystem: Host-associated > Arthropoda: Insects > Digestive system > Gut ... | reverse complement strand
GCGTTGCGGTGTTGCCAGATTACAGATGAAGGTTGGTCACATGGATGGCATGCATTGCTTCATAGATAGCACTTCTGTCTTGGTCAAAATAAAATCAGTCTCATTATATAATTGTTGGACTGTGTGTATACATCAGTTTGGTTACATAAAAACTGTCTGTTTCTATCTGGAACACAGCTTATTGTGGAGACTTCCTGTTACTGTTGTGACGGGCAGCTGCTGCCTTTTGGAAGCGTTACTGTCGAGTACCACCCTTGCTCTGCAAAGAATAGAGGTTGGAGTCAAGTGTAAAACCAGCTGAACACTTTCCGTATTCAACATTGCACTTAAGTGGGTAGCATTCCTCATATTTTGGAGGTTTTGGGTTAGCCAAGGTATGTAGACTGGTTTTTGTGGGTTCATCTTGCGCTGTTCGAGGCCAGAGCCCGGATGTTGTTACCTTCATTTAGGCCAGGGCTGCTTCTAGATCCTTCTTTAATACACCATTCAGATTCCTCCTGTTAAGCACCTGAGCTGTTACAAATGTCATTTGAAGAAACCAATAATGAATGCATACCATTGAGGTCACTTGTTTACTTGGAAATTTGAAGCTGAGATCATTTGTCAGGTGCCTCTTGGCTATTTCTAGTGTTTACTCAGATTTCACTGGAACATTGTGATCAGATACAAGGTAGGGGCTTGTTCCATGGAGTTTTTGGGTTTTATGGAAATACTTGTGTGGTCATGTATTTTTTCAGCAGTAGAAAAGTGAGTTGCTGTTCATTTCAGATGGAAATATATTGCTGGAAGTCTGTCATGTTGGTCACAGCTTCGAGCGCTAAGCATTTCTTGGTAGCTCCTGTATTAAACATTATGTTCAGTGATTGTACTGGTGAAAACTCATTCTGTAATTTGAAGCTTAAGGAATTTAGGCCTTTGAATTTTGAATTTCATCAGTTGCTGATGCTGCCACTGTAGTAGGCAACACAGTTGTGGCATTTCATATACTGAGTGAAAGCTGGAGAGGTGGTTTAATAGTTGCCAAGAAATACAGACCGTTTCCATAGTGTGTTAACTACAGGTGGGACAATGCAATCCACTTGCTGCATCCAGGAAGATTCTGATCCCAGATATGATGCTGCATATAAGTGTATAGGTACCAGCAATACGGTGGAACTGGGCACCTTGCTGTCCCCTTTGGACAGGTGTGAGAAATGGGAAAGAAATGTTCGTAAATCGTTGAGAGAGACAGTGTGACATGTGACCACCTTTGAGAGCTGACTGAAAGGTTGTGGTAACCTCATGAAGAGTTGACTGGAGAGCACTTTCTGTCTCAGTGTAAGCACCACCATGCTTCCTCACAGCTGTAGTCTCAAATAGACCAGAACAGTTGGTATAGCTGCAGGTAGATTGCAAAGTGTCTAAGAGCATATCAGTTAAGGTAGATAATGATGAAGTTAGTAAGTTTATGTGAAGGTGGCTGAAAGATTGGGACAGCAGGCACATTCATTATGAAGATGGTGAATAGAGAGAAATGTGTTGGCTTTCAGTAAGGGAGGCATTACACACTAGTTTAAGGTGCAGTGGAAAATTTCCAACCCTCAGAATCAGTTTATTGTACTGTGCTGCATGTGCTGTGTTACTGAGCTGGAAGGTAGTAATTTGTAAAATGCATGCATCGAGTGTTTGAACCTACATACAGCTGTCTGTTTTACTAAGGTAGTTTGTCAAAATAGTAGCACTTCTGAATTGTGTGTGTGAGTTTCACAGTTTGAATCTGGGCTGGTCACTATCTGCACTTCAAGTCCCGTAATTCTGCCCTTCCTCGTTCTCTTCAGGCAAATTCCAGTATAGCAGGCCTTCTTAAACTGCCTGTGTCCTTTGAAATTCATTATTCACTATCATCCATTCACACGTACATGGTCTAGCTACTGACAGTCATTAAATAACTTACCACTGGATAAATAAATATAGCTGATATATATTTGTTGGAATGCCTATCATATATGGTGTGTACATTGGAATGTTTTTATAGTTTATATTTTATTTATTCAATAAATGTACATGTATTTAAACAGCTTGTATACACTGTAGTTTACTTTGACTTTTAACCCAACAGTTTCATTTCCCATTTCTTTTCTTTTTCATAACAAAAGCAATGTACACAGTAGCCATGAGTTTTGCTTTGCAAAGAAGGGCCGTGTCTGGTCATTGTCTGAATAGTCTGAACCCCCTATTTTCATTCCACCATGTTAAGCCGCTCATTTAGCCATGACCATATTCTTGCTCTTAAAAGTAGCAGAAGGTACTTGGACATGTAAACAAAAATGTCATTGTGAGAGATTTGTTTATTTGCTTTAGAGTTCTTTCATTGTCAGCTTGCCAGGCATTGCTCTACTGTCTAAGCATTGTTGCTAGATGATCAGAGTTTGCATGGTTGTGTAAGTGCAGCCTTGCACTAAATGAAATAAGACTTAAGAAATGAGAATTTGATGATCCAGTGTTTTAAGTACATACTTTGCACTTGTCTGTGGTATAATTTTGCACAGTACAAAATATGTACAATGAACAAGGCTTTGTGTAGAGTGCTGTGTACAGTGGTGAACTGCCTGTAGAGTGCTGTATGAGGGTTGTACCAAAAGTAAGTGTACTGATTTTCCTATGTACGAATTGGAAATGTAGCGCCTCGATGATGTATATTGGCGCATTAGTAGTGACCTTGGCTTCATGTCCCTACTTGTTTCATCCTGGATTGGATGAGTCAGTCGTGCACTACTGCTGTTTGTGTATGGTCATGTTTTATAACTTTGTTATGTTTGCAATGCAGGAAAATATAGAACAACTGTACGCTATCAAATTTTTTGTGAAACTAAACAAATCAGCCACTGAAATTTGCTTCTTTAACCGAAGCTTATGGAGATGCCACTCTATCGAGAACTATGGTTTGTAAGTGGCACAAAGCTGTCAAAGAGGGCCGAGAAAATGTTGTAGACAACCCTCGTTCTGGAAGACCAATCTTGTCAACAAATGATAAAAATGTGGAAGTGGTGCAAGCTGTGATGGCGAAAGACCACCGATTGAGTGTCAGGATGATTGCAGAAGAAACGGGCTTGGATAAAAATGCAGTTCATAGAATTCTAACAGACCATTTGCACATGCGAAAAATTTGTGCAAAACTAGTGCCGAAAAACTTGTCTCTGGAGTAAAAAGCGAACCGGTTGGAAATTTGTCAGGATTTGTTGGGAAGCCAGATTTTTTGGATGAAGTAATAACAGGAGATGAATCGTGGTTGTTGACCATGATCCCGAGACCAAACGGCAAAGTGCGGAATGGCACACGAAAAGTTCTCTTCTTCCGAAGAAAGCACGCGTGAGCAGATTCATGGTGAAGACTATAATTATTGTGTTTTTCAACAGCCGTGGCATTGTGCATAAAGAATTTGTACCTCCAGGACAGACAGTTAATCATGCCTTCTACAAAGATGTCTTGGAACGACTTCGAAAATGAGTCGGTGAGTCCGAACGGACATTGCAGGCGATTGGGTGCTGCACCACGATAACACGCCAGCTCACACTGTGCTTTCAATTCGAGAATTTCTGGCGAAGAAAAACTTTCCCATACTTCCACATCCTCCCTACAGCCCAGATCTAGCCCCGTGCAATTTATACCTTTTCCCTAAGTTGAATTCGAAGTTGGTTATCATTTTGGGATGCTGGAAAACATACAAAAAATTGTAACCGTTGAGCTTACGGAAAATGACTTCCGGTACTGTCATGATCAGTGGAAGAAACGGAACCAATGTGTAACTTCCCAAGAGTCATACTTTGAAGGAGATAACTTGTAATTTGAGGTGAGTCCAATAGACATTTAAATAAACAATTAGTACAAAACTTTTGGGACAACCCTCATATAAGTTTGTGAACTGCCTGGGCCAGTGGTGACCGTCTTACTGGCATAACGTTGCAGAAATGTCCCTGTAAGAATGAGGTAAAGAGCACGTGTGACATTCCTATGCAGACACAGTGGAGGCTCCTACCCATTCTTAACCTTGGTTCCAGGAGGAGGTAGGTGGTCAGTACCAGGCTCCAGCTGCCTTACCCCCCAAGAAAGACCCAATACCCATTGTTCTGGAGGCTGGGTGTACCTTACAGCTGGTTTGGAAGGCATGGAAATCCTTGCTTCAACGAGAGTTTGATCCCTGGACTGTCCAGCCTGTAGCAAGTTCCTGTGCTGACTGCCATCCTGGCCATCCTGTACAATTATGGTGATTGAAATATACAAGGGTAAAGGGCAGTCTGTAGCAGGTTGTCTGGCCAGTGTCTTGCACTGTTAGGTTTAAAATTTGCGGTTGGTACTAGTGTATGCTTTGTCCAAATGATCACATTTATGAAAGAGTGCCATTAAGCTGCTGTAGAAATTCTGTGCCCTGTATGGAAACACACGCTCTTTTTCCCGTGTTAACACGTGCTGGTCACTCACATTGATCCAGATGTATGAAGTTCTGTTTTGCATTTACTTTCCAGATCCTCCAAGTGGTGTCTTCCCCTGTGTTTTCGATCAGAAATGCGTCTATACATTTCCCGTGGTTGCCATGCATGCTACTTGCACTGCTGCCTTGCCCCCCTTTATGTTATCATGGTACTGTGTCTCACATAGCAGTTAGAAGTAACTGCATGTGTACAGAGCAAGCCACAGCACTGCATAGTCTGTGTGCACCAGATACTAACCACCACTTCGGATGAGGGGTGTGCATATTTAAAGAAAAGCCTTGTGTGAAAGTGTAATCTTGGTATGAAAAGTACATTGAAGGTACCAGATACAGTAGTGTTTAAGAAGTTCATGAACCTCTCTATTCATGTGATCCTTGGTATTCACCCATATCAGTATCGTTGTGACTGTTCATGACTGGTTCCTTAAAGTTGGGGTCTACACCCTGCTGAGTCACCTCCTACCCCTCTGCTGTTGTGCAGGTCACACACTGCCCAGTCACACTTTTTCATTGATTGAATTTGATTGCTAGCATGCTGTACAGAATTTGACTCTTTCAATCACTTCACATATTTTGTTTCCCAGATGTGTTTTATTTTTAAAAAAATTCAGTGTTGCTTATGCTTCTCTGGTGTACTCTGTACCAGTATTGCTTGGAACCACGTAGAAATTTTATGTTGAAAATGGATTGTTCTGTTTGTGATTCTGATATTCATGGCTATTAGTCCCAGTTGATCACAGACATTGGAGCACTACTGTACAGAAATTCTGAGTCATGTGGCTGCTTGGGGTGGAAATCAGGTTTTGGATTGTTGTATTTGCAGTAGTAGTAGTAGGGTCTGTGTGTGTGGTGTCGTGATGTTATTTGCTGTGCAAGGTGATTAAAAGGTTAATGTTAAAGCCATGCCTTGCTGCTGTTCTTATTATGCCTTATTACTCAATTTTGTGTGTTCTGTTAACCTGTGTAGTGTTTTCTGTGGAGAACCTTATGCTAAATGTTGACACTTGGTAGCAACTTACCCTTAGTGGCGAGTGTGTGTGTGTGTGTGTAAAATACTTGATATTCTAAGTGTAAATTAAGCCATTTTCATCTTAGAGGGGCTCTTGCAAGAAGCACAGCAATGCTATTGAAACCATGGCCCTGTAAAACCCCAATTCTGATCTCTTTGTAGCCATTGATCCAGTAATTTGTATAGGTGGCATCTGGAGACTTTATCACAACCTTCATTCCAAACTGATGCGCTGTCACTAAGTGTAACATATTACTGCAATGCAGAGAATCATCTTGCATACAGAGTTTCACTCCATGCTCTTAGAGTTGTTGCTTGGTGCACTGCATGTGCAAGGCGGAGTAGCATTTGATGTGTTTTTGCGGAAATCCTGAGAAATATGTTGCGGAATTATCCACAAACGACAACAGAATCTCAATGTTTGTGATTAATTGAACCAGCAAAACTGTCATAAAAACATACATAATCTTTAGTGTAAAACATGCACTTGTGTTTGGTGTCAAGAATTTGTGATATACCAATAATAAAAGTGTAACCTCAGAAAGCATAGAACACATGAAAATTTACTTTTTAAGAAAATGCAGACACTTTTCTAGAAGCTTAAAATGCAATGAATGTTGTGAAGGACAGTCTCACTCCTTGAAGCACAAAAGTAGTCCAGTCAGTGAGACACAGAACTGGAGTGAACGGAGAGTGATTTGCATAGTAGGAGAGTGGGGGAAGCTGACTCATTAGACACATCTCATGCTGTTCAGTATTAGGTTCTTCAGTGCTGAGAGACAACTTCGGTCATTGCCTAGTGTGGTGCTGTGAAAACCAAATGCCCTGAAAATTGCTGGCCAATAGCGTGTGTATTATTGGGTGGCCATTTAAATTGCATGTATTTTGCAGAGTACACTGGGCACTTAATTCTGTTGCCAAAGGGTTAAAGTGAGTGAGTGTGAAAGGTGGAAAATTTGAACTTGTTCACGTTTGTGTATCCAAAACATGTTCACTGAAGTACGTCCTCCGTCAGATTGCAAACTGCTGAGTGCACGGCCAGTCAGGAATGTGAAAATGGTAGTATGGCCGATTGGTCTCACTAGGCAGCTGTCATTGTTGTCACAACTCCATTAATTTGAGAGGCCAGATTAAACTGAATTACCCTTGAAATTTTTCCTGTGTCATAATTGGAGTGGAAATGTATTTTGATACATGTTTGTTAAGGTTGTTAATATTGCTTGTAAGAATGTTAAAAAATGGTATTTTAATGCTATATAGTCACTCAGACTGTGCTGGTACCTAGGCCTAGGGCCCACAAGACAACATAATTGAACTTGGCCTCTTGTAGACGAATTAGGTGATCAAAAGCCTAGTCTTTGTATGTAACCAATGGAAATATAAAGAACATGCATGTGTGGTGATTAACAACTTTACATAGAAATGTGATCTTATTTCTGATGTCATTCCCAGCCAGCAATGACATACAAATACAAGTGCAGTTCTAATGAGTTGCATCTACAGAGCAGTTTAGAAGAGTAATGTACAGAATAGCAGAAAAATGTAGAATGACAGCTCCAGAGCTGGAGAGAGAGAATATATATGAAAATATTATGTTGCAACTGATTTCGCGTGTCAAAATTCTCAACTCACGGGGAAGGAGAACTTCTAAAATCACGCCCATGTGGGTTTAGAGCTGCACAACAACTCCCCCTCCTCTACATTGGAAAGCAAGGATCCAGTATTTTCAGGTGTTGTCATTCTGTACCGTGTGTTTGATGGTCTGGGACATGTGTTTTTACATGGTTAACAGTAATGAGGATGTAAACAGCCAGAATTGACATTAGTGTTTGTGATTTTCCTTTGCATGACTTGGAATTCAACATACAGTGAGTTCACACAAAATCATAGTTCCTCTGTTTTCTTTTGAAGAAGAAACCAGTTACTGCTGCTATGTTCTGCTAATTCTAATGTGCATTCTGTAGACAGTTATGGTGTGGATCTTAAGGTTCAAATTCACGTGATTGTTATTTGTGGGGTACACATTTGTCAACAGTCCACATGCATGGCAAGAATTCAGAAATTGCCATTTTGATATGAGTGCCCAATGTTGTGAGGGTATAGTTTCAGTAGAAGTGAGTGAGAACTGCTTATAACCCGGAGGTCAGCACTCTGAGACACTTCTTTGATGCAAGGTAAGCTGAACAGCAAGGAAATACGGACCAATAAACTCCAAGAAGTTGCAGGCTTTGTATGTGATAAATTTTCTGTGACAGAAGCCTTACAGTGACTTGGATACAAGACGTGCTCTGTACATGTTGTATGCCTTGATCCATAATGGTGTGGCAGTACGTATTTTTTACACTTTGTGGCATAGTTGGTACAGTGCCTTGCTACAGGCTGGATGGCATGGGATTCATATCCCAGCAAGAGATTTTTGCGTCTCCCAAACTATTGAGATAGGCTCTGGGGCTCACCTAGCACATGGGTATCAGGGTTCTTTTCCAGAGTTAAAGCAGCTGGGGTGTGTTGACTACTCACCTTCATCTAGTGCTGAGGTTAAGAATGACTGGAGCTGTACTTCTTCACCTATATACTGTCATGGCATGGGCAAGGACAACTATACCTTCTTTCACCTGTTTGCATTGTATTGGTTTTAAATTTTTTTTAATCTTTAAAAAACAGTGATTGTGAATAGGTAATAGTTTTCAGTGCACTTGATTAGGCATATTGTTTTTCAGTATGCTTAATTAGGCACAAAAATATTTTGTGGACCTAGGAGAGCAGGCGTGTATCCTGGTAGGGTTGGAGAGGTGCAGTGCTTTGTAACTGCTGTAGGAGTCAGGTGGTGTCATATAAGGCCAATAAAGATACAACCCTGGTTTCTAGTTCTTGATCTATATTGTGTACTTCTGAGTTATAGTGAAAGTCTGTATGGAATGTCTACACCACATTCACTTGCATAAGTTCATCTTGCAGCAGCTGTTATGTTCTTTATAAACATTTCAAAATTGGCACAGTTCATCTATGTTGGACATATTCCTAAGGAAGCGGGTGTAGTTCTAATATGTGACGTCTGTGTTACAGATTTTGATCGCGAAATGCACAGTGACACAAAGGATGAGTAGCCCCTGCCATCACTGTATATGCCAATCTGAGGGGAATGTAAATGATGGCCCTGTACCAACTATTTGGCTCCATTGTTCATGAAGCTTAGCTGCATTTTATGTATACAGCAGATAGGTAAGTAGGATACAAGTGGTGCTGTGTGACCTGTATACTGTTGTGGACACACAAGAATGCCTGTGACCTAGGTAGTTATGGCACAGGGGAAGTCAGACCATTAAGTGTTAATAACGTGATGTATTACAGTTAAAAATACATTAGGCTGATGTGCAGTTTTGTCTTGTGTGTGGGAGTTAATGCTACAGGCAGGTCTCTTCTTATGCGATTTCTTTTAAAGCGATTTTGCTTAAAATAACTTGAAAATTTATACCACTCTTCAAATTTATGCAATAATATTAGGTTTAACGCGATGTGGCATACACAGCCTGTGGTCGCGCTTGTCTTGTGTAGGTGGCTAGCAGAGAGTGATGCTTCTGTCACACTGTCAGTCACGTGCATGCGTTGATTATGTGAGTGATATAATCATGCGGCTCATCAAGTTTCCTCTCCTACAGCAATTGGCTTTCTTACCAACATGAGTGAGAAACGTATATCTACATCACCTAGTGCAATCCAAGTGGAATATCGGCGAAAGACAATCCATATTGAAGAGAAATTACACACACTAAGCCGACTTGAAAAAGGTGAACGAATTGTTGACGTATGCCATAATGTCAGACTTGCTGATAGTAGTGTACGTACCATTCGTGATATTGATAGATTTATGGAAAGTGCGATTTCAGAACAAGAGTGTTTGTGTAGCAAGACTTAACTACACATTTCCATCAGAATGAACCATGCCAAAAACTATGGACGTGAGTCTCTTACATTTTAACTTCATTATAAATAAATGAATGAATAAATAAATATTGTATAGAAATGAATGTATACTGTACATACGGTGCATAGGTACTCTACAGGTGTGTGTTGTCTGCTACTGGTGTAGTCATACACTATATAGGGTGAGGTTTTCAGTCCCCTAATCCCAAGGAAATGTACTTTACACGGGAATTTTGTTTGATTTGTGCGATGTTTTTCAGGAACATATCCCTGGCATAAAATGAGACTTGTTTGTACTATGTTTATGTTGTGATCTGTCTGGTACAGTTGTGTATAAATTTGATGTCAGGCAAAAAATGGATGTAATCAGTGAAGGACAGTATATTGCATTGAACATGTCCAGTTACAGAAACAGACAGGGTCTGGGATTGGCTCCAGATGCCCATTTTCAATCATCTTTCAGCCTGTATGGTGACTGTAGCAAGATCTAGTTTAGTGTTCAGTTGTGCACGTATCTTCCAGTAGTACGATTTTCCACTGTGTTGAAATTGATTGCTGCCTGAAGGTTTTGCTCTCTCACAAAGTTTGTGATTAACCCTTTCCCCTCCCTAACGCTCCAAGGCGCTCGGAATTTAAAAGTCCCCTCCCCCTCTAAACGCTCTAAAGCGTTTCTGGTATAGTACGTAAATTTAAATGTCCCGTGAAAAAACTCGGCTCTTCTGCCCAGGCACTAGCGATTTGAAT
>Ga0123357_10014977_pt1 | contig 10146 bp, 9 predicted proteins | sample TergutEmb28metaG_FD_89873 | JGI IMG/M metagenome (GOLD analysis project Ga0123357, IMG submission 89873) | Embiratermes neotenicus P4 segment gut microbial communities from Petit-Saut dam, French Guiana - Emb289 P4 | ecosystem: Host-associated > Arthropoda: Insects > Digestive system > Gut ... | reverse complement strand
TTAACGGCCGAAACATGTTGAGCATTTAATGAGTATTGAATAAATAATAAAATAAGTGGCATCAAGTTGGTTTTCTCTTTACTCAACTATAAAGATGATGCACGGTCCCATAAACATAAGATCCAATTATATTAATTTTCTGCATATCCGGATGGCTCGCTGTCACCGTGAATATGGACAAGTGGAATTCTATTGTATTTTGGAAAACTTGGAAAATGGTATGTAGTCAAACACAACTGTGTCACAATAGGTGTATTTGGTGACTATAATGGGCAACTTCATGTTTCGGCCTGTACTGGCCATCTTCAGGTTGTCTTAGGAGAACTTCTTACTAAAGCACCCAAGGCCACTCAAGCCCCCCACAGCGCAGCCTAATCTAGGAGAAGGACGGAGAACAGGCCTCCGCACGACTACAGAACCATCATAACTGCTGAGCACACCTCCACAAAGTAGCTTTACTTTTTGCAAATAAGGCCCGTATGTAGAGATCTCTACACCACGTGCGCGCGCTATACTGTAGTAAGATCTTAAGTTAAGTTCTCCTAAGACAATCTGAAGATGGCCAGTACAGGCCGAAACATGTAGTTGCCCATTATAGTCACTAAATACTCCTATTGTGACACAGTTGTGTTTGACTACATACCATTTTCCTAGTTTCATATACACAACGGAGATGTCACACTTCCTAGATTGGAAAACTTCTTTCAAAAGCGAATATTGTGAGGGATCGTACAGAAATCAAATTCTGACATCGACATCCCTCTGTGTCTGTTAATCAATGTCTGCATTTATTGTCAAAGTAAACACTGCATTTTATATTGTCGTCTGTACAATGTTTGGCCGTTTTTCGGCAATCAACAGGTAGGATTTTACAAAATCAATGGAAAATAATGCCGGCCCCAGCAGCCGCGCGGTCTAAGGCGTAGGTCTACGGCCGCTCGCCTGCAGAGATCGTGGGTTCGAATCCCACCGGGGGCATGAATTTCTATCTGTTGTGAGTGTTGTGTCTTGTCAGGTAGAGGTCTCTGTGACGAGCTGATCACTCGTCCAGAGAAGTCCTACCGACTGTGATGCGTCTTTGTGTGTGTGATCTAGAAACCTCTAGAATTAGGTGGCCATGGCCCGCGTTGGGCCGCAGCGTCACAGGAAAAAGGAATGGAAAATAATACCGATGTAGACTTCTCCCCTTCACAAATGCATAAAGTTTACAATATTATTTCCAACTCGGGGAATAATAAGACATACACTAGCGGGTAAAATTGGTGAAAATTAAAATATACTTATTCGAAATTCAACAATAATTTTATTTTATATTTTTTTTTCCAATTTTAAGAGCTATTTTATTGGATATCGAATGGTAAAGGCACAGAAGGAGATAATTATAGAACGGCACGGGTGGCGAACGAAAATGGTAGGAAACAAAATGATGGAAAGGAAATTGTGTGACCTCTCTCTTCTACGTCGTCAGGCCTTGGACCGATCAACCTTGACGGACTGTAGTGACTAATATAATAATAATAATAATAATAATAATAATAATAATAATATACAATATAGATATCTCTTGTCACAAGCCTTTTCTTCCTGGTACTTCTCTTGACCCACCGGTGATCCCCACCGTCGAGGCTTCAAACTTCACACTGCAGTACTTTCCGTATTATGTGTGATGTTCCAAGCATAGCTGTCTTTGTAGTGAACCTATCGAATGTTTTCCTGATACAGCTTCCAAATTTTTCCTTCAGTTTCTTCTTACTCTTCCAGTGGCTCCAATTAATACTGGCATTTATTATTATTATTATTATTATTATTACATATATTGAAGTTAATTTTTAAATATAAGACATTATGACGCAATATAGAGGGGACTGATTTTATTAAAAACTTCAAAAAAAGGAACAAATTTAAGCTTTATAAAATAAACTTCTCTATCTGCAAGTGAAATGCGCCCAGTGGGAATCTTAATAAATCAGCCTGAAGGTGTTTACTTCGTCCCTCTCAAGATTACGATAAAATCGTTGTTTGCTTTCCCGTGGCACGTAGCGTTTTGGACGTGCTTCTTATTCCCGTGGTCTCATCACTTCGATTTCTCGCTTCTCCTGAGCCATAGCCTGCCTGGCTCACGCACGCACGCACACACACACACACATCTTTGTTGTCCTGAGTGTCAGGCGACTCCAAGATATTGAGTGCTGTTCCCAGTCCATGTCTCCAGCTGGCGTCTAAAATGAAACGTCTGTTCTTACAGCCGTATACATAGAGAAATGACAGTTCGTATTAACGTCTTTATGTCTGTATGGATACAGAAATGACAGTTCGTATTAACGTCTTTGCATCACTTTTGGCAGACTATTGACTGATAATATTAATATACATCCGTCCAGATCCCATAAACAAAACTCATACTTACTTCCGTACATCCGCATCTGTACAGACATGGCAGTTCTAATTACAGTTCCTGCATCCACATCGATATACATCGAGTAATGACTGTTCATATCAACCTTGTTACATGCATACAGACACCGCAGAATAATTCATTTAACTACGCCACATACGCACACTAGTACACTGATAACAGCGTCTTTACGTTCATGACGGCTCATGCTACTGTCCTTCTTACACGTGTTCGGGTGGCCCACAGTTCAAATCTCTTCTCAGAGAGTAGGAACTCCGAGAGTTCTGTCAGACCTTTGAGGTACAAAAGCAGTTGATACAAAGCCGTTTCATTCCCCAGTCTCTCCAACACATCAGCACACAACTTTTCTTTCAATAAACTTTTCCAAAGCGAGTTTTCCAGAGAGCGTGAAATGGTGCACCTTCTTACAATGTCCAGTAGCTTTTCTTTCCTTCAAATTATCGAGTAGCTGTTTACCTCTTATTCCTCGTCTTCCCGTGACTTCTACATTTTCTTTAATAACGTGTTTGAGAAGGCATTCCTTACGCTAGATATGACCGATCCAGTTAGCCTTCCTTCTTTTATTGTATGTAGGATGTTCTTAGCCCCTTTATCTCTACGTAATACTTCATTTCTCACACGATCGTTCCAACTGATCTGCTCCATCCTTCTCCAGCACCACATTTCAAAACTTGCAAAGTATTCCTCATCTACTTTCCGAAATATCCAAGTTTCTGGACCGTATGAAGCTATGTTCTAAAAGTAGAATTGCTTAACTTTTTTTCTTAAAGTTAGGTCCAAATTGCTGGTTAAAAAATTCCTCTTTCGAATGCCGCTTTTGCCGTAGTGACTATGGATTTCATTTCCCGTGTGCACCTTACATCGTTTGTTATAAGGCTAGCCAAGTGTTTTAAATATTCCACATTCACAAATCGACCCACAATGCCATGTGACACTGCACAGTCTCAGTAACGTTAAGCGTCGTTAAATAAATATTAAACATTAAATGTAGTGAAGAAACTGGATGGCTTGCAAGTGTCCGTCTACGAAAGGGTTTGTACACTAAATTTTACGTTACGGTTTCATTAATTCCACAATTCATTACATAAATTGAAACTAGATGACATTTGACCTTTTAAAGCCTAACGGTCACGTGACGCACCACCAGTTTAACATTCAACAGCTGTACGCTCTGCCCAAACTGTATTTATGTGTTTTGTATTTATCTGAGAACAAACAGCGACTTGTGCCACTTACACCATAAACTGATTGGTTTTTATAACCGCGATTGGAAGTGTTTACAGCGCGGTACGGACTGGGCCTTTAAATACAGCGGTCTGCGCTTCGACTTTAAAGGGTTAAAGAATATGAAGTTGTTCACAATATAATAAATATTACATTTACCACCTTACAGTTGTGTCAGACAGTATACACACACAATCTAACCTAATTTATTGTTAACACAACGCGGATGACAAACCTTATGATTAAGAACATATTTGTTTCTCCCGAGTTCTGGTACAGCTGCGAACTCTCAAAAATACTTCCAGATATTCTATAACATACATTTTATTATTTATTAAGAGGTAAATGTAAAGTGATCCCGTTACAGGCCCCGTGTGGCCCAGAGGGTGGGTAGAGGTATAGCTCTACTCTTCCATGACCGCGGCACTAGAAGGGGTGAGTGGTCAGCAGCACGCCCCGGCCGCACTTTACCCCCGGGAAAGACCCGGTACCCATTTTACAGGATTCTGGGTGGGCCCAAGGTAGGTGTGGACGGGCAGAAAATCTCGTCCCCACCGGAATTCGATCCCGAACCATCCAGCCCGTAGTCAGTCATTATATCGACTGAGCTACTCTGTCCACGCTGTTAATATTTATTACAGGACTTAAAGCAACGTTGACCGGTAAGATTTTCCTCATATAAACAATAAAAAAACTCACATTGAAAATAAAGAAATGAGTCGAAATTTGTGAGAAAGTTAATTTAATGTATGAATATGCTCTGTGATGGGCACTGGCCGCTGCGGAAAGAGAGAGACCTCTTAAAGCAGGGATTTTCACATACAGTGGAACAGACACATCGGAGACACATCCAACACCGAGACAGGAGAAAATTGTTATGTTCCGTACGGAGAATACAATACAAAAACAGAAATGATACACAAAGAAGGAAACAAATTCTCAAGATCACAGACACTAATTGTAGGAGAAACGTGGCGAGTGTAGAGCTTAAAAGTGACCACCAGCGGTTCTGCGTGTGCCGGGATAGCTCAGTTCGTATAGCGACTCGCTACGGGCTGGAAAGTCCAGAGATCGAATCCCGGTGGAAGCGAGATTTTCCGCATCCGTCCAGACCGCTCCTGGGACCCACCCAGTCTCCTATACAATGGGTTCCGGGTCTCTTTCTGGAGTTACAGTGGTTGGGGTATTGAGTTTACCACCCACCCCATCTAGCGCCGAGGTTAAAGAAAGAGTTGAGTTATACCTCCCCTCCACCTCTGGGTCTTCGTAAACTGTTATAGGGTGGCATTTACCAGTGGTTCTGCGGGAAACAACATAACTTAAAGAGGTTCCAAGTCGTGTCATCAAGACACTATCTCGGCACCAAACGCAACTCAGTTGTCAGTCTCATGGTTCGGACACTTTACCGCCAAAGAAGCCTCGATGCGTATTTAATATGGAGCTGTGTGGACCCCAGAGTAGTTCTGGGTGTTTTGGAGAACAGAGAAACCTATTGTTCCTTCTGAAAATCGAACTATATTTCCTTGGTCGTCCAGGACGTAAGTTATCAGGCATTGGACAGTGTAAGGCACAATACTGGCCGATCCCGGTGGCTGTACGTTCTAAGGCGTAGGTATACAGCCGCTCGATTGCAGGGATCGCGGTTTCGAATCAAGCTGAGGGCACGGATGTTAGTCTCTTGTGTGTTGTGTTGGTAGCTCTGCGATGAGCCGATGGCCGGTTCAGAGGAGCCCCACCGAGTGTGTGTGATTCTAATCACGTGAGACCTAGAAACATCAATAATGAGGCGATCTAGGTATGAAATTTGGAAAGGGTATGTAGTCAAACACAACTATGTCAATTAAGGTGTATTTAATGGATATACTATACAACTACATGCTTCGGCCTTTACTGGCCATCTTCAGGTTGTCTTCCAGAGAACTTAAAGTCCTATTATATACATTGAGCGCCCACGTGGTGCAGAGATCTCTACATAAGGGCCTTATTGCCTAATGTAATTTCTATATGTGGTGGTATGCTCTGACTAGAGGCATGGTAGTGTTAGTGGCCAGTGTCAAGTTTGGAGGTTCTTGGTGCACTGGTATTATGAAGAGGCGTGTTCCTCTTCCTTCCTCTTAATTGGGGTCATGTTATGAGGAGACCCGAATGACCTTGGATGTATGGTTCCTTGCCTGTTGGGACAGAGATGTGTGTGAGAAGGGTGGTGAATTAATCCGACCTAATTATACAGGGAAATTCGTTGTACTGGGGGAACATAAACAGCTTAGTACTTACTTACGCTCCGGGTGTTAGTGTGTTCCCAGCTCGCTCCGGTTTTACCCCTGGGTGGGTGTATGTCCATGTGGTGTTGGCACACAATGTTGCTGTTGCCATGTACTGTTTCTCACTGTGTGTAGCTGTTTTCTTCCCTTCCTATACCTAGGATTGAGTTGGGCTGTTGGGCCGCAGTTGAATCACATACTATTGGACTAGGAAATAATAATAATAATAATAAAACAAAAAGACGAAACGGCGTCACATTACTTACGCTGCACGATATATGAAAAGTCAAATGGCACGCATGATGCTTTTAGTGGTGCACTTAAAAATAAATCGATGCAGCTCTGCCAATACTGGCATGCTTTATGTGGGCACAGAACGTAACCTTGTGATGTTATGTCATGAAATCAATACAATAATAGGATCAACACTTTCCATGAAAGGGATAAACGTGTTAAAACTTCGTTTTTAACGTGCTTTTGGCAAAGAAGGTTAAACAAATCCGTTTATAAACACACACACCAAATTCCAGGGTCAATAAAAGGCCAACATAAAAAAGCACACAAAATAATTGAGGATAATATATAAAATAATTTATCTTTTACGAATCAAAACCTAAGCTTTATGCTGATATAATTAGGGGTGGATAGACGGCTTTGACATTCAGCGTTAGGAACACACAATATGGCAGCAGCGATGGACGTAAAGGGGCAATCGAATGGTGCAGAATGTGTGTAATTACTGGCCATGAACTGTGACAGTTATAACACCGGGTAGAGGCCAGTTGAATTGTGATGGCACACGCGCAGAAACCAGATTTCGTCTGTCGGCAAAACGGACGAGTGCATTAAAATCGGCAGGGGCGTCAGTTCAGTCGACTACTGGCAGCCGAGTTGTGCGCGTCAGCGGTAGTAATGCTGGATACAGCATGTTCCGAGGTAGTGTGAAGGGTACTGGCTTCCCACTCCATTCGCCACTTTCCCCTTCAATTCCCCTCCCGTGCGTCACCGTGTGCCATCACATTCCAACTGGAATCTACCAAATATTTTCCTCAGGAACTTCTTCTCAAACACCTTCACGCTATTTTCTTCTCATGCCATAAAATAACAATTCTCACACACACATAAAACATTTCATAACCCCCCGACCTTTTCATTTTAAATACGCGTCTGTATTTTTCTCCACTTGCACTTAAGTTTTCCAGATATTCTTGCCTCCAGGCTTTCGTACGAACTGAACTTCTCCACACACAACAGTGACTTAAAACCACAGGCTGACAACGGCAAGTGAAGGCCACAAGGTAATGTTAATAATATAGGCGACATCCTCCTCATTATCTTCCACAGGGCCAAACTATCAACGAGCAGTATTACTCATCTCTGCTGGTGCAGTTGAAGGACATTTTAAAGGGAAAACGCCGCGGGAAGGTCACAAAATGGGTCTTGTTCTTGCACGACAATGCCCCGACTCACCGGGCACTTGCAACCCAGAAGAAACTGGCCTACCTGGGCTTCCAGTGTCTTGATCACCCACCCCACTCTCCAGATCTGACCCCGTCGGACTACCACCTGCTCCCTGGACTGGAGAAACAATTGAAATTTAGCCAATTTTCATCCGACACGGAGTTCATTGCTGCCGTGGAGACCTGGTTGGACGGATAATTTTCTGATTTTTTTGAGTGGCTTGGAAAAGTTAGCTAAAAGTTTATTGAGCTTCGTGGGGAGTATGTTGAGTCAATCCCCAGTTTGTTCGCTGTAGCTTGTTTCCTTCCTGGTCGGGCTAAGGACTTATCAGCACCCCTCGTACTTAGATCTAAGGGTGAAGAAAGAACGGAATGCTAATAAACAGAATTAAAGGGTGTGTGGCCTCTATCCGTCTGGCACAGGATACGGACTTCATGCAAACTTACTTACTCACCCCATGGTGCAGTCCTTCTAGAGCAGCTAACTGGTTTGCAGCTATTCAAGAAATTCCCCGCATTTCACGGAACCCGAAAGTTCATTACCGCACTCACAAGCGTCCGCCAACTGTCTCTATCCTGGGCCAGCCCAATCCAGTCCATATACCCACATCCCACCTTCTGGAGATCCATCCTACTATTATCCACTCATCTACGTCTAGGTCTCTCCAGTGGTCTCTTTCCCTCCGGTTTCCCCAACAAGATCCTATACAGCCTCCTCTCCTCACCCATATGCACCACATACCCAGTCCATCTCATTCTTCTCGATTTTATCACCCGCACAATATTAGGTGAGCAGTACAGATCATTTAGCTCCTCGTTATGCAATCTCCTCCATTCCCCCGCTTCATGCAATCACAGCAGCGAAATTCTGGTTTGCTCACAAGGCGAACAATACACTAAATCATGACTGACGGTCAATTAGTCCCTCAAAAAGTAGGTTTTATTGTAGGGAGTTATTGAGTTAGTTCGTTATCCAGGTAGGTAGATAGGTGATTAGTTAATGGTGTAAGGCGCAGCATTGTATTATACTTCTTATCGGACACTAAATTGACACAACGACACCCATAAGAATTTTATGTCTAAACTAGATAAGTTAAGCTATACATCGGTTTATACTTACTGTAATACATAGAACTGTATAGAAGGAAAGAGACAGATTATTATTTGGTTAGTGTTTAAAAATTTGGAAACAGCAAAATGAGTTAACAATCACTTCCCAATCGTTTTCTTTGTTCTCCGAGTTGTGGACGTATTACACACCACTCACCTGATAGGAAGTCTGGGGCGTAGGGCTCGTCTTGAGTTCTAACCCAGAGCACCGTGTTTTACGTCTCCTGTCGTTAAAACTTTGGTCACAAAAGACACCCTGTCCGTCTTACAGGTCAGTGTACCAGTTCATAAAATCCATAACTCAGCGCTATTAAAGGCTAAAGAGTTCACTTAGCAGCAACATGTGCACACACGAAAGGAATGTGCTGTTACTAAGAAATGTGCATATACAGTGATACTTCGATTAACGAAGATAATTCGTTCCGGAATCACATTCGTTAGCCGAAATCTTCTTTAGCCGAAACGTGATTTCTCGTAGGTTTCTATAGAAAATCGTTTAATTCGTTCTGGATGCTGCCCACTATTTAAAGATAAGTTTTACAAATTAGTAAAAAAGCACACTATAAAAGGACAAAAACTCACCAAAGGCGGAGATGAACAGCTACCCAATTGGATGAAGGAGAATGGAAAATAGAATGAAAAACTGACCATCTTTACACTATTATACTGATAATATATTATACAGTACACTTTACATTATTAAACTGGAAATATGTACACAACGTTTTTACTATTCTTCTTCCAAATTTTCAAAGTTTATTCAAGGCATGTCTCCTCTTCTTCAGTAGCTGGCCTCTGTCTCTTTGCTAAAGAAGAAGTCAAATATCTGTCCAAAGTTGAATGAACGTCTCTTAAGCTCCTGGAATTTCCCGACCGTTCATGTTTGCTGCTTTATGTTAGTGCGCGCATCCACTAAAACGTTCGTTAGCAGAATCCATATTCGTTAGCCGAGTCCGAAAAACAGCGGAAAAAATCTTCGTTATCAGAAAAATACGTTAGCAGTGTCACTCATTAGCCGAGGTATCACTTTACAGTCTTCCTATTGCTAATGCGTGCAACCTTCTCAGCCAAATTTATATATTAACTGCAAGTTTAAAATTTCTACCCAGTCAATGTACGAAGTACAAGTTACACGGGTAAAATTATCAAATTTCATTTCTAGTTCCAAATTTTTAAACACTAACCAAATGTTAATCTGTTTCTTTCCTTCTGTGCATTTCTATGCATTACATTACTAACATAGCGACGTACTGCATACAGATGTGACATGAAAAATTTCACTGTGTATAAATTAAGTCATTTTCCACATATCTCTTTCTTTTATCCGGTGTGTTCTTTAGAGCTACTCATTTCTTGTGCTTCTTCTTTTGTGCCTAGTGAATTCGCCTTCAGGTAATGCGTTTTGTCTAAAACGGTGGCTGTGCTTAGACAAAAATAAAGTCAAGTTATGAGTTTTATTGATGACAGTCACAAATGTTAATTTGTTAACGACGAAAGTTTCGTTGTGGTCCACACACTAACATTCCCACTCTTGTAGACTACAGAAGGATTTTTGAAGAATAAAAGACCAACTTGATGTCACTTGTTATTTTATTTCACTTCTTATGTGCTCAACATGTTTCGGACATTAATATATCCATCATCAGGAGCTTGCGACTATTCTATTGAATTACCA
>Ga0123357_10014976_pt1 | contig 10146 bp, 5 predicted proteins | sample TergutEmb28metaG_FD_89873 | JGI IMG/M metagenome (GOLD analysis project Ga0123357, IMG submission 89873) | Embiratermes neotenicus P4 segment gut microbial communities from Petit-Saut dam, French Guiana - Emb289 P4 | ecosystem: Host-associated > Arthropoda: Insects > Digestive system > Gut ... | reverse complement strand
TTGACTCATTAGAACACCTTGTTATTGAGCACAAGGAGTTTGAAACCCGGCTGCAGGTGGGCAACAGTTCTTTCATGGTGATGTATGGGCATTATGTCATTTGACTGTAGAATTGGTCAGTTTCGTACAGCTTTAATTAACTGTTTCAAGGGCAGATATACCCTTTACTGTAAATGTATGAAATTAATTATGACAGCTGTTTTTAAACAACAAAATATACAAACTTTTATGTACCACTAATCCATCTAACATGGAGCAGTGGACAGTACAGCTGTTTAATCTGTGCATCGGATAATAAATCATACTTTTGTGAAATGTGGCAATATCCAACAGGAATTCAAAACCTAAAGTTGAAAATTCCACCATGACATAGCAGCATATGATAGTAATTTGCATATTACTGTATGATGAATGTCTGTTGAATTCATAGTACTGGAACAATAATGTAGGCTGTATATGTGTGAATATTATTTGGCTAGGTGTGAACATTTGTAAAAACTTGGAGAAAAGTTGCCACTTGTGACAGATTATAAGCTTTTGATAATGATGTGTACTGCACTTTGAAGTTGTCTGATATGGTACATATGCAGTTCAATTTTCAATACCTAGCCCATAAATAGATACACACAAATAACTGAATGCAGTATTGTGATGCCTGTTTTCCTACAAACAGTGAAACTAACAATAACAGTAAATTAATTACTACATAATTTAGTTTTCTGTGTCTTTATATACTGTAATTTTCAGTAGTATACATTCCAGCCATGTTCAATATGTCAAAAGTTTTAAAACATCACCATATTCAAATTGTCCATGAAGAATATTTAGTACTGTCTATAATCAGTTCTTATAGAAAATGTCTTTTGCCTAGCTGCGTTGGTTCATTGGTATCTCTGTCAGATGGGAGGCTAAAGATAAGTTTTTCATAGTCAGTAGTGTTGTTGCTCATGCTGCACAATTATTTCTCAACAATTGTGTCATATTTTTCAAAGGTCCTAGATGTCCTAGATGTGGTAAGTCATCTTACATCCACCCCAATGGTGTATAGCTTCATCTTCCATATTTTTGATTGTATGAAGCTGGAAATTACAAACTTCATGATTGGTTATGTATATATTGATATTGAAACCAGGTTTCACAAAAGTCTGTCAGTAGGTTCGGATATGGGGTGGTCATGGTGGCTGTGGGGGACAAACATGTCTGGCCAAACATGTGAATGTAATGATATAATAAGGCTGTCTTTTGTTGTCAAATAAGGGACATAAGCTAAAAATGTAATGTAACTTAGCATGAAGTATTGCTGTATAATGCCATTATCTCTCCTCGTACAGGCACTGGGACCAGAGGTTGAGGATGTACAGGCCATATTCCGCAGTGTGGCACGCAAAACCCCGGCCATGCAGACCAAGTTGGATAAGTGCCTGAACAAATGGAACCAATTGTGGAGTTCATCTCATGTCTACATTGAGAGACTGAAGTGTGTAGAGATAGTCTTAACTGGACTAGAAGAGGCCACTACAGTTGTGTCCGAGTTTGAGCTGAAACTGGCATCTTACGAGGAACTGCCTTCTAATGTGGAAGCTCTGCAAGTTGTAAGTTTTATGAATACAAGTTGGCAGGCCACATTGTCATCGATGATGATTATAACGATGATGGTGGTTGTCATCATCACCACCACCACCACCAACTTTGCTGGTGGGATGGATTATGGACTGTCTTGTAATAAGTTGTCTTCCATTTTTCTCTTTGCTCCTATGAGTGCACATATATGTATCTCTATCGATACTTTCTGTTTATGTTTATCTTTCCCCATTTAATTCTAACCATGCCATTTATCGTCCCAATGATCATTTATTCATTGCTGTAATTTTTATGCTTCCAAAAAATTCTATTGCCATTCATATATACCTCAAGTCACTGTACCTTGAGTTTTCAGATATGTGTAGTAAATACAATCCAGTAGTTGGGTGTTGTATACTGAGTATATCTGCTGACTTTCTGCTTTTGGTGGGACTTGAATAACTTCAGTCCTTCCATGCCACAGTAGAAAGCACATTTTTCGTAGTGAACATACAGATGGTGTTTTGATATTGAGGCTATCGTATCATAAGTTTTCAAGAATCGGTAATGTGAAATATCTTTGTAGTAAACATTAGTGAACCTTAAAATTTTGAAGTTAAAATTGAACTGTGTTGTAATAAATTCAAGCTTAGCACAGAGAGGTTTATTGTTTGTTTGTGGCCGTATCTGTGCCACTTCATAAAGGAGATAACCAAACACTGAATGGTACCTGTCATGTGACACACATTGCTGCACAATATAGTTGGAAGATGTGTCCATGTATGGAAAATGTTATCAGTAGAACAACTTTATTAACCTGTTATTACAATAACCACTGAAATTGGGAGTCCACCAAGATACAATATATTTTGGTATTGTGTGGTCTTTAGTAAGAGTGCATTCTGTAATAAAGTAATTTTTGTTTTTGATAAAAGTGTATTAACTGGAAGTAGTACAGATTGTAATACAAAATTTGCCTGTGTTAGATGGAAGTGGCTGATAATTATATTTTAAAATCCTTCAGAAATAATGCTATTGTGACACCTAGGGATGTTTGAGGGTTAGTTTTTGCAGTTAGAGAAGATCCAGTGTTACCGTAACCTCTCACATCCATTTGTACGTCCCTGTAATGTCTTGGGTGCACTGTGTGTACAGGTTCATGAAGACTTGCTGAATCTCCAGAATTCAGTGTCACAGCAACAAATAGTTATAGATCAGCTGACAGAGGATGTACACAACGCACGCCGGCTGGTAGAGAAATCCCGACCCACTCATCGTGGTCCACACTCAGATTTAGAAAGACTGGAGGCGGACGTTGGTCGTCTTACCACTCGCTGGGAGAATGTATGTGGCCAACTTGTCGACAGGTATGAATCTTGTAGAACCCTGCCTAAGCAGTAACTAAAATGTGTAATCCATACCACAGGTACCTAAATTATGCATTTTGTATTAATGTGATTTCATATGGTTTTTTAAATTTAATTTCTATAGTGAAAACTTAAAAATAATAAAATTATTGGTCTAATTTGCCATGAGTCTCTGTGCATATACCAAGTTCCTCTCATTCTCTGTAGCATTGCTGCTAGGAAACTTGGCAACCATGAACCATGTGGAACACCAGATTTACAGAGATTCAAGTGCACTGTAATAGCTATGCTGTGTGTACTGTTCTTTCAGTTCTGAACTTGCTGTGTGTTGTGATTAGTGTTAAAAATTATATTTTATTGTCAGAATTATCCCAGTGAAATGCTTAACAACCATATGTTTAGTTTTTTAAGTACTGCAGCAAATTATTTATTGCATTGCATGCCAAAATATAGCAACGGTTTTTCAAGAAAGTTGGAAAGTTGGAGTTGTGCACATTGGACAGGTGTGGAAATGTGCTGAGCAATTAAGGTCTCTTGCTTAAGAAGTTTTCCAAATTTATAAATTCGAGGCCTGACATAGGTTCTGCAGCTTGAAATTTTCTCTGTGTTAGAGATCTGGCTTATCTTCAGCAGCAGCAGCAGCAGCAGAAGAGCATAGAGCCATTTCAGGCTTGTGTCTCCTTCATGAGTATTGGTCTCTTGATATTTTTCATGGTCAACTTGTGTTTTCTTCTGTTGGTCAGGATGTGTTCATACATTAACTTGGGACTGCATGTGTTTTTCGTTTGTAATAAGTGATGTGCCCGTGTACATCTGTAATCCACAGTAATTTTATATAAACTGTATATGTTTTTTTATTTTATTTTATTTTTTTTTATATATTTCTTGTTTGTTTTCCCTGTCATATAATGAATATACTGCAACTGACCTCAAAAATTTAATCTCTGCTATCTTGCTTCTTTATTAGCTTTATGATTCACACAACGTTATCACTGGAGGAGTTGTAAGCAGAGTTTTTCGTGAATGATCTTGTTGTTAGCTGTAATACAAGCTTAATTTTACCAGCATACTTAATTGCATGTGTACCCATCACCAGTCTCTCTGAAAATATGCTTACAGTCCAGATGTATATTTTCTTGCAGGTTATATTGTGGTACAGTCATTCGTCGCTTGACGATGGGGATATGTTCTGAGAAATGCGTCGTTAGGCAATTAGGTCATTGTGCGAATGTCATAGAATATACTTACACATACCAAGATAGTGTAGCCTACTAAACACCTAGTCTATATGGTATTGTCTATTGCTCCTAGGTTGCAAATGTGTACAGCATGTTACTGTACTGAACACTGTAGGCAACTGTAACACAATGGTATTATAATATTATATTATAATATTATGGGACCACCATCGTATATATGGTCCGTCTTTGACCAAAACATCGTTATGCAGCCCATGACTATACCATTTTTAACATCCCCTTAACCTTTGTAACCAGTCTTCATAACCAAGTATCTCCCTTCATTGTGTAATGTGATTTGTACCTTGTGTTATCAGGCTTCGTAGCTGTGAAGCAGCTTACGGGTTGCTGCAGACGTATACCAACTCATACCAGACTGAGGTGTCCTGGGTGGATGAGAGCTATGGAAAGCTGAACAACCTGGCTCCTATTGGTGTAAATGCCAAGGAACAGCTGGAGCCAACCAAGGTGAGTGAACTGAATGTCAGGTTTGTTATGTAATTTTCCTACTTTGTGTTTAGAAGGTCCCAGGTTGGATTATCATCCTTCAGGTTAGTTACCTTAATTTTTCAAGTGGCAAAATTGTGTTACACCTTACAGTTGGCCATGACTAGTTTCCTTAACAATTCATTTATATTGTTATCCTCTGATTGGTGCTATTGAATGCACTGTAGCTTTAACTCCATGTGTGTGTTCTGCATTGTGTTTTAACATATTCAGGATGGGAACTAACGGTATGAACTTTGCTATCTTTACTATTGGATAGGATGTGTAATATGCCAGAGGAAGAAGTTGTTTAGGATATATAATGTGTACGTTCGAAGAGAATAAAGTTATTTGAAGAGTACTAAGTCTGTAAATGGACCCAGGTTAAAAATGTTGTTGTCATTGTTTCAGGCATTGTATAACAGCGTTCTAGAAAAGACTCAAACAATTGAACAGGTGAATGTTGTTGGAGGACGCTTTATCCGTGAAGCAAAGGTAAGATGTTGATATGCCCTATATCAGCAACATACTTAAGTATGTTGGTATGAATGTGTTCTGAGTGATGTGTGTAATTCCTGAATATAAGATGTAAATATTGTGAATACAGTTACATTTATATCAGTAGTGGAGAGCTAGATTTTTACCCTGGCTAAACACCACAGATTAATTAATTACTATTTATCATAACTGAGTAACATTAATCTAATAACCCTGAATTAATTTAAAATCACATAGGCCTGCATTTATTAAAACTTTACACATGGATACTCTGGACTGTGCGGCTTATACAGTAAGATAAACTTCTTATGTTTACATGTGTGTGTTTAATACAGACATTGATTTCAAAGGTTAATGGCACAGGCTAAGTTTCTAAACTTTATGGAACATATGATAGAACACTCATATGAAATGGGAAAACTAACAGAGTTGTGTACAGTTCACATGCGGTATTTATTCTGCTAGAGCCAGTTTATGTGTACAAGTTCCTTATCTGAAAATAATAGTGTACTGATAAATGTCTAAAATGTACGATACCAACATTTTTTTTATTGGTGGAATGGAGTGAGAGACCCTTGGTACTCCTGCCACTATTGGTCCTATTTGTATGAACTGTGGATGATGCATAAATAAATATGGAACATAGGTGGAATGATAATTAATAGGAAAACTGAAGTACTTAGAGCAAGACTTGTCCTACCACATTTTTGACCATCACAAATCACACATGAATTGTGCTGGGATTGAACCCAGTTCTCTGTGATGAGAAGTGAGCATTCACATTCTTTAATTATGACACAGCCAAGAAACATTATTTTTGTTGCTGTCAGTAGACATTCAAGTGACATTAGTACTGTCTAAATTTGATCTGGGGTCATTTTTACAAATACCTACATTGCCTATGTAACTTTGTTTCAGAAATAGGGTTCTTGTAAGCCCAGAGTAAACACAGTATTGTCAGTTCACACACTTACTTAACTAGCTTAATGAGCAATTGGTGAAGGCTGTACAGTGCAGTAATCATATATGGAGAATCTTTGGTACAGTTTGTGTAAAACATCCTTGATGGTACACCATACCTTGATTGGGCAACCTTAAGAAGGGAAGCCCTTTATGATCACCAGCATCTCCCAGGTGGTGATTCTAGCAACCATTGTTTCTGTGTTTTACAATTTAACCTTCCTGAAGTCAGTCAGGTTTTCATAAATATGAGTAAGGTTGTCAGACACTGTCATACAAGGCAGAACCGTAAAAATAATGTTGTGAGTAATGGATGAAATTACAAAATGTTTATTTTCTGGGACTAAACTGCCAAATTTTGAAATTATGCCTTACCATGTAATTACTAAATATAGTGTATGAGTATGCATTTGATGCTTCTGTATTTACATTTACACATCCACTGAATGCGTCTGAATAATATTGGTACAGACAGACACGAGTTTACTTAAGTGCAGCACAGTTATATTTCTGTAGACTATCGTAAACCACACACAGTGATATTTCTTTACTGTACACAGTATTTATTAAGCATGCCATCATTCGCAGCGTTAATTTGGCATTAGAATGGTTTTCTGCCAGATGTAAACCAGGAAAAAATGATCCATTAGCTTTCTCCTTTCCCTGAACATACTGAATTTATTGTTCCTTTTTTGGATTCAGTCATTTTCTCTCATGAACACACGCTGATTGCATGGGTATGAGAACCATACTGAAGTATCAGTTGTATGGTCGCCAGGCCTGCCTTTTTCCCCAGGAAGGGCCAAGCTTCTAATGCAGCAGTGACCTCTTAATATAAGTGTACATAACATTGTCATCATTTCTTGCAAGGAAGAGGTAGTACAGTCAGACAACAAGCCATAGGATAATGCACTTTATAGTGGTGGTGGTGGTGGTTATTGGGCTTGAGACTTACCATTAAGGGTGGCAGCGTATGTATTACTAATCAAACTAACCCCCTAATCTAACCCTCCCAACCCAACAGATATACGACTTGAGACTGCAGCGTTACCATGGATGGCTGGTGGAGGAGGTACACCCCAGCTTGGATGCAACACTGAGGACTCGCCGCTTTGATGGGGGAGGAGCTGACACCGTAGCGAAGCAGCTAGACATTCTGAACCATCGATTCCAGGCACTCCTGGATGTTCTGTATGACCGACTGAGGCAGATTGCTGCACTTTCTCCTAATGACCCAGCACTTCAGGTGAGTACTACATTATATCTTGTTGTATAAATTTTATATGTTTCTTAATTTATACCATGTTTCATTGTATAATTCACAAACTCGTAGATTTTCGTTCCCTCTACCTTATTTTCAAAATGTTGCAATATGAAACTGATATTTGTGATGTGTGTGAAAATTTATTAAAATAGTTTGTGTCAGCCCGTTTTGTATGTCGATAATGGTGAGGCATTTTCTCGGAAAGACTGGTGTACCTCCTACAGGGTTAATTGAAAATGTGCTGTCTGTCCTGGTTCTTGTTTAATTTATAAAAAAAGAAAAGGAAGGTTCACCCTGTAACCTGCCATGAAGCCACAGAAAGGGAGTAGAGGTGCAGCTTACCCTTTCTTTAACCTTGGCACTAGGTGAGGGTAGGTGGTTAATGCCATGGCCCAGCTGCTTTACTCCTGAAAATGACCTGGTACCCATTGTATAGGAGGTTGGATAGTCCCCAGTACCCAACTGGATGGGTGTGGAAAATCTCTGTCATACCGGGATTCAATCCCCAGCCAGCTCATAGTGAGTTTTTATACTGACTATGCTATCCTGGCCCATTGTTTCCTTTACACTGTTATGATACACATTGATTTAATTCTCATGTTCCCATCACATTTTATTTGTGCAGTATGATACCACATGTTGCATTTGCATGGCTGTGTGATCACAGTGTAGGTCACATAACAGATACCATTGACAGAATGGTCATTTCAAACCATGCTGATTATTGCACATGTGAGCATTCCATTGTGTGGTAATATTATGTCAGTGACAGATAACTGTGTATGCACAGTTGGTTTCATTATCTACCACTGATGCAGTATCATCACATAGTTAGCAACATGTTTCAACTACCACAGGCCATTTCCATGGCTTCTTGGCTGAAAGGTCTTTTGTTAATGCCCAAGTTATGAATGATGGGCTTGTTGAATGTGATATTTTCCATTTACTCTACCCAGCATATGATTTCAAACTGTATACCTGCTGCTGTCTCTTTCACAATTCATTGACATTTTTTGTAGTGTTATCTTTCATCTGTAAGAATGCAGGAAGAAATATATATGAGAATTTATTTTTTCTTCACTCCACAATAAAAAGTGAAACTTTTTCATGAATTTTGTGCTGGTGTTGTATGAATTATCAGTGAAGCATGGTTTAATAATTTTCATATTGTATAGCACTGTGATACGGGAAGATGAATATTAGTTAAATTCCTGCTTAATAATTGCCTTGTGGAAGTATGAAGCGCTGTGGAATTATGAGTTAGTGTATGAAGTGCAGACTTGAGCTGTAACTAATGCACTGCAATTTTGTGCCTGTAAGTGAGAAAACTGTAAGTAGGTGACAGGAGGGTGGAAACTGAATCTTTCACGATTGAATTATTTTGAAAAATGTGATTAAAGTTTTGAAATTTCTTTTTTGTATGGAACTGAGAAGTGTTTCATAATAATAAAGGAATTTGCAGATATCATTAACTAGTAAATGTTGCAAAAATTCTCAAATAGGAGTGCAGGAACATAGAAATTTTCAAACTTGAATGAACTGAAGCAAGGACTAAATGTTTCTGATGATGGTACTGGGCACATGAACAAAGAGAATGTGTGTGTGTGTGTGAGTGAGGAGGTACTGTTGTCAGGTGTTAAGGTGTTTGCTTAAACAACTGTCCGGTCAGTTACAATTATAAATGCCTTACATAAGTGAGTCATTATTAATCATGCTCCAGCACACACTAAGTCCTGTATATTATAACTCTAGCATAACTACATTTATTAAAAAAGCAAACTAGAATTCTGGTGAGAAGCAAGTTTTTCCTTCTTCATGTCATTACGTTCCCTGCAGTAGAATATATCCATTCATTTGCTGCTTGTGTTGAAGTAGTAGACAGATACCTGCTATGAACTTTATCTAAGTAGTGGTTCTTTTGCTGTTTTCCCAATATTAGATAATATTACAATCAGTCCCATTTTTCTTGAGTCACAATATGACACTTTGTTTAATTGCTTGGATATTCATGGTGCATAATGGAAACACTCTGGTCAGCGTGCATGTTCCATTATTTTCTGCATTGTTGGGAACATTTTTTGCTCCAGTGTGTGTTTAGAGAGTTACACCTGAGTTATATGTTAAATGTGCACTGAAATGCTATATAAGTTTCATACAATGTGTCTATTATTTTTGTCTATTCATAATCAAAATTTGAAGTGCTCACCAACTTCATTGTATAATTGCCAGCCTACAAAGCATGGAACAGAAATTCTAGGCTGCGTCAGGAAGTGTTTAGCCTTTGTTTTTTATCTCATAAGAAAAAACAGGCTTACAATACCTGTATACTCATGTCCGGCCATCTGTCCATATGTCTGTCCCTCCATAACAACTTTGAAACTGGTTTGACAGTGTTTCAAAAAACTTTGTATGAAAATCTTTGTACTGTTTAATTTTCTGCTTTGGGACCCCAACTTTTGAAGTAAGAGTGCTAGTACTATGCGGTAACATACTTAAAAAATAAGTAGCCTTTCTTACTGCAGTTTTGTTTCTCGAATGTGAAATAAGAACACAGCAGTTACATGAATTCTTTATATTTAGCCTCATATTTAGAGTGATAGTGAATCATATGAACTAGGCATGATAGCATATGATAAACATACATACATATTGAATCTTATGTTTATTGGACCGTGCATCATTGTGATAGTTGAAGAATAAAAGACCAACTTGATGTCACATGCTATTTTATTTCACTTCTTATGTGCTCAACATGTTTCGGACATTAATATAT
>Ga0123357_10014975_pt1 | contig 10147 bp, 10 predicted proteins | sample TergutEmb28metaG_FD_89873 | JGI IMG/M metagenome (GOLD analysis project Ga0123357, IMG submission 89873) | Embiratermes neotenicus P4 segment gut microbial communities from Petit-Saut dam, French Guiana - Emb289 P4 | ecosystem: Host-associated > Arthropoda: Insects > Digestive system > Gut ... | reverse complement strand
CCGGTTTGCTTCAAGAATGAGTTTCTTGATTTGCTGAACATTAAACTCACAATTGGCGACTTCCACTTTCGGAATAGCTGCCGCAACTTTGAAAAATCCTGTTTGTATCATAATTTACTTAGATATCAAGGACAAAAGTATAAAATAAATTCGGTTTTGAAAATGAATGAGCTATTTTTATATCTACCGCCTTGTCAAATATTCCGAATACGGCTGAACCGGAGCCAGACATGCTTGCATAGATTGCGCCTTCGGCATACAACTGTTGTTTTATTTCTTTTATTTCGGGATATTGAGCAAAAACTCCGGGTTCAAAATCATTGATTAAATGATTCTTCCATTCATTTACCGGCATACGGATAATATTTTTCAAAGGCGTTACCGGACGTTGAGGTTTCACTTGCGCGTAAGCTTCTTTGGTAGATACGGAAACGTCAGGTTTCACAACAACAAGATGATAGCCTTGCAGCGAAATGTTTACCGGCGAAAAAACGCTTCCGGTTTCTTCGGCAAAGACCGGCTGATTCCGAATAAAAAACGGACAATCGGCTCCAATCCGACCGGCATATTCCTCCATTTGTTCGACGGATAATTTCAGGCCTGCGAAATCATTAAGCAGCTTAATCATGAATGCGGCATCAGACGAGCCTCCGCCTAAACCGGCACCGGGAGGAATTTGTTTCCGTAAATAAATCGCTATTTCCGGCAAGTGGCAGTCTTTTTTTAGAAGATGATAGGCTTTTAAAACTAAATTATCTTCCTGTTTTCCTGCAATTGGAATACCTGTTTGAGAGAAGGTGGTCTTTTTTTCCTTTGCCGGAACAATTTCTAACGCATCACACAGATTAACAGGATAAAAAACAGTTTCTATGTTATGATATCCATCCGGTCGCTTGGAAAGGATGTGGAGACCTAAGTTGATTTTTGCGTTCGGGAAACAAATCATTGAGTTAATTTTTAATTTTCTTGAGGCAAAGATAATCGAATTTTTGGAAATTAATGAAAGACGTCATCTTGACTTTTTATATTGTTAAATTTTCTTCAATAGAATTACAATGAATGCTATATATACTACAATCGGCAATGCTTATTGAATTTGATTAAGGAATTTAATACAAGATAGTGCATTTCTGCATAGCGTAGTCGCTTGCTATCATACAATCGTTTTATATGTATATCAAACAATTCCTTAACCGTTTTTAGATTTGTAGGGCTTTTAACCTTTTCAAGTAAAGTCTTTGCCGTAAAATCTTTGTTGGTAGCTTTATACTCTAAAACTTGCTCTGAAAAGACTTTCGTTTGTTCTGCAATTAACCTTAAAATTTGTTCCCGATTGGGACAATTTGCCTTTGGTTGATTCTTTGTAAAGTCCCAAAATATCGGATTAAGGGACACACCTAAACTTTGATATTTCCGTTGTCTATTTTTTGAGATACACAACATTAGCGGACTTTCGCCATTCTTTAATACTTTTGATTTGTAACACAATACATTAACCGTTGTACTCATTGTAATTTTCGGTTTACACATTGGTTTACACAACCGCCTCTCAACCCACTAAAACCGTCCCAAAATACTAAATAAAAAAAGCAGCCACATATTTGTAACTGCCTATCTATCATGTGGTACCACCAAGAATCGAACTAGGGACACACGGATTTTCAGTCCGTTGCTCTACCAACTGAGCTATGGTACCTCTTTTGCGGATGCAAAGGTAAGAATTATTTCTTGAAAGAGCAAGGGTTTGTTAAACTTTTTATATTTTTGTATTACTTTTGTAGAAAATTTAAACATTGAAATTTTCTTCTCAAATAAAACTGTACAGAAAACTCCGATACAGAAAAGGTTTCGGGGTTCATTCCCCTTTTACTTATAATTTAATTACTAAAGTAATTGAGGAAAAAACGCCTTACTATGTTTTTGAAGATATTGAGAATTTCAGAAAAGAGCTGTTAAATTCGGAACATTCTTTAAAATTCCCGACCGCACAGGAAACGCAACCTAAGAATTACGGGGCGCTGCTGTTTCGTTTGATAAACTTTTTTAAATGCCGTAATGTTTTACAAATCGGAAGTTCTACCGGCGTGATGAGTCTGTATTTGGCTTTGCCTCTGCGGAACAGTTGCGATTGCTATGTCTTGGAAGAAAGAACCGAGCTGCTGGATTCCGTTCGGATTTTTGCTGAAAACCATTCCCTGAAAAACCTGCACTGGATGGAAGGAGCGTATGCAGAAAATCTGCGTCGATTGAAACCGGAAGTTGCTTCTTTTGATTTTATCTTTATCAACACAATGGGAGATGCCGGAAAAACAAACGAAGCGCTTCGACTGACCGAAACATTTATTTCTCCAAATACGGTAATGATAATCGACAATATTCAACGGGATAAAACAATGAAAAAATTATGGCAGGAAATAAAAAATCGTGAGGATGTTGTGCTGACTATTGATTTATTGTCCTTAGGACTTGTTTTCTTTAATACACGGTTGCATAAACAACATTATAAAAATTATTTCGACGATGGGAAAAAGCAAAATTTATACAAGAAAAGGCGACGAAGGTTTCACTTCCTTAGTAGGAGGAAAAAGGGTGTCCAAAGCCAGTCCGCGCATTGATGCTTACGGGACGGTTGACGAATTAAATTCGTTCATTGCCTGTTTGTCTGAAACAATCAATGACAGGGACGACCGGGAACTTCTGCTCCGGATTCAATCCAACCTGTTTACATTAGGCAGCTATTTAGCTTCCGAACCGGGGGTGATGTCTTGTCTGATTTCCGAAAAAGAAATTGCGCTGGTCGAAGCGGCAATCGACCGGATAGATGCTTTGGTTCCCCCGTTGAACCGGTTCATCCTACCGGGAGGATGTCAGGGAAGCGCGTATGCAAACGTTTGTCGCACTGTTTGCAGGAGAGCGGAACGGTGCATATATAAAATGAACAGAATGGGTAATGTAGATAAAAAAATCTTAAAATATATCAATCGGTTATCGGATTTTTTCTTTCTTTTAGGAAGAAAACAAAATTTTGTTCATAATGTGAAAGAAATTATTTGGGAAAATCCTTGCAAATAAAATAAATATTTATACTTTTGCGGAAAATTTGGTACAATAACTTGAAAATTTTTTGTTTAATTCGGATTGAAATATGTATTGGACTTTAGAATTAGCCTCAAAATTAGAAGATGCGCCATGGCCTGCAAGTAAAGATGAGTTAATTGATTTTGCTTTACGCTCGGGCGCTCCCCAGGAAGTAATCGAAAATCTTCAGGATATGGAAGACGAGGGGGAAATTTATGAATGTATTGAAGATATTTGGCCGGATTATCCTACCAAAGAAGACTTTTTCTTTAACGAGGACGAATATTAGCGGCAAAAAACCATTAAATACCTCAAAAAGAGATTAGATATGAAGGCAGTAGCTTACTAAAAAAGTAGGCTATTGGTATTTAAAAGTGTTTTATTTCCTTTTTTTGTTTCCCTAAAATGGATCATCAGCAAAACCCTGTATATAGAAAAAATTTAGAAAATATAAGCAATGGAGTATGATGAATGAAATGTATTTCTGCCTAAATCTTATTCTCCAAAGCCCCCTTAGTAGAGCCGATTGACATCATCTCCCCTCTCCCTTATTCCCTTATTTCCCTGACAATGTTTGTTGGTAAAACGCCAGAAATTGTTTGTTTTCCTCAACAAATGTTTGTTTCTTATGGTGTACCGGCTGATTTAAAATATACTTGCAAACTTTGTTAATTTCTCTTTTCGATACTGAAAAAGCCGAGCAGGAAGACTGCCAATAAAATTTACCTTTGCACAAGCGATTATTATTGATAAATATTTCGGAAGATTTAGCTATCAAATCGGCTAATTCTTTTTCACTCATAGCAGGGTCGCGAGAAACCAAGAAATGAACATGCTCCGGATTAGCATAGATGGCATACATTTTACAGAAAATAATAGAAATATGGTTGTTATCATTAACTACCTATCCACCTATCCGTTCATCTTAACCAGTTAGGCAAAGTCCGGAAACTTCGTCTATTGAGAGGAAATTGTTACTACAATTATCTTTCTGCCTGCCTGAAGATCACCAAATGCTGCGTAACGGATGAAATATGTACCTGCCGGTATGCCCGTTTGTGTATGACCGGCAACAATTCTATAATAATTTAGAGTAAAGGCCAAATTTGTTGCAATTTCAATATCGTACTGAGTATCATTATTCTTAATTGAACCGCCACTGCCAGCAGTAGTTTCATTTGTTACAGTTACATCAGGCTCTACTGAATCTTTAGGATGTGGATTGATAAGTTTTGACCCAATCCCTATGTCGATTCGCGTTGTACTCGGCTTATATTGAGATGTACCTGCCCAACGGATATACCAGTTTTTACATCCGAGTGTTTTTGTTGAATTAGGAGCGATGATAACACTAGTACCATCAGAGAACGTAGGATCCTCTGAAACTTCGATAGAATATGTTGGGTCTAAGTTTGTTATTGAACCATCTCCTTTACCATAAGCCGATTCATCTTGCTCGCTAACATTAGGATTCGTGCCTTCCTTAGGGTGAGTTCGCGTACCGGTAGGAGGAGCAGCCGGTTGAGTAATTACTAGTGTTTGCTCTACTTGGCCTGCAAGGTAGCCTGTATATGACGCATAACGAACGTAATATGTGCCTGCAGTAAGATTGCCATAAGAACCTGATTTATCAACTATTACAGTTGATTCTATAAAATTTATATCTGTTCCAATTTGGATGGAGTATCTGGAGTCTATATTAGTAATTTTACCATCTGCTCTGCCATAATTTGTTACATCCGTTGCAGTTGAGTTAGGCACCACAGTTCCCATTGGATGCGATTGGTCATTAGTTGAACCTCCCTGAATATATTCTCCTTGTTCTATGTCCACTTGTTTAGATTCGTTGCCAACTGTAACAGTAAGTATAGCGCTTCGAATGGTTCCAGTGGCGTTTTGAGTTACAGATACTGTTATTTCTTTATCTCCGGTGCCGGATGTAGGTTGAACCGTACACCAAGATTGGTCGGAGATAATTGTCCAAGCGCTATTGGTGGAAATAGTAAAAATATTTATTCCTCCCATATAAGGAAAATTTGATTTCTCTGTGGATATGGTATTATCCGTAACATTTACTTTAGTTATCTCAGTTCCATTCTTCCAAAAATTCTCGTCGCCACAAGAGTTAAACATTGCGGTTACCAAACTCAAACTGAGTAATAATACAATCAATATATTTTTTCTCATTATTTCAATCATTTTAGAAATTAAAAATTGTAATCAATACTCCCACCAAAGTAAATACGATTTATTACTGTTTAGATCTTATTTTTATAAAAATAACGACTAAAGACTACCTCACCGTTGCCACTGCAATATGGGTAATTGTCCATTTGCAAAATACCAGACAGAGGTATCCCAGCCGGGACCGTTGGGAGCAGTGGTTGTCCACCAGCTTGCTGAGGGAATGGCTGCGCAATCAGCACCATCTGCTGTATTATTGCCTTTAACAAGGGTTTTGGACGAACCATTCGCCATTACTGTCATGTTACTATTTGCCCAACTATTGCTAAGTGTGAATTTGTATGTGGTGTATCCTTCAGATCGTGCAGCTATACGTCCTACAATTTCGTTAGTTGCCATAGCGTTCTGATTTAGACACGCAACACTATGATTAAGTGCAACACAGTTGGCTATACTGCTATTACCTAAGTCGTTTGTTAGCATTCCAATCACACCGCCGACATAATTGGAGGCACCTTCGACATTGCCAGTGGCATAGCAGTTGGTTATACTACCATTGTCAACAACTCCAACCACGCCGCCGACATTGCTGTTGTGTTGGCCAGTACTATTGACATTACCTGTTGAATAGCAGTTGGATATACTACTACCACCTCCAACAGATCCTACCACGCCCCCAACAGAGCCACTATTACCGCTGACATTACCAGTGGCGTAACAATTAGTTACACTACCACTTCCATATGCATTTCCCACTCCACCTGCCACACCACCGACACCGCCAACACCGCTGACATTGCCTGTGGTATAACAGTTAGTTACACTGCCACCAATCCCAACAGAACCCACCAAACCCCCAACTTCGTTGTTACCGATAATGCCTCCAGTAGCTATTTCCGCACCAAGATTTTTGATAGTAGAGTTACTTATACCACCAAATAACCCAATATCTGATGATGAAGGGCGATTTATCCACAAACCTGTGATTTTGTAACCTGCACCATCAAAACTGCCAATAAAAAAGATACCAGTGCTCATTCCTGAACTTATAGGTTCCCAACCAGCTGTACTCCATTTAGCGTAGCCTCCTCCACCAGACGCAAGATAACTTGTGAGGTCAATATTGTTGCCAAGTTTGTAATAAGCGGATAGATTGTTGCGTACTGAATCTAACTGAACAGGAGTAGTTATAATGTAAGGATTTCCTGACGTGCCATCACCCTGACTAAAAATAGACACTGTAATACTCTTGTTTGCAGTTACTCCACTACCGTCAGCAGCTGTAATTTGAATAGTTGCCGTACCGGCATTCACCCCCGTAATAACGCCAGTCTGGGCGTCAATGGTAGCGATATCTGTGTTGAGGCTACTCCACGTTACATTTTTATTAGTGGCATTATCAGGTGAAACGCTTGCCGTCAATGTTGTGGTTTTGCCTATTTCTACCGATACATTCCCAGATGGATTGATAGTAATACTCGTTACTTTTATATTAGGAGAAGTGACCGTAACACTCTTATTTACGGTTACTCCACTACCATCGGCTGCTGTCGCACGTATGGTTGCTGTGCCTGCGCTTACACCTGTTACTACGCCTGTCTGGGCGTCAACAGTAGCTGTACCTGTGTTGAGGCTACTCCATGTAACGTTTTTATTAGAGGCATTTGTGGGATTAACGGTTGCTGTCAATGTTGTGGTTTGACCAACTACTACCGACACATCGCCGGAGGGGTTGACAGTGATACTCGTAACTTTCACTTCGGTTTGGATAACTGTAACACTCTTGTTTGCAGCTACTCCGCTATCGTCCGTTGCCGTTGCGCTAATGGTTGCCGTACCTATGCTTACACCTGTTACCACACCACTCTGTGTGTCAACGGTAGCGATACCTGTGTTATTGCTACTCCAAGTTATGTCTTTGTTGGTAGCATTGTCAGGCGTAACGGTTGCCGTTAGAGTTGTAGTTTTGCCAACTCCTAAAGCTATATCTCCGGTCGGGTTTATAGTGAGACTCATAACATTCACTTTAGTTATGCCACCAGATACATTCCTCCAAAAATTCTCGTCACCACAAGAGTTAAACATTGCAGTTACTAAACTCAAACAAAGTAATAATACAACCAATATATTTTTTCTCATTATTTTAATCATTTTAGAAAATAAAAATTGTAACCAATACTTCCCATCAAAGTTAATACTATGATATTAATTGCTGCTGCCACTGCAATACGGGTAATTGTCCGTTTGCAAAATACCAAACAGAACTATTCCAGCCGGGGCCATTTGGTGCGACGGTTGTCCACCAGCTTACTACGGGAATGGCTACACAATCTGCACCATCTTCCGTGTTATTGCCTTTATTCAGAGTTTTAGACACACCATTCACCGTTACTGCCATGTCACTACGTGCCCAATTATTGCTGAGTGTGCCTTGAGAAACAAAGCCCGCCACGCGTCCAGTATTACTACCTTTGACGCTTTGGCTCAACACAACACAGTTGGTTATATTGCCGTCGTAGTATTGATGATATGACAAGCCACCTACAATTCCAGCTAAACTACCAGCATAGTTATTGCTGTTGACAGTACCAGAGACGTAGCTATTGGTTATGCTACTATAGACACCTCCCACTAAGCCACCAACATAATTATTGCCATTGACGGTACTAATAACATAGCAGTTAGTTATAGATATATTACTACCAGAGATACTTCCCGCTAATCCGCCAACATAATTATTTCCGCTAACATTGCCTACTACATAGCAGTTAATTATACTACCGAAGTAAACATCACCCGCTAATCCGCCAACATAATCACCGCCGATAATGCCGCCACTAGCTATTTCTACTCCAAGATTTTGCACAATACCAGTATTATTACTAAACAATCCGCAAGCAGCTATAGAGGGGCGGTATATCCACAAACCAGTAATTGTATATCCTGCTCCATCAAGGCTACCATTAAAAATTATCGGATCCCATCCATCTGCGCCCCATTTAGCATATCCAGCACCACCGGAAGCAAGGTAGTTTGTAAGGTCAATATTGTTGCCTAACTTGTAGCAAGCAGATAGATTGTCACGTACAGCATCTAATTGTTCAGGTGTCGTGACAATGAAAGGATTCCCTTGTGTACCGTTGCCTTGTTCAAAAATTTTATATTGATTAGATTGAATTCCCCAAAAATTCTCGTCTCCGCAAGAGTCAAATATTGTGGTTATTATGATAAAATAGAATAGCAACCTAAATATTTTTTTGAAAATATACTGTTTTTTCATTGTGATAATCATTTTAGTAATTAAAAATCAAGTCCAATGCGCCAGCCTAAGTAGAAGGAATTATTAGTAAGTCCGGGAGTGCCGCTACCAAAATAAGTTCCGTTAAATACAAAACCAGTTAAAACATTTTTTGTGAGATACAGTCCTATTTCAGATTCATATGCGAGACCACTAATCTGTAAGCCGGGTTGATATCCCCAACCTATTTTGAGAGTTGCATATCCTTTCATGTCTTTTGCAAAGTCCTTACTCCGGTCATCACATGGAACACTCCATCATTACCAAAACTTCCTTTTGTGTACCCTTGAAATTTGACATTAACTATATCTAAACCTATATTAGGTGAAAAATTGTGAGTCCAACGGATACCTAAATCAATAAAAGTTCCCCATTCATACATTTTTAGAGCACCGATACCTAAATCTACTCCAAACACATCTTTCTTGTAATCGTTGCTCGAAGTTGAAATCGGAGAAGAAGAATTATTATGATTTGGTTCTGTTACATGCGGAGTAGGTACACTGTTATTAATTACCGTTGTTGAATCTGTTTCGACCGGCGATGGTATAGGTATTTCTTTCCCTTCCTGAACAACGTTTACGGTAATTGTTTTTTCACCTGCAGCAATGCCTAAATAATCTCTTTGGGGTTTTTCGCTCGTATTACTATTGCATGAAATTTGTAATTTGCCATCAGGTTGTTTGATTGCTTTTATCCATTTTGGTAAGTAATAAATGTTGTAATCTTTTGCGTTTGTTGTCACCTCAATCAATTTGGTTTCACCATAGCTGCTAAATACCAACGTATCGGCAGGAACCGTCAATGTAGTTTCTTCCGGTATTTTTTTCGTTTCAGCAATTTTCTTTACCGGCTCCGGTTCCGGAGTAGGATTGGGCGCAGGATTATTTTCCAGCGGAATAAAATAAAAATTATCGCCCAAACTACTATTTTTGAAAGGTGTTTGTTGTCTATCGGTCAGATTGGAAACATCGCCCGTTACTTTGTTAAAGATTTCATCAATTGAAAGTCCCGGTTTTAGAATTTCCTGTTTTAGATAATAGGTAAATACGCCATTGTGTAAGTTATAAGTTTCACCATCTTGAGCTGTTCTGCCTGCTGCCGCTGCAAATGCAATGAATGTGCCTTCCGGTGCGCTCATAGAGGCTAAACCTTGTCCTTCGTTTCCACGAATCCACCCTCTCGTAAATGGATTATCGCGGCAGGCGTCCAAGATTAACAGCTTCATCTTAACTCGCTTTTCATCCATATTGCCTAGCACTTCATTCACATTTAAAGTTCGGCGTTTGACATTGGTTTGAGAGCTCAATTCAGCTCCAACGGGGATTAAATAATTTTCACCTGCCACTTCCACTCCGTGTCCTGCAAAATAGAAAACAGCCATATCGTTCCCTTCGATACTGTTGTACCATCTGGTCAAATTGACATCTAAATTTTCCATGTCGTTATTCGTAAGCAGAGTAACCTTCTATGTTGTAAACCAAATTTCCGAGTATTATTTAACAGAGTTTAACTATATATTTATTTACAAATTATTTTATTACTTTTGTTATCAGGAAGTTGAAGATGAAGCAGGCTCTGCTGGGG
>Ga0123357_10014973_pt1 | contig 10147 bp, 8 predicted proteins | sample TergutEmb28metaG_FD_89873 | JGI IMG/M metagenome (GOLD analysis project Ga0123357, IMG submission 89873) | Embiratermes neotenicus P4 segment gut microbial communities from Petit-Saut dam, French Guiana - Emb289 P4 | ecosystem: Host-associated > Arthropoda: Insects > Digestive system > Gut ... | reverse complement strand
GATAAGGCTTCTAAGCGCAAGGTCAGCTTTCTGGGTCGCTGGTACATTATCGTGCCGCTGGCGCTCCTTGTATTGGCGGTCGCTATTCGCTTTTGGTACTATCCCTCATTGAAAGTCGCCTATCATGAGGCGCGCAATGAGCGTGTCCTGGGCGCCAAGTATAAGGCAGTTAAAGCCTACAACGCCCAGCTTGAAGATGAGGTGAAAAGCCTGGAGACCACCCAGGGTGTGGAGGAATATGCACGCAGTGAGCTGAACCTTGTCAAGAAAGGTGACCATGTGGTCGTCGTGACGCGTGATGGCAAACCGGTAACCTCAGATGAAGCCGCGCGGGTCACGGCATTGGAGAACCTTTCGACTGTCACCAAACCCTTTGGCACCTGGACCGCCTTCTTTGACCGCTTGTTTGGCGCGGAGTGAGCGCTGACGGCTTGGCAGTTTCCTCCGGGGCGGCGGCCCCTGCAGATGCGGCTATCGTAGCGCGTCAGTTAGGTCGCGCGCCCCGCAGCCCTTGGCGTGTTGCTGTGCGTTGCGCCCAGGGATACCCGCAAGTTATCGCGTCGCCACCCGTGCTCGACGACGGAACCCCTTTTCCGACCTGGCTGTATCTTACCTGTCCGCAGTACCGCCGTCTGTGCGCAACGCTTGAGAGTGAGGGCCTGTTGGCTACGTTCAATGAGCAGTTAGTCGCGGATGCCTCGTTGCGCGCTGAACTGCTTGCAACTGACGCGCGCTTCCGTGCCGGACGTGCGGCTGAGGCAACGGCCTGCGGCCAGGAGGCGGCCACAGCCCCGGGCGCTGATACCGGGTTGGCTGGTCAGGCCGACCCTCTGGCGCTGAAGTGCCTGCATGCGCACGTCGCCTACCAACTGGCAGGACTCGATGACCCCATAGGTCGTGGAGTTCTCGTTGAGGGCTTCCATTCTATTTGTGGAGACAATTGTGGAGACGCTTAGCGCCGGGTTACACTTAGGGAGTTAAGTAGTGCTCCGTACCTCTTACTTACTACGGGAGGCGTTTATGTCAACATTAGAAACACGTAAGGTCGAGACACGTCGGATCCTCTTGGTCGAGGATGAGAAGACGATCCGTGACGCCGTTGCCGCTTATCTTGAGCGCGAGGGCTACTGGGTCACTCCGGCTGCCGATGGTCGTGCGGCGCTTGATGCGTTTGCCACTCATCGCTTCGATTTAGTCATCCTGGATCTCATGCTCCCCAAGATCAGCGGTGAAGTGGTGTGCCGCGAGATCCGCAACCATAGCGACGTACCCCTCATCATGCTGACCGCTAAAGGTGAGCTCGATGACCGCATTATGGGGCTTGAAATGGGCGCCGATGATTACCTCATCAAACCCTTCTCTCCGCGCGAACTTATCGCGCGGGTTCGCGCCCTGCTGCGCCGGGTCCACACCGGTGACGAGCCTCAGCGCGACAAGCTGGTCTACGGGGACCTGGAGCTTGACATCACCGCGCATCAGGCGCTTCTTGCCGGCAAAGACCTTGACTTGACGGCCAGCGAATTCAAGCTGCTCACTACGCTCGCGCGTTATCCGGGTCGTGTCTATTCGCGTATGGAATTGGTCGAGAAGGTGCTGGGCTATGATTTTGAGGGCTATGAGCGTACGGTTGACAGTCATGTCAAAAACCTGCGTGCGAAGCTGGGCGACGACCCGCGCAATCCGCGTTTCATCTACACCGTTCATGGCGTAGGTTATCGTTTCGAACCTCAGGAGACTCCGGGGGAGGACAATGCCGCAGACGATGAGCTGTTGTTTGCGACTGAGGCGGAGAAGGCCCCTGCTGTGACAAGCGAATAAGAGCGTGTCGAATAACAAGCTGATACGACGCTTTTCTCGTCGTCTTGACGAGGAGCCCGCTCCCGGGCGGGCGAGCGTCTTCTCTTCGCGTTTGGGTTTTGCTTTCGCCCTGGTTGCCGCTTTCACGGCTATTTTGGCGGGAGTCATCACGTTTCTGGTGTGGAACTATCAGTTCAACGACTACGTGCAACAGAACCTGCAAGCCACGGCTGATACGACGGCGATCTCTGCTGAGCAAGCCTATGAGGTTTTTGGCGGGTGGAACTTCTCCGCGTATCAGGCAATTCCGCAGGTTGGCGCGCGCGCTGATGTCGGCGTGCAGATATTGGACTTAAAGCAGAACGTCATCTACGATGAGTCCGCATTGCGCCAACAGGAGCAGGGGATACTGAACCAGAACATGGGAGGCGATCCTTTCAGCACGCCGGTTCCTTCTTCTGGGCAACCGACAGGAAAGATCTTCACATCCCCGGTTGTTGTGGGCAACCAGATTGTAGGAACTGTTCGGGTCTGGGCCTATGGCACAGGCGGCCTGTTAAGCAGTCATGACGTGGCTATGCGTACGGGCATGATGGTCGCGCTGGGCTTTTCCGCCTGCGTTGCAATTCTTGTAGCGACACTTGCAGGGGTCGGGTATTCGCGGCGTATTGTCCGACCTATCTATCGCATCACAGACGCTGCGGCTGCCTTGCGCGATGGGGAGGCGGGCGCACGCACGGGCCTGACCGGTACCGATGAGATCTCCCAGTTAGGCGAGACCTTTGACAACATGGCCGACTCTATCGAGGCTGACCGCAAGCTTGAGCGCCAGATGACAAGCGACGTCGCCCATGAACTGAAGACCCCGCTTATGGGTATCCAGGCGACGGTGGAGGCTATTGAAGACGGCATCTTTCCAGCCGATAGCGCGCATCTGTCAACTATCAGCCATGAGACACAGCGCCTGACCCGGCTCACGAACGGCATCCTGGAGCTTTCGCGCCTTGAAGCAGGTTCGTTGCCGTTCCAGATGAAGCGCATCTCGGCGGATCAACCTGCGCGTGCCGCTCTCGACATCCATGGGCAACTGATCGAGTCTTCCGGCTTGCAGATCCTCTCTGAGCTCACGGGGGGTTATTACATCTGGGGTGACGCCGATCGTCTGCAGCAAGCTATCGGCAACCTGCTCTCAAACGCGGTGCGCTACACGCCCGAGGGGGGCACTATTATGTTGCGCGGCGACTATAACAAAAAGACCAAGAGTTATATCGTCAGCGTGATCGACACCGGCATCGGCATCAAGCCAAATGACCTGGAAAAGCTGTTTACCCGCTTCTGGCGCGCTGATGAAGCGCGTGATCGCGCGACGGGCGGCATCGGGATTGGCTTGTCCATCACCAAAGAGATTATCGATCGCCACAAGGGAACGTTCGAAGTCACGAGTGAGGTAGGGAGGGGGACCTCGTTCTCCTTTGCGTTGCCCACGATCAGATAGGCGAGCGAGTCTCTTCCAATATATCTTTGACCCATGAGGTAAAATATTAAATGGCGAAATCTCTTTTCGTGTCCCTCAAAGGAGAATTTAATGAGAAAGTATCATTCGCGCCTTTCTGTTTTGTGCGCTGCGCTTATGCTGGTGAGCCTGGCGCCAACCTCTGCCTGGGCAGCCTCTGTTCCAACCACGTCGACCGCACCGCCTGCTGAGCCTGCGCCTGCTGAGCCTGCGCCTGCAGCCCCGGCTCCCGCCCCTCCCGCGACCGTGACGCCTGTGGCAGCCGCCCCGGCCGCCTGGAATACCTACCAGGAAACCAACCTCAACATCGACTACGCCGGCGCCTGGAGCAAGGCGACCTCTACTGCCTGCTCCGGTGGGGCCGTGTGGCTTACTTCAGCCAAGGGCGCCACCGCTACCTTCACCTTCACGGGGACTGGCATCGAGTGGGTCGGCATCAAGGCGATCACCTATGGGGCGGCAACCGTCTCGGTTGACGGCGCCGCCGCGACTGCGATCAATATGAACGTCTCACCAACTAAGTATCAGCAGGCGCTCTTCCACATGGAGGGTCTGGCAAACAAAACCCACACGATCAAGATCACGGTCACTTCTGCCAAGCCAAAGCTCGTCTGTGTCGACGCCTTCAAAGTCCAGGGAATCGCTGGCGTCCCTGACCCTGCGCCGATCCCCGCGACGGTTGCGGGAGGCGGCTGGAAAACCTACGAAGAGACTGCCTCTCAGGTCATGTATGCGGGCGCCTGGAGCAATACCGCCTCATCAGCCTGTTCCGGAGGCGCGGTCAGGCTCGGCAACAAAAGGGGCGCTGCCTTCCAGATCCGCTTTACAGGCGACGGTATCGAGTGGGACGGCATCCGCGCCGCGACCTATGGCAAAGCGCAGGTCACCCTGGATACCGCCAACCAGGGTACGATCAACCTGACCACGAGCAAGACGTACTACAAACAGGCGCTGTTTAATAAGACGGGGCTTGATCCCAGCAAAGTTCATACGCTGACGGTCACCATTACCTCCGCCGCGCCCGCGCGGGTCTGTCTGGATCGCTTCGCCATCCGCAACGGCTCTCCGGTCGTGTTCACACCAGCGACTGCAGCAACCGACGGATGGAAGCTTTACCAGGAAACCTCCTCTTATGTCTACTACTCAAGCGGCTGGGGCAAAGCGACCTCTGCCTCTTGCTCTGGGGGAGCCGTACGTTTGACTCGCGTAAAGGGCGCAACTTTCCAGGTCGTTTTCAAGGGCGACGCCATCGAATGGGATGGCATCCGCGCAAAGACGTACGGTTCTGCGACGGTGATCCTTGACGGGGTCACCCAGAGGACCGTCACGATGACCATCTCATCAGCGGCACAATACCAGCAGGCGCTCTACCATCGCGAGGGGCTCAATCCTAACACCCTGCATACGCTTCAGGTGGTGGTCACCTCCGCCGCTCCCAAACTGGTCTGCCTTGACTGCCTCATGATCCGGGGCAGCGTTGGGTGGACGAGCGGCGACGCGACCCTTGACGCCCGGATCCGCACGATTCAAAGCAAGTTGGGTTCTACCGGCAATGTCTTGCTCAAGAGCTTTAACTACGTGAAAGGGTTTACCTATATCCGCACGCCAGACATTCCCCAGGGCGATTACTCGGTGCCGTACGCGCTCAGCATGCTGCAGAAAAACGGGGGCAACTGCTACCGTTTCGCCGCTTTGTTCTGCGTGCTGGCCCGCGCCTATGGCTACAACGCCAAGGTGATATCGGGTAAGGTCCCGCGCCGGGGCGGCGGATGGGCGCCTCACGGTTGGGTCGAGATCACGCAGGGCGGCAAGGTCTATGTGTGCGACCCTGATCTGGCGAAGAACTACCCAAAGAACAACTGGTTCATGTTCAGCTACAGCCAGGCGCCGACCACCTATCGTAAATAATCACGCCCCAGGGATGTGTCCAAAGGACGTAAAAGAGGGCAGGCGATGAGGGAGCGGGGTCACAGCTAAATGGTATTTTCCTCGCTGGCGTTTCTGTGCGTTTTCTTGCCAGTCATCTTCCTGCTGTATGTGCTGCTGCCGTCTACGCGCGCCAAAAACGGTCTGCTCATCGTGGCAAGTCTCGTGTTCTATGCTTACGGGGAGCCGGTCTATGTTGTCCTGCTGCTGATCTCTGCCGCGCTGAACTGGATCCTGGGCCTGCTAATCGGGTCGCGCGACGGCGCGCGCGCCGACCCCGGCGCCAACTCGCATGCCGGCGCGCGCGCTGGAACCGGCAGGCGCCGGACGGCGCTCATCGTCGCGGTGATAGTCAACCTTGGCTTTCTGGTCGTGTTCAAGTACAGCGACTGGTTGGTGAGCTTGGCCAATACTGCGCTGGGCACGCGGATTGCGGCGCCCCACCTGGCGCTGCCCATCGGCATCTCGTTTTACACCTTCCAGGCGCTCTCCTATGTGATCGACGTCTATCGCGGGACCTGCGCCCCTCAGCGCAACTTCTTCAAGCTCTTGCTGTTCATCTCGCTCTTTTTCCAGCTGCTGGCCGGCCCGATCATCAAGTACCACGAGATCGAGGAGCAGCTCTCTACGCGCAAGGTCACGGCGCGCCGCGTGGCCACCGGCCTGCGACGATTTGCCGTCGGCCTTGCCAAGAAGGCGCTTATTGCGATTCCGATGGCGGCCGTGGTCAACGCGATCTATGCTGCGCCTCGGACCCAGGTCAACATCGTGGTCGCCTGGGTCGCCGCCCTGGCTTTTCTTGCGCAGATCTACTTCGACTTTTCGGGCTACACGGACATGGCGATCGGCCTGGCGAGCATGTTCGGCTTCAGCTATGCGGAAAACTTCGACCATCCCTATATCTCGCGATCGATCCGCGAGTTCTGGCGGCGCTGGCATATCTCGCTGTCATCGTGGTTCACGACCTATCTCTACATCCCGCTGGGCGGCAATCGCAAGGGCCGCGTGCGCGCGGTGATCAATCGCTTCATCGTTTTCACACTCTGCGGCCTGTGGCATGGCGCGGACCTGACCTTTTTGGTCTGGGGATTTTTCCAGGGCTTCCTGATGATGCTTGAAGAGCTGCTCCCCATCCGTAAGCTTCCCAAAGCGCTGGGCTGGTTTTACGCGTTTCTGATGGTCTGCCTGGGATTTGTGGTGTTTCGCGCGAGCAGTGTGGCGCAGGCGCTCTTCATGCTGCGCCAGATGTTTGCGGGCTTTAACTTCAGCCATCTGTCGGTCGCGCGCGCCAGCTGGATGCTCAATCCGCTGACCGTCGCGGTCTTTATCGTGGCGATCATCGCGTCGACGCCATATGCGCGTCAGCTGATCGACTACCTGCGCGCGCGGGTGCGCGGCCTGGCGTCGGCCGTGCGGGTCGCGAGCTACGCAGGTGCGCTGGCGCTCTTTGTGCTGAGCTTCCTGTCGCTGTCTGTGGGTGGCTATCACCCGTTTATCTACTTCAGGTTCTAGGGGGTGGGGAGCATGTCTGAGTCGAAACCGTCCAAGCCGTCCAAGCAAAAGCCGCAAGGGAGTCTGCCTGCGGAGGAGCCGAAGCCGTCCAAGCAAAAACCATGGGGGAGCTTGCTGTTTATCGTCTGCGTCTTTGCGCTGCTGGTTGCGCCGGCTGTCGGCATGCTGTGGACCCGGGGCAGCGCCCTGGAGAGCGGGGAGGCCGCGGCGTTTCCGCGCCTGGTCACGGCGGGGCATCTCAATCGGAACTATCTAGCGCAGGCGGGCGCCTTCTTCGAGGCGCAATTTGCGGGTCGCAGCCAGATGATCACCGCTGAGTCTGTGCTGCAGGCGCGCCTCTTTGGGGTCTCTGCTACCGACCAGGTGGTGCTGGGACGCGACGGGTGGCTGTACTATGCCGGCGACCTGGATGACTACGTGGGCACAGCGCCGCTCTCAGATCATGCGCTGTCCAACATCGCTCACAACCTGGCGCTGATGCAGGACTACGCGCAGTCTCAGGGCGCGCGTTTTGCCTTCACCATCGCGCCGAACAAAGCGGGACTCTATCCCCGTCAGATGCCCGCGCGCTACCTGAAGTCGCTGGCGCCGACCAACGCGCAGCGCCTTGCGCCGTACCTGGCCCAGGAACACGTGAATTATGTCGACCTGTTTGCCGGCCTGAAGTCGCCGGCGCCAGCAGAGTCACTTTACCTGAAGCGCGACTCGCATTGGAACAACAAGGGCGCGCTGGTCGGTGCCGATCTGCTTTCCTCTGCGGTGGGGATCGCAGGTCCCGTCGCGCCCGGGGCCTGGGTCGCGCGCGCCGATCACCTGGGGGACTTGGAGAAGATGCTGCATCCTGCGGCGCCAGAGGCAGAGCTGCAGTACTATCTGCCCGGCGTCAACGACGGGCCGGCGACGACGGGGCGCAGCTGGCACTATACGGGCCAGGCCCATGCGGTTGACGACAACCTGGTCACGACGTCAGGGGTGTCAAGCGAGGCGACCGGGACCCTGGTCATGTACCGCGATTCCTTTGGCGACGCGTTGCTCCCGTACCTGGCTTCCGAGACCGGCGAGGCGACCTTCTCGAAGCTGATCCCCTATAACGCGCTCCAGATCTCTGATGAGGCCGCCGACTTCGTGATCGTCGAGCGGGTCGAGCGCCACATCGGCTACCTGGCACAGAACCCGTCGATCATGCCGGCCCCCCACGTTGCGCTGGACACGACCGGCGCGCTCCAGAGCGTCGGTGGGACCGGCGGCGGCGGACCTGTCGGCGCGGGCGCCGGCACGTTTACGCAGGACACCAATGGGCCGCTGACCAGCTTTTCCGGGCGTCTTGACCCGCGGATGGTCACGCCGGGCGCGCGAATCTACGTGAGCCTAGTAGAAAGCGACGGCGCGCAGGAGAGCTACGAGGCATTCACGACGTCGCCGAGCGCCACCTGTGACAGCGGTTATCTCGCCTATGTGCCGACTCAAGATATCGGCGCCGGTGTTAAAATGGTGAAGATATATGTGGTCAGGCAAGGTCGGCTTTATCTGGCAGACTCGGTGTCCTGGCGACCCTGATGAAACGGAACGTATCAATGCGAAAACTGGGAAAAAGCATACTGAGCGCTCTGGCGCTGGGTGCTTGCGTGGCTCTCATAGTAGGGGGGTTCGCAGGTTGCGGAGGCTCGAAACCTGCTGCCGATAAGACCGGGCCTGCCACAGACCAGGCCGCAGCTTCTCTGGTCTTTGGGACCAAGAGCGCATCTGTCAAGAGTGTCGAAGTGGCAAATAAGACCACGCGCGCGATAACCAAAATCGACCTGAAAAGCTCCACGGAAGCTGACTGGACACAGCACCTGACGGCGTCAAGCCCCTGGAAGGACGGCGAGAAGGCCCAGATCTATTACGCTGAGCTTGCCAGTGACACGTCAGCGTCAAAGCCTGCGACGAGCGAAGACGTTGCGGTGGCGCTGCGCCCCCAGTTTGATATCCAGTTGACCTTTACTGACGCGCAGACCTGCGTGCTGCACGGGGCCTCGCTTGAAGGCCTGACGGACGCCTGCTTCGAATATGATGCGGCGAGCAAGCTTGCCTATCTGCAGTACAGCGATTCTGGCCAGACCTATACCACGCTGGACGCGGAAAAAGCGTACGCGGCACAGCATCCAGCGCCCGGGAATGCGGGGGCCGACAGCGCGGCAGCCAACAAGGCAAAGGACGGAGGAGTAGCGGCGGCCAGCAAAGCAGCTGCAGAGAAAAAGGCGCTTGATGCTATGAAAGCCGCCGAAGCTCGCAAAGCCGCCAACAGAAAGAGGAGCCAGGGGAGCTCCAGCGTCAAGCAGAAGAACGACCAGTGTGTCAATGACTTGCTTCTTAAGTAGCCAGAGCAAAGGGCGCGACGCCCTCGGTGCGCCTCTGCTGCTACTCAAAAAACCAACCAATTACGGTAAGTTGCACGACACGTAAGCTCCCGTTAAAATAGAAAGGTTCACTTTCACAGAGCCCCGTGATAAGTAACACCCCCGATCCTATGGAGGAGTACGTGAAAACTTACTATGCAAAACCCGGCGAGGTCGAGCGCGAGTGGTTGCTCATCGACGCCACTGACCTGGTGCTCGGTCGTCTGGCGACCCAGGTCGCTATGATCCTGCGCGGCAAGACCAAGCCGACCTATACGCCTAATGTTGATACGGGTGACTATGTAGTCATCGTCAACGCGGACAAGATCCGCCTGACGGGTAACAAGGCTGAGCAAAAGGCCTATTATGCGTACAGCGGTTATCCCGGCGGCCTGAAAGAGACCAGTTTCAAGACAATGATGGAAAAACATCCCGAGCGCGTGATCGAGAAAGCGGTGCGCGGTATGCTGCCTAAGGGTACCCTGGGTCGTCAGATGGGCAAGAAGCTTCATGTGTACGCCGGGCCCGATCATCAGCAGCAGGCGCAGAACCCGCGCCAGATCACTTTGGAGGCATAAACGATGGCTGAAGAGAAAAAGACCGTGAAGGCCGAAGAAGCCGAGGCCACCGCAGCTCCTGAAGAGGCCCCCGCGAAAAAGGAGGCCCCAAAGAAGCCAGCGGCTAAAAAGCCCGCTGCGAAAAAACCCGCAGCGGAGAAAGCTGTTGCTGAGGCAGCCCCTGTAGAAGAGAAGCCTGCTGCAAAGGCGCCAGTGACAAAGAAGCCGGGCGCTGAGAAGGCTCCCGCTGCTGCTGCAAAGCCTGCGAAAGAGAAGCCAGTTCTGCCGAAGCCTGCGGTAGCGTATCAGGGTACCGGGCGTCGTAAGAACGCCATTGCGCGCGTGCGCGTATTTGCAGGTACCGGCAAAATCTATTGTAATGGGCAGTATGCTGAAGATTACTTTGGCCGTGAGGCGCTCAAGACCTTCGTCGAGGCTCCGTTGCGTGCGATCGATAGCATAGG
>Ga0123357_10014972_pt1 | contig 10147 bp, 7 predicted proteins | sample TergutEmb28metaG_FD_89873 | JGI IMG/M metagenome (GOLD analysis project Ga0123357, IMG submission 89873) | Embiratermes neotenicus P4 segment gut microbial communities from Petit-Saut dam, French Guiana - Emb289 P4 | ecosystem: Host-associated > Arthropoda: Insects > Digestive system > Gut ... | reverse complement strand
GCCGCCCGCAAACTCCTCGCCGACGCCGGCTACCCCGGAGGCAAAAATTTCCCTCATGTCGAAATCCTCTACAACACCAACGAAGGCCACCGCCAGATCGCCGAGGCCATCCAGCAAATGTGGCGCCGCGAACTCGGCATCGACGCCGGCCTCTACAACCAGGAATTTAAAGTGATGAGCGACACGCTGCGCAACGGCGACTACCAAATCGCGCGCGCCGGCTGGGTGGGCGACTACATCGACCCAAGCACCTTCATGGACATCATGACCAGCGACAACGGCAACAACCAGACCGGCTGGAAAAACGCCGAATACGACCGCCTCATCGCCGAGGCAAACCGCACGCCCGACACGCGCCGCCGCTACGAATGCTACCAACGCTGCGAGCAAATCCTCGTGGACGAATGCCCCATCGCGCCGATTTATTTCTACACGCGCAACAACCTCCGCGCCACCAGCGTGCAAGGCTGGCAAGGCAACCTGCTCGACATCCACCCCCTCAAATACGTCTGGCTCGCCCCCCGATAACGCGCCATCGCCCTGGAACGCGCGGCCCCCAGCCGCCTTCCCCCGCCGCTTTTCATTCCTTGCCCCCGAAAATATTTTTTAAGAAACCATCGCCTCGCGCGTTTAAACCTTCGCACAGCAACCACCGCAAACACCGCAACCAATCCAACCACGCAAACAACCACGCAACCACCCGCCGCATCCATGAAACCACACCACATCCTCGCCGCCCTCCTTTCACTCCTCACCCTTCACGCCTCGCTCCTCGGCGCCGGCGCCGAAGCCGCCGCCGACCTTCGCGAAACCTACGTCAACGGCCTCAAGAACATCTCCGACACCAAGGCCGCCTACACGCGCACCGGAAACCTCCTCAACATCGTTGAAAACGGCGCGAGCCAGCAATCGCAATCCATCGCCGGCATGGAATCGCGCCTCCTCCAAGTCCGCCAGACGCTCACCAACCTCCAAAACAACACCCAAAACCTCACCGCCACCGGCGCCTCGCTCCTCGCCCAGCGCGACCGCATCCAGGACCGCTTTGCCACCCTGCAAACCGCGCTCGCCGACACCCGCGCGCTCCTCGCCGGCGCGACCAAGGCCGTCGACGCCCTCGTCGCCTCCGCCGACAAATCCGGCGTCGTCATCGAACGCCAGCTTGCCAGCCAGACCGTTGCCGACCTCCAGCAACTCGCCGCGCAACTCCAAGGCTACGCCGCGGGCGTCGAGCAAACCCGCCGCCAAATCGACCTTGAATACACGCTCTTCAAAGGACTCCAGGACCGCCCCGCCAGCGTGTCCGCCGACATCACCACCGCGCTCGACGAGCTAAAAACCACCACCGGCCAAATCGCGAAACAACGCGCCTCAGTTGACGCGCTCCTCGCCCGCCTTGCCAAGGACCGCGCGAGCCTTTCGGACAAATACAACGCCTTCGGGCAAACCGTTGAAAAATTTCGCGTCGTGCAAATCTCCGTCCTCCGCCGCTGGCTCTTCGACGGCCCGCCCGCCGGCGAACTCCCCTCGCTCACCATCGACGACGTACTGGAAACAGTCTTCGCGCCACCGCCGCCTACGGTGATAGTGGCTGACAACACCATTGTTAGTGGAAATGGGGCTTATGCAGGCGGCAATAGCGGTTATATTACAGGTTCTTTAGGTGCTGCTGGCGAAGGGGGAAGGTCTTTCGCCTTTGAAAGCCCAGCCCCAACAACTGGCGCCCGCCCCAACATCGACATGAACCAAATCTCCCCTGAAACCATACAGAACCACAAACGCGCCCAATGGTATCTCACCATGTTGCGTCGCCTCGTCAGCTTTGCCAACGAAAGCCAGGGCGAAGCCAGCGGCTGGCTGGCCGCGACGAACAACTGGCGCAGTCAACTCGGCAGCATCACCAGCACCCTTGCCGTGCAGCGCGGCACGCTCTCCACGCTGCAACTGGAGCAAGATACCATATCGACGACCGTCACCCTCATCGGCAGACAAGCCGACACCACCAGCGCGGAAATCACAACCGCCGCCGCCTACATCGCCACGCAAACCGCGACCCTCCAATCCATCATCGACGCCCTCAAAATCCGCTCCGCCGACTGACGGTTGCGTCCCTTTTTGGAGTGCGGTGGCAGAGGTCGCGACAGCGACCGTCGACACCGCTTTGAGCGATGGACAATTCCAGCCTGACGCGCGCCAAACAAAGCGGTGTCGCCGCTTCGCTCTCCGCGCTCCGCTCTGCCACCGCACTCCAAAATTCCAGCTGCGCAAATGCTCCGGGGAGCGTTCCTATGCCAGCGCCTGCCTTGCTTGCTCGACGAGCGGCGTGGCGGCAAGCGCGGGGGCGGGGAGCGAGGCAGCCAGGCCGAGGCGGCGGGCGCGGGCGGCAAGCGTCAGGTAAGCGTAGCTGTCGCGCTCGGAACCGGCGGCGCGACTCGCGGCGCGCGCGAGGCTGCCAGCGGGGTCGGCAAGTTGCGCGAGGGGCAGGACGCCTTTGTCGGCAAGGAAAAAACCGAGCGAGGCGCCGAGCGTGTCGCACCAGCCCGTCGCGCTCGCGGGCGCGAGATAGGCGGGGGCGGCGGGGTCCTGGCGCCATTCCATGAATTGGAGGATTTGCGCGTGGAGGGCGGCGAGGGCGGCGGCGGCGGTTTCGGGGGTGAAGGTGGCGGAGAATTGTTTTCGTTCGCGGAGTTTTTTCACTTCCCAAACGCGGAGGAGGAGTTCGGTCGCGGCGTCTTTTTGACGCAGCGCGCCGGTGAATATGTAGTCAAGCCCGTTGCCGCTGGTGTTGACGAGCTGGGTGATATGGTCGGGCGTCCACTCGATGGGGAAAATGGCGTAGCTGTCGCTGTCGATGAGGGCGAGGGCGGCGATGGGGCTGTAGTGGGGGCTGTGGCAGAAGGTTTCGGCGAGCCAGAGGGGGAGGCCGCGGGTGAAGCGGGCGGGGGCGTCCTCGGGCTGGGCGGTTTTGGCGGCGAGTTCCTCGTCGGCGAGGCCGAGCATGGAGATTTGCGCGAAGGCGACGCGGCGGAGGCGGTTGCCGTGTTTGTCGGGCGGGTGGGTGGCGGGGATGGCTTCGAGTCCGTAGGACCAGATGGGGCGGGAAATGCTGACGAGGTGGATGGATTTGCGGGCGGGGGCGGGCCGTCCGTCAGGGCCGGGCGCGGAGGCGCCGGGGGAGGGCAGGGGGAGTTCGCCGCGTTTTTCGGCTTCGATGAGTTCGCCGAGGGCGTTGGAGAATCCGTAGAGGCGTTCCTCAAGGTCGGCGCGGTTGAGGGCGAAGAGGATGTCGAGGAGGTGTTGCGCGGCGGTGGTGTTGCGGACGGCGAGGTAGGCTTGGAGGAGGTTGAGGCCGGTGGCGGGGCCGTGTTTCTCGGCGTCGTAGCGGGGGGCGACGAGTTCGATGATTTGCGGGATGTGCCCGGCGGTGCCGAGGTCGGCGGAGATGGTCACGAGCACGTCGGCGCGGTCGCCTGCGGCGCGGAGGAGTTCCTCGTAGATGGTCATGGCGGCGGCGAGGTCGCCGGCCTTGAGTTTTTCGTTGGCGGCGAGGAGTTGCGCGTGGATGGCGCTGGCGCGGCTGGTTTCCGCGGAGGCGTCGGGCGCGTCGGCGGGCGCGTCGGCGTTGGCGTTGGCGGCGTTGGCGTTGGCGGCGGCGGCGGGTTGCGCGGTGTTTTTCTTGTTGGAGTTGGAACGGTCGAAGAATCCCATGCCGCGAGAAAAAGCGGCGGGAGCGCGGAGGGCGAAACTTTTTTTATGTTTGCGGGAGAGCAGGGCGGTATCCTTTTTGGGAAACAGGCCGAAAGGAAACAACAGGCCGAAAGGAAACCTCCGCATGCTTCATTCCAAAATTCATCCGAAAATTGCCGTTTTGTTTTTTCTCATTCTTGCGCCCGCTTGTGTGCAAACGGCGATTGCCGCAAGCAAACCCGTTCCGGCGGACGGGATTTATGAACTGAAGGATGTGGACAAGGCGCCCCAAGTCAGAGGCATTCAGGCAGCGCCCGTGTATCCGCCTGAAATGAAGAAAAAAGGCCTTTCAGGAAGCGCCATGATCGAGTTTGTCGTCGGAACCGACGGCACGGTTGGAAATATAAAAATCAAGGCATCCAAACCCGCTGTTTTGGGGAAAGCATGCCCCGAAGCCTTCGCCAAATGGAAATACAAACCGGCGATGCTGAACGGCCAGCCGGTGAAGTGTCGCCTGCAGGTTCTCATTGAAGCCAAATTTAACGACACTTCCATATTCCAAGATGGCCGCAACGCGATCTTCATACGTCCCCCCGTGCGATAGTTCCGGTTCGCCTGCGAACGCACGTGCGAGGTAGCGTTGCTTTTTTCCCATTGCCGCCGCGCAGCGCGCGCGCCAGCGTTTGCCGTTTCTGACATGAGCGATAACACGTCCGACCTCCCGCCCAGCATCACCGACATCTCCCACGACCAGCACGCCGTGCGACGCCAAAAGCTCGCCGACTTGCGCGCCGCGGGCAAAGACCCGTTTCGCGCGAGCGCCGCGCAAACGCATCTCTCCGCCGACGCGCTCAAGCTCCACGTCGAGGGACAGGACAACGCCGTGCGCGTCTCCGTCGCGGGCCGCCTCGTCACCATCCGCATGCAAGGCGGCAGCGGGTTCGTCAAAATCCTCGACCAACAGGGACAGATTCAACTCTACGTGAAACGCGACGTCCTCGGCGTCGACGCCTACGCGGAATTTAAAAAACTCGACTTCGGCGATTTCATCGGCGTGACCGGCACGCTCTTCAAAACCAAGGCCGGCGAAATCACCGTGCGCGTCGAGAGCTGCACGCTCGTCGCGAAAGCCCTCCGTCCGCTCCCCGAAAAATGGCACGGCCTCGCCGACGCCGACCAGGTTTATCGTCAGCGCTACCTCGACCTCATCGTCAATCCCGACTCGCGCCGGCGCCTCATGTTGCGCTCGCGCATCGTCTCGCACATCCGCCGTTTTTTCGAAGCGCGCCAGTTCATCGAAGTCGAGACGCCCATGTTGCAAACCGTCGCGGGCGGCGCGGCGGCGCGTCCGTTCACCACGCATCTCAACGCCTTCGACATTGATTTTTTCCTGCGCATCTCGCTCGAACTTTATCTCAAGCGCATGCTTGTCGGCGGATGCGACCGCGTTTTTGAGATTGGCCGCAACTTCCGCAACGAGGGCATGGATCGCCGCCACAATCCCGAGTTCACCATGCTCGAAGTCTACCAGGCCTACAGCGACTTCCGAGGCATGATGTCGCTCGTGCGCGACCTCATCCAATCGCTTTGCCGCGATGTCATCGGCTCAAGCGCCATCAAATTCCGCGACAAGGAAAACAACGAGCACACCATCAACTTCGACGGCGAATGGCGCGAAGTCCGTTACAAAGACCTCATCATCGCGGCCACGGGCGACGCGAATTGGTTCGCGCGCGCGAAGCCCGAAAAAATCGCCTGGTGCCGAAGCATCGACCTCTTCGTCGAGGAATCGTGGGAGGATTTCGAAATCACCAACGAAATTTTCTCCAAGAAAATCGAGCACACGTTAATCCAGCCGACTTTCGTGACGCATCTCCCGAAAGAACTCTGCCCGCTCGCAAAACTGAACCTCGAAGACCCCGGCGTCATCGACGTCTTCGAGCTAACCATCGGCGGCATGGAAGTCGCTCCCGCCTACAGCGAGCAAAACGACCCCGACGTGCAACGCCAGATGTTCGAGACGCAAGCCGGCGAAGAGCAGCAAAAAATCGACACCGATTTCCTCCTGGCCCTCGAACACGGCATGCCGCCGGCGGGCGGCATGGGCATCGGCATCGACCGACTGTGCATGTTGCTCACGAGCGCGGACAGCATTCGCGACGTGATACTTTATCCGCAGTTGAGACCCGCAGCCGAGACGGCGGAAAGTAGAAAGTAGGAAGTAGAAAGTAGAAAACCAAACCGCCAAACCCACGCATCGCACACTTCCTCCTTTCTCCTTCCTACTTCCTCCTTTCTACTTTCCCACCATGCCTTGGTATTTCTACCTCGCCTTCAAGCAACTCTTCCCCACGGGGAAGTGGGCGACGTTTTTCACCGTCGTATCCGTGTTCAGTGTGATACTCGGCGTGTGGCTGTTCATCATAGTCACCGGCGTGATGGGCGGCTTCGGCTACAAATACAGCCGGATGATTATCGAGACGCAGGGCGAAGTGCAAATTCGCGGCGGCGCCATCGAGCATTACGGGGACTTGCAACGAGCCATCGAAAAAATCCCCGGAGTCGCCGCGACCACGCCTACCATCGAAGGCTTCGTCATGGTGCAATACGGCGACAAAATTACATTTCCCGCCGCTGTCGGCGTGGATGTTGCCAGCGTCGGAAAAGTCATCCCTCTCGAAAAATACATGCTCGTTGGACGCCTCGCCGATTTGGACGACGACGGCATCATCCTTAGCACCGGCGTCCAATCCGGAATGGGACTCCAGCACCTCGGCGCCCCGGTCGGAATCGGCGTCAAAACCCTCCGTGACAAAGTCACCGTCATCACGCCCCTCACGCTCGAAAAACTCAACAACGACGCGATACTTTTCCCCACCGACCTCGAAGTGATCGGCCTGTATGAGTTCGGTCACCAGCAACTCGACAAATCCATCGTCGTAATAACGCTGCGCCGCGCGCAAGACCTCCTCGGACTTGATGGCGCCGTGCTCGGCATCAACATCCGCCTCAAGGACGGCGCCGACGCCAGGCAAGTCGCCAACACAATCAACGCCATGCTTCCGCCCGGCAGCGGCCTGCGCGCCCGCACATGGATGGAATACGGCGAGGCGTTTCTCGACGCGCTAAGACTCGAAAAAATGATGGTCATCGTCATCGTGTCCGCCGTTATAATCGTCGTGGCGTTCATGGTGACTATGATGCTCTTCGTGGCCGTCGCCCGCAAAACCCGTGAAATCGGACTCTATGGCGCGCTCGGCGCCTCGCCGTGGCAATCCGCGCTGTGCTTTTGTTTTCAAGGCGTCATCGTTGGCATCATCGGCACGCTGCTCGGCCTCGGCGTTGGCCTGCTGACGCTCGACAACCTCAACCCCATCGTGCAATTCCTCATGCGGCTGACAGGCACCACGGATTTGCTAGAAGCCGTTTACCTGTTCACGCAAGTGCCCGCGCACCTCACGGCAGGCAATATCGCGTTCATTAGCGTTTATTCAATCGGCATGTCCACGTTCGCCGGCCTGATCGCCGCGTGGCGCGCCGCCAAACTCAAACCCGTGGAGGCGATGCGAAGCGAATGACCGCGTCGCGGAGCGACGCGGTAAATTCCAAATCCCAATGACCAAATCCCAAATAAATCCCAAAATCCAAATCACAAATTACAAAATAAACCAATGCACTCGAACACCAACACACCACTGGGCGCATCTCAGTTTTTGAAGTATCGCAGGCTTCCAAGCCTGCTCGACGGGACGAAGTCCCGCCCGAAAACACAAGCAGGCTTGGAAGCCTGCGATACTTTTGTTCGCCTCTTCTCAAAAAGTGAGATGCGCCCCACACCACTCGCACCCTCCACTTGCCGAAGCGACGGCGCATCGCGCCGCCTTTTGGGATTTGGTTTCGAGGCCGCAGGCCGACAGTCTGCCATTTTGTTGTTTGGGATTTATTTGGGATTTGGTCATTGGGATTTGGGATTTAACGCAACCCCCGCGCACACATGACCGACCTGCAAACCAGCCTCCGCCCAAACCCGCCGCCCGCAATCCTCGAAGCCCGAGGCCTGCGCAAAACCTACCGCAGCGGCGACCGCCCGCTGGAGGTTTTTCACGACGTTGATTTCCGCATCTGCGCTGGCGAAAGCGTGAGCATCCGCGGCGAATCCGGCTCCGGCAAATCCACGCTCCTGAACCTCCTCGCCGCCCTCGACACCCCCGACGCCGGCGCCCTCGAATGGGCCGGCTTCCAAAAACTCACCCACGCCGCGCGAGGGCGCCTCATCGGCATCATCTTCCAAGCCTTCTACCTGATCCCCGAACTCAACGCCCTCGAAAACATCCTCATGGCCCGCCGCATCGCCGGCGGGCGCGTTGACTCCGCCGCGCGCGCCCGCGCGTCGGACTTGCTCGCGCGCGTCGGCCTGAGCGAACGCGCCCACCACCTCCCCCCGCAACTCTCCGGCGGCGAACGCCAGCGCGTGGCCATCGCCCGCGCCCTGATGAACTCGCCCCGACTCATTCTCGCCGACGAACCCACCGGCAACCTCGACGAACACACTGCCGACAGTGTGATGTCCATGCTCCTGGCCCTCTGCGCCGAAACGCAAACCGCGCTCGTGCTTGTGACCCACAGCCCCGCCTACGCCCGCCGCGCCGCCCGCGAATACCACCTCCACGAAGGCACGCTGCGACTGGTCCGCTGAAACAGTATCGCAGGCTTCCAAGTATCGCGGGCTTCCAAAGTATCGCAGGCTTCCAAGCCTGCTTGTTTTTGGGCGGGACTTCGTCCCGCCGAGCAGGCTTGGAAGCCTGCGATACTTAAAAGCAGGCTTGGAAGCCCGCGATACTTAAAAGCAGGCTTGGAAGCTCGCGATACTTAAAAGCAGGCTTGGAAGCCTGCGATACTTGGCAGTCGATGTCACGGATGTCGCAGGAATCCCGCGGAGATCGCTTCGTCGAGCATCCGGCTGGCGTAGGCCCAGAGCGCGGCGGAGCCTTCGGCGATATGCCGGTTGCGCGCGATGACACGGTCGGCGGTCACGCCATGACTGCGCCACGCGGCGCCTTGGGTCAGGCAGTTCTGGAGCATGGGCTGGAAACGGTCCACGGCGGCGGCGAATTTGGATTCGGCGGTTTGGCGCGCCTCAAATTCGTCCCACAAGGCGCGGAATTCCCGCGCCTGGTCGGCGGGGAGCAAGCCGAAGATGCGCTCGGCGGCGATGGCTTCGCGGTCATGCTGGCCGGCCATGCGCGCCGTGTCGTAGGCGAAAGTGTCGCCCGCGTCGATTTCAACGAGGTCGTGTATGACGACCATTTTCAAGACGCGCAGGACATCGAGGTCCGGCGCGTTGCTGTGCTCGGCGAGCGTGATGACGAGCAGGCAGAGGTGCCACGAGTGCTCGGCGTCGTTTTCCTGGCGCCGGCTTTGCGAGCAAAGCGTCTGGCGCAAGATTTCCTTGAGCTTGTCCGCCTCGATGATGAAGCGGATTTGTTGCGAGATGCGAGTCAAGTCGGTGTTCACGGTTTATGGTTGGGTGCAATTAGAAGTGTTGGCAAGCGAAGCCGGTTCGGAGGGCCGGTTCGGAGGGCCAACGGCCCGTTTTCATGCCAGCCGATTCGGAGGGCCAACGGCCCGTTTTCATGCCAGCCGGTTCGGAGGGCCAACGGCCCGGTTTCATGCCAGCCCAGCCCAACGGGCTGGGTATTGGGAAAACAAAATCATGAGGGCTGAAGGCCCGCCCCATGGTTTTTCTTATATCCCAACACGTCTATTTTCGGACGACACGGAGGTCGTCCCTCCAGAAATTCAGCCTATCAGCCCTCCAGCCCTTTGTTCACTGCGCCGCGTTTCGGCGGTCGAGCTGGCCGATCAGGTATTTGTCGTCGGGCGCGGTTTTGCAGGCGGTATACCAGAGATCGGCGAGCATCTTGGCGGCGGCGGCGAGTTGGTCTTCCAAGAACACGCGGCCTTCCTTCGCGCCGGGGGAGTCGGCGTCGAACTTGCCGGCTTTTTCGAGCGCGTAGAGCGGCTCCACTTTTTTGTTCTGCTCGGCCATGAAGGCGAGGATTTGCGCGAAAACCGGGTCGCGCCCGGCGGAGCCGCCGGCCGGGGCCGGGAGGCGACGGGCGGGCGTGATGAGTTGCTCGAGCGCGGCGAGATCGAAGGAGCCGGTTTTGCTGAAAAAGCCGCCGTCGATCCACGAGTGGAAACGGCGCGAAGTGGTGTAGCCATTGGGATTGGCGCCGACCCAGCCGTTGAAATGCTTGGTGAGGTGGAGCGGTTGCGCGGCGTCGCCGACGTAGTGGCCCAGCGTGCCCATGATGTAGGCGATGTTTGCCCTGGCGTTGGCGATTTCAACGGGCGTGCCGCCGTGCTGCTCGAAGGCGCGCAAGGCGGAGAAGCCGGATTGCAGCTTGCCGTAATTTTCCGCGATGGCCCAGGGGAGGAATCCGGGGAAATCGCCGGT
>Ga0123357_10014970_pt1 | contig 10148 bp, 8 predicted proteins | sample TergutEmb28metaG_FD_89873 | JGI IMG/M metagenome (GOLD analysis project Ga0123357, IMG submission 89873) | Embiratermes neotenicus P4 segment gut microbial communities from Petit-Saut dam, French Guiana - Emb289 P4 | ecosystem: Host-associated > Arthropoda: Insects > Digestive system > Gut ... | reverse complement strand
TTTTTTTTTTCTCAAAACCCCCAAACCACAAATATTTTCACAAATTTTTTATCTTTTTCCTTTTTGTCAATTTTCGGGGAACCTCGGGGGGGGGGGGGGGGGTCTTGTAATCAATACCTTGCTAAGTTACACAAGTGTTTCAAATGCACGGTACATGTATTAAAATAATCGTTTAGATTAATTTGTATAGCAACCTGTACAGTGCTTGGCTAGATTGTTATACACTTACTAAGCCATTCGAAAACAGTGCCTTGTAATTTTCTGCAATGAATTCTAACAGAATGGCGGGCGGGTTGACGAACCTGTGAGGTTGGGCGCCACTGTGCTGTAATGGACCTTTGAGAATTATGTATCGTATGTGGTATTTTTATGAGGTATGATATATTTGTTAACTGCAATTGGGTTGTCACCCGGTGGCAGTATTACAGTACACATTTCCACGCAGACAATACATAGAACAACACAAGTAACGACTAATTTGGAAGAGTGCGGGCCGTGCCCCGTCTTGGCAAATTTTACCCTGGCATTTGCCGTACAACTGAGGAAAAAGAGCGGAAAAACCTCAGTCAGGTTAAGAAAAACCTCAGTAAGGGTTAAAAAAACCTCACTCAGTGTATTGTATACTTATTACCTAAACACCCACACATTACAAAACCAAACACATACACACGCCCACACACACACACACACGCCCCCACTCACACACAAGCCCCCACCACGCACACGCACACACACCCACCCACCCACACACACACCCACCCCCCCACCCACACCCCCACCCACAAAATACAAAACAATATAAAACCCCCACAGTGCAAAATAAAACAAAAACAGTGCAAGATATACCCAAATGAAACAGTAACAATATAACCAATGCCCTCAGTATGAATTCACCCTCATGTACATAGCACCTTTATCCACAAGAACTTCATCGTTACTCACTTCACTTCACTTCACTTAACAATAAAACCATTTCACTTATAGGGTGTAAAATAACATGGCGATGTTGATACAGTTTTAACGTTTAGTAACTAATTGAACGATTGGAGCTCGGAACATGCAAATATGTATGGCGGCAGATCATGAACGTGAACACGTGTGACGACGACGTTTGGCACATTTACTGCAGCCGATTGAAATGTGTATTAAGTAAGAAGTCGCTCAGACGAGATTTCAGGCTTCTGCCACGAAGTAGATGATATCTGCGCTCTTCTGGGCTATTACACAGCGTGTAGTGATAATTCCTTAGCGACGTTTCGGGACAACCTGTCGGTCATGTTCTCCCGAAGCGTAGGTAAGGAATTAGCCACTACACGCCGCGTAGTAGCCCAGAAGAGCGCAGATCTCAAGTCTGTCATACATGTAATGTAAGAAATAGGAGTATTACTAACAGGTTGATAGAACTAGAGGGGACCGCGGTAGCACAGTGGTTAAGGTGCTGTGCTAAAAATCGGAAGGTCGCTGGTTCGATCCAAGCTGGTGTCATTGGAATTTTTCACTGACATAAAATCCTTCCGATCGCACTATGGCCCTGAGGTCGACTCAGCCTCTAACAGAAATGAGTACCAGGAGCATTTCATGGCGGGTAAAGGCGACCGGTGCGTAAGGCTGACAACCTTACCACCATCCTATGCCGTTGTCATGAAATGTGGGAACCTTAACTTCCTGGAACCCTCTGGGCCACTCCAGGCCTGTAACGGGCCTGTTCTACCTTTATATAGAACTGGATCTCTATGCAATTGCCAGAGTAGGCTTTAATGATTTCAGCTTGTTCAGTCTTGTTAGGGCGATGACCGGTCGGCCACTATTCCAGACAGCGCTATCGAGTGACAAGCTTTTCTCACTTTTGACGTTAGATTACAGACTCCACTCGAGGATGTTCATGGAATATACTGGCCCTCAGACGGTCTCTTGTTCGTGTCGCATTACATAGTCATTGGATTGAATATACCTCACGATGAAACGGCTTTAGCGAGTGTCATAGAAAACTTGTCACAGTTGTTCTTCGCCCATGGCAAACTCCACATCTTGTGCTTTAAAGACGGTGGCATTTCGTTCTGAAACGGAGTTGAACAGTGCGATTACCCAGAAGAAACTTATTTCTCTTTTGCATGGACAGTAATTAGTATTCATTTGTCTCGTTCTGTCTTTTCAGGCTGAAACACTTGTCTTAATACTTGGTTTACGTGAATGATTGCTGCATTGGTTACGATTATGAGTGTTGAATGACACGATGATTAATGATCAATTAGTAACGAATTTTAAAGAGTATGCTAGAGAGCAAATCCGCTGAGAGTGTTCGAAAATAGGGTGCTGAGGAAGGTTTGTCCCTAACGGGGCGACTGAAAAGGGGGCTGGACGGAAGAACCCTTTAAGAGCTTCTCGATGTGTGTTCCTCGCCAAATATTGGGCTGATCACATGAGATGGGCCGGGCATGTGGCACGTAGGGTGAGATGGCAGTTGCATACAGGGATTTGGTGGGAAAATGTGAAAGAGATCGCTTGGAAGGCGTAAAAGGGATGATGATATTAAAATGGATCTTAAAGAGATAGGTTGGAATGGCGTGAACTGGATTGATCTGGGACAAGAGGCGGGCTGTTGTGAACACGGCGCATTGAATCATTTGGGGAGGGGATTTCTTAACAAGCTGAGGAACTTTTAACCCTTTACGAAGGATTCTGCTCCGTATGGTTTAGTCAGTAAGTCATTTAGTTAAATAGTGATTCAGTTAATTTAAGGCAATGGTAATGGTCTTGTTTGAGGTGGGGTCTTGCCCCCGCAGTTGCCTGGAGGAATTGAGAAAAATAATGAAAACCTTCAGTCATGCTAGGATCATGATTGCGAGCCAGAATTTTCCGGACTGCCCGCGTGGAGCGCTAACTAGATATAAAATAGTTGTGTGTGTCGCTAGGTACCACTGAGTTAGCCAAATTTATTGTAAGTTTGGTGAGTATCGCTCTATCAACGGCGCGTTTTTGTTCAGGTGGCGTTTAAGAGTATTTATGTCGAGTTTGTTCAGCGATCACTGCCCACTGAAATGGCAGATTTCAGTAGTAACGAAATTGCATCAAGTTTTGTTTTAACCCTGAGAGACCAAATCCTGGGACTTAAAATTAAAAAAAAAGCCTTTCATGATGACGCCGTGAGAATAACAAGAACCTTTGAATGATTTTCAGGTTTCACTACTGGCCAGATTTCGGCTGAGGTGTTTTAACCTTCGGGTCGTCAGTCCTGAAGTTGGACTAGTGAAAATGTGGGAAAAGGTGTGATAGAGTCATCTTTGACCTCAGACGGCGGATGATTAGCAATGTTTGTAACGTTCGAGACGTGTCGTACGGTAGATAACATGCCGACGCTTTTAACAGAAGATGTAAACAGGCGGACGGCTGCACAATTTGTGCTACCTCTCCTGCACGACGGCCAGAAACAGACCGGAATTCCTGTGTACAAGGGCCTGCAAGATCGGGTCAGGTCATAAACTTGCTTTTTAAGGTCATAACAGAAGAAGAAAGCTAGATTTATGATTATGACGAACAATCGAGGATGTGGAGATACAAGCTGAATTGCTGGAGGTGCTGGACAGTATCACGAAACGGTGAAAGGCGCTAGGCCCGGTGTATGGCCTCTGAATTTGGCTGCTTTGAAGGGGATAGTACCGATCTGTACGTAAGATAAGCCTGAAATTGTTACACTGGCCGAGTCAGGAAACTTTCGACTTGCACTTCTTCATGGATGTTACAAACGCGGCTGTGCCTGAATTGCCAGTTGCATGTTTATGGAATTTTATAGTGGCGCGTTTGATTAAAGTTTGTCGACTCACTACTGTTTTTGGTTACGTCTATAAATGACGACACTTGTCATGCATACGACACACTAGCTTTTCACGTTGGAAGCCTAGGTTTATCCCCATGACGATACTCAGACATTATTTTTATCTGAGTAGCCAACCTTCTCCTATTTTTTGTCTCCTGGCAGTCATCATTCCATAAATGCTTCGTGCTTATGTCATTGACGGCCTTGAGACGTAATGTAACCTCCGACCCAACACTTTTGCTGCCGGATAACTTTATATGTTGGTGTGAGCTCTTCTGTCGGGGATAAAGGGTCCGGAGTGTGAAGCTGACGACTGGTACTTTTTAGTTCCGAGGTCTCAAAGGCGACATGGATCGAACCACCCGGTGCATTAGTCATCATTGCGTAATCGGAAGATGGTTTCGAATGCCCCGTGAGTAGGCGAGGGATGGAGATGCTTCTTGATAGGTCGGTTCCGGAGTTACCCAGCTTCCTTTGTGATAGGAATTGTGTGTTTTCATCCTGTAGGTAAAGCAGCCGGAGCGTGAGTCTGACCACACACCTCCATATAGTGCTGAGGTTAGTTTGCGTAGAGCTATACGTGTTTTTCGCCCTACGTATTCATCGGGTGATGCGTAATTTTCATTTACTGATACTTTCAGTGGCTCAAGACTGCCGTGTCAGACGGTAGGGTGATTAGTGAATAGTGAATGGGGAAGGATGTGGAAGGAAGCGGTTGTGGCCTAGTTTAAATTACTTTTCCGGCATGGCATTTGGGTGTTTAATTGAGCTGTGGGTCGGCGTTATCAGCAGCAGAGAACTGCGATAAATTCCGCTTGCAACTTCGGCGCAGTAGCTGGACAGGTTTTGCGTCCATGTGTATTTATCCTTCACGTGCATTGTAGGCAGTCTCGCTGTACGTCTGGAGCTTCATTTGTTCTTTGTCGGCCGTGATTACCAATGCCATATGAGTGGGGATATGAACAGAGGTGTACTAGCTAGGTAGCCAGTGGCGAAGTGGCAACGCAGAAGGCGTTCTGTCCGCCACTAAAGGAAGGTTTCAGTCGTTATCAAAGCGATCTATTCGAAGTTACGACTGCTATGAGTCACATCCATTCCGACAGTAAAATTCGCCATTTTCCTTGTTTCTTGACATTCACGATGCTAATTATGTCTATCACCTGTTTTAACGAAAAAAAGTCTGCATTCAACCGACGCAGTGTATGTATGTATGTACGTATGTATGTACGTATGTACGTATGTATGTACGTATGTACGTACGTATGTATGTATGTACGTACGTACGTACGTATGTATTATGTGTGTGTATGTATGTATGTACGTACGTATGTATGTATGTATGTATGTATGTGTGTATGTATGTATGTGTGTACGTATGTGTGTGGATGTATGTATGTATGTACGTGTGTATGTATGTATGTAGTACGTATGTATGCATGTATGTATGTACGTATGTATGTACGTGTGTGTGTATGTATGTATATGTATTACGTATGTATGTATTCCTCACTATGAACAGCGATTAGAGCACAGCCGGTTGTGCGTTGTAATGAAGACTCATTGTAAGATTGTAAGCTCTCGTGGCGATGAATGTGAAGATTGCTACATTCTGGAATTTTACTCCGTGAAATCTAGTAAAAGTACCGACGTTTCAGATGATCCTGCTACCTCCATCATGATGATAATGAGGTGCATTGTGTTTTCTTCAATGTCGGGTCCGAATGTATGAATACTGTGCATAGTACTTCGTAGGTCACAGGGTTAAAAGTTACAAATTATAATCACCCCTCCACACGTACGCCAGTTGCAGTTCTGTCGCGCTGGACACAGTAACTACTCAGTGGCGGCAACGCGTCAGGTCAGCCCAGCTAATAGCTAAGCCGTGGTTGGAACTTCATGCATCCAATAATTATACGATTTTTTTTGGCTTTGTAAAGTGTAAAGTTCACCCCTGAACAGGCCGCGAAGGCTCAGAGAGGGAGTAGATGTATAGCTCTACTCTTTCCTTAACCTTGGCGCTAGATGAGAGTGGGTGGTCAGCGTCACGCCCCGGTCGCTTTACCCCCGGAAAAGACCCGGTACCCATTGTATAGGACGCTGGGTGGGCCCCAAGGCCTGGTGCGGAAAATCTCGCCTCCACCGGGATTCGATCCCCGGACCGTCCTGCCCGTAGTGAGTCGTTCTATCGTCTGTCGTGGCTTTGTACACAGTAGTAAATAAAGGAATATTAATAGCCAACTTGGTGGAGTGGTGTAGAAATAGACGAAAAATACGTGCCCTTGTATCCTTGCCAATTGGCATGGCTTCACGACTGAGGGAGGCGCCCCCCTCCCCCCCTCCCCCCATTCAAGCCTAGGTGACGATAACCGAAACCACTTACTACTTGACCACGTTTACAGTACGACCTTCCTCGCGGTCCCCTGCTGGGATATTATAACGCTATGTGATTGGGTGCCTCTAACAGAAATGAGTACCAGGAGCATTTCCTGGGGGTAAAGGCGGCCGGCGCATAGGGCTGACAACCTTACCACCATCCTGTGCCGTTGTCATGTAATCTGGGAACCTTAACTTCCTGGAACCCTCTGGGCCACTCCAGGCCTGTAACGGGACTGCTTTACCTTATGTCATTTGGTGGGTTTCGGAAAAAGTTGCCTACTTAATGGACGAAATATGGAGCAGCAGCTTCGCTCTGGATATTTGTATTTACCAAACTGTACCGCGTCACATATCAGAAGACTGTGATCTTCTCTGAATATGAAGGTGGATCGTTCTGGATTAGATGGTGCAGATAAAAACTCCCCATATGCCTGCCGAAACATTATTGTTCAACTGATGTATCAGGAGAAACACGGAATTGCTGCTCTTGTTCTGACTCATTTCTTCCACCACTTGCATTATCCAAATATTGTTCCGCGGTGCTGAGTGGTTTCTTAAAATAGGCTGTTCTACAGAAAGCTGCGCGAATCCTGTTCGGGTTCTAAACCAGTGTTTCTCAACCGCGGCATCAATTGTACTGGGCCGCGAGAGGTTCTCCTGCAATTTGTCATTTTAGTTTTCTAAACAATTTTCTTGAATAGAAGTTTTATAATGGAAATATTCTGAGGAGAAAAATATTCATGAATGTGTCGAAAAACTCAGACCCAGATGTTGGCCTGAGGAAACTAAAATATGCTACAAGATTTCGTTAGTCCAGTGATTGATGACTAATTTAAATGTAATTTTATATTTGTCAACATGCCAGACCGTATACGTAAGTGTACTAATACTCTTTATGATTATGCCATAATTAATTATTAATACTTATGTTAGTTTAATGTATGAACTTAAAAAAAAATGAAAGGTATTTACAAGTAAATTTGTTGGGACCGGGCCCTCGTCTTATAAAAAAGAATTTACCGGGCCGCGGTCTCACAAAAGTTGAGAAGCACTGTTCTAAACGACATGTGTGGAACAGACTGCCTTGACTTGCACAGGTTAAACTTGTTCCTCCCAGAATATGTAAAATTAAATGGTAATTGGGGTTTTCAATGACACTTCTTCAACATTCGGTACATGGCGTTGAATGTTGGACGTTTCTGAAGGTTAAAGTGGAATTTTACATGTAAACGGCCGTTGTCTGCAGTAAACTCTTCCATCTAGTGCCCAGGTTAAGAATGCGTGGAGCCGTACTACCACTTTCCTTTAGTATTCATGCGTCTGCTTGATTGAATACAGCGACAGTTTTACCTTCATCACACGTTTGCCTACAGGCAATGAGAATGTGCAAATTCTGCGTGGGAGGTTAATCGATAGGATCTGCGACGTTTGTAGGACCTCAGGGTTCATGCCGTGTTCACAGGGGCAGCCACTGGGTCCTATCCTGAGGCATTTGATTGCAGTTCATAGTTTCATAACGTATTATGTAAGGTCAATTTTAATATTATACTCCCTTTTGATTTTTCGTTTCGTCCCGCGACTGAAATATTCATGCATGGGACCTACGTGCTGCATCTTAATGTACGGTGAAGAGTACAGACTGATCTTACGGGTTGTCACGTTGTGTCAGGTACAGACTGTGATCTTACGGGTTGTCACGCTGTCAGGTACAGACTGTGATCTTACGGGTTGTCACGCCGTCAGGTACAGACTGTGATCTTACGGGTTGTCACGCCGTCAGATACAGACTGTGATCTTACGGGTTGTCACGTTGTGTCAGGTACAGACTGCGATATTACGGGTTGTCACGCTGTGAGGTACAGACTGTGATCTTACGGGTTGTCACGCTGTCAGGTACAGACTGTGATCGTACGGGTTGTCACGCTGTCAGGTACAGACTGTGATCTTATGGGTTGCCACGCTGTCAGGTACAGACTGTGATATTACGGGTTGTCACGCTGTCAGGTACATACTGTGATCTTATAGGTTGTCACGCTGTCAGGTACAGACTGTGATCTTATAGGTTGTCACGCTATCAGACTGTGATCTTACGGGTTGTCACGCTGTGTGAGGTACAGACTGTGATCTTATGGGTTGTCACGCTGTCAGGTACAGACTGTGATCTTATAGGTTGTCACACTGTCAGCTACAGACTGTGATCTTAAGGGTTGTCGCGCTATGTTAGGTACAGACTGTGATCTTAAGGGTTGTCATGTTATGTCAGGTACAGACTGTGATCTTAAGGGTTGTCACGTTATGTCAGGTACAGACTGTGATCTTATGGGTTGTCACGCTGTCAGCTACAGACTGTGATCTTAAGGGATGTCACGCTATGTCAGGTACAGACTGTGAACTTACGGGTTGTCACGCTGTGTCAAGTACAGACTGTGAACTTACGGGTTGTCACGTTGTCATGTACAGACTGTGAACTTACAGGTTGTCACGCTGTGTCAGGTACAGACTGTGATCTTACGGGTTGTCACGCCGTCAGGTACAGACTGTGATCTTACGGGTTGTCACGCTGTCAGGTACAGACTGTGATCTTACGGGTTGTCACGCTGTCAGGTACAGACTGTGATCGTAAGGGTTATCGCGCTATGTCGAGGTCAGACTGATCTTACAGGTTGTCACGCCATGTCAGATACAGACTGTGATCTTAAGGGATGTCACGCTATGTCAGGTACAGACTGTGATCTTACGGGTTGTCACGGTATGTCAGGTACAGACTGTGATCTTAAGGGCTATCCCGCTATGTCGAATACAGACTGATCTTATAGTTTGTCACGCCATGTCAGATACAGACTGTGATCTTAAGGGATGTCACGCTATGTCAGATACAGACTGTGATCTTACGGGTTGTCACGCTATGTCAGGTACAGACTGTGATCTTAAGGGTTATCCCGCTATGTCGAATACAGACTGATCTTATAGGTTGTCACGCCATGTCAGATACAGACTGTGATCTTAAGGGATGTCATGGTATGTCAGGTACAGACTGATCTTACAGGTTGTCACGCCATGTCAGGTACAGACTGTGATCTTACGGGTTATCACGCTGTCAGCTACAGACTGTGATCTTACGGGTAGTCACGCCATGTTAGGTACATAGTGTGACATCTGAGCTGTGCCGCCATGTTAGGAACAGACTGTGATCTGTGTCGGGAAAGAAAAAAAAAAGATTTTGTGAAGGGGTCAGTATATTGAGCAATCGTGGTTCATTTCCATCTTTTTACACTTCATAGAACGCTCGGTAACCTAGCAGTACTGCACACAAATAGACAAATGAGCCCATACACGTGACATCTGTTTGGGTGCGGCAGATTTGAAGCGCACGGATGGGTCGTCCTTTCAACAAATGGAAAGAAGTTTTTGAGCAATTGCCACGCTCGATACATAGATGTCTCTGGATAAAGCACATTCAGAAAGCAAGAATGCCCACTTCGCCATCTTGGTCCTTGAGACTTATGTATGTGTTATGTTCTTATTATCATCAGTTTTGGGATGATTTATGGTGATCTGGCAGCACACCTTGGAATATTACTTCGTGACAACGCGACCTCCTTTTCCAGGGCTTTGGCGAGGCCTTTGGAACCATACGGGGACAGTGCTAGAGCCGAATTCTTTTACCAGTGTTCGAGCCGATGATGGCTGTCTAAATACGGAGCCCACATCCAGTACGGGCGTCTGAAATATGTGAAGCTGTACCTCCACGTTCTTTTTACGTCTTCGTGGCGTAGCATTTACATGTAGCTAGAGAATCTAATGCTTCATCAACTGAACTAGAAATCCACGTATTTTGTGGAAACCGAAGGTTCATTGCCATATTCACACGCGCTCTCCACTGGTCTCTATTTTGAGTCAAGTTAAACCAGTCCGTACCTTCCCATCCTATTTCTCGTAGCTCTCATCCGTGCTACGC
>Ga0123357_10014969_pt1 | contig 10148 bp, 5 predicted proteins | sample TergutEmb28metaG_FD_89873 | JGI IMG/M metagenome (GOLD analysis project Ga0123357, IMG submission 89873) | Embiratermes neotenicus P4 segment gut microbial communities from Petit-Saut dam, French Guiana - Emb289 P4 | ecosystem: Host-associated > Arthropoda: Insects > Digestive system > Gut ... | reverse complement strand
TTGTTTTTAAGCTTTCGCCGTGTTCTAAATGTAATTTGTTCCTTTTTGGGTAATTCCCCGGCGTCTGAGTTCTAATTGCCGACGTTTCGGAACTCACTGTCGGTTCCATTTTCATAGGCAGGTGAATTTCTTCACGATACGATTCCCGTTCTGTTCCTTTTCAAGTTCTAAAATCTTGCCACTGTCTGTGACACTGTCTTCTGTGAATTGCTGCCCTGTTCCCTTTTTGTTAGATAAATAGCATTTTTTTGACGTTCAGGTGATGTAAAAAAGGTAAAGTGCACCCTTGTACAGGCACTGAGACTCTGTACAAGCCGTACGGACCATGGGGGGAGTGGAGGTATAGCTCTACTCTTTCTTGACCACAGTACTAGAAGGGGGTGGGGGGTCAGCGTCACTCCCCGGGAAAGATCCGGTACCCATTGTACAGGTGTCTGGGTGGCCCCCAGGGCCGGCCTGGATAGGTGCGGAAAATCTCGCCCCCACCGGGATTCGATCCCCGGACCGTCCAGCCCGTAGCCATTCGCTATACCGACTGAGCTACCTCAGGTGACCGTGCATCGTGATAAATTCTTATAATAAAACTAACTATATGCCTTAATTTCTCAAATTTATTTTCGGAATAAAACTATGCATGTTTCGGTCAATTCCTCTGCCCATCATCAAGAGTTTTTCACCGTACACACAGCAGTGGTATATGTCATACAGGTTTGCTGACAGCTTGCGAGCAGGATCACGACGGAGTTTTATTCCAAAAATAAATTTGAGAAATTCGTGCATCTAGTTGGTTTTGTTATAAGAATAGCATTTGTTTCTCGAAAAAACATTAATCTGTTGCTATTTATAACAATATTTGTGAGGTAAGAACGGCATTTTTAAAAAGCTTCTTACAAGAACTTTTTACTTCAAATCTTAAAGTTGTAGGAAGCTGGGTCGCGCTGTGTGTTAGCAGAACCCTATTGCTGTCCGATTGCTACGGTACGGAGAAATGTGGTGTGATGTGGGCGTAGAGTTAATGAATAAATGTGACAATAATTGGGTTCGAGATATTACAGGAAACAAGCAATGACTTTACCGCCTGAAACATTTGCATTAGACTGCCCTTGTTAGCCAGACACGTGGCTAACTCTAAGGGTTAAAATGTAAAGGAAATTTATCGCAGAGGATATTGAAGTTGATATATTAGTTAACTGCAATTGGGCTGACACCCGGTGACGGTAGTACAGCACACATTTACACAACAATACATAGGACAAAACAATTAAAGATTTTGGTTGGAAATCTTTGTGGGATTCGAACCCAGAGTGGTGAAACTAAAATTAACGATGAACTAAGCATCCTTTATGTTTTTTTTTTATCGTTGTACCATGCATTTCAATGTGGCAGCATGTCTAGACATGCTGCCACATAACATATAACTATGTAACATTTACTGTATTCTAATATAACTTTAGCCAGGCTCTAGCATAAACTCGCTGATGACGGTCGTATACCGAAACATGTAGGAGCAAACTCAATGTGAATTTTAATGTAAATTTTAAAGTCTTCTCAAATTTAATAAAAGTACATTTTTTGGCGAATGAACTGTAATCCTTTATGCCTATTTATTCCAGGGTTAAATATTTAGAATATCCAGTGTTTTACAGATTTTTAATGCAATAATTTATGGCTCCAAGAAAGGGAAATAATATTACTGCCCACATGATAATATAACGAATTTTAAAGAGTAGATGTACCATTGGCCAGAAGATGTCCTTGGCCAGAAGGAGTTGTGCTAAAATTGTCAGTTGATTGGTTGGTTAATTATCTGCCCCTCTTCATTCAGTCATTAATTGATTAAATACATCCACGGGGTGTTTGATGTGATTTGGAAATTTCTATCCTTAACGACACTACCGAACTCCATGGAGTAGATTCCCTTTTGAGAGCATAAAATTCCCTTAGCTTGTCAATAAATTGCCCACGTTTTACTGAAGTCGAAGATTCATCACTGTGTTCAAAAAATACCATAACTGGTCCGTATGCTGAGCCAAATAAATCAAGCCCCAACATCCCACCGCTTAAGATCCATTTTAGTATTTTCCTTCCATCTAAGCTTCGGTCTTTGCAAATTGTTGAAAGTGGGAAAGTAAAGTACGACACGTGCCAGGAGATATCCCAGCAGATGCGGGCTTTCCTTGAGAGAAAACTTCCTTGCTCAGCTAAAGGATAAATGGGACAATTTACGAGGCTCCTTCACCAGTGACTACGGGCTGGGCGGTCCGGGGATCGAATCCCGGTGGGGGCGAGATTTTCCGCACCCGTTCAGACCTGCCCTAGGGCCCACCCAGCCTCATATACTGTAGGTACTGGGTCTTTCCCGGAGGTAAAGCGGCCGGGGCGTGTCGTTGACCACCCACCCCATCTAGCGCGGAGGTTAAAGAAAGAGTACAGCTATACCTCTACTCCCCCTTTGGGCCTTTGTGGCCTGTTCTAGAGTGAACTTTACCTTTACTTTACCTCCACCAATGACGTAGGATACAACAGTCTCCAGGTTTCAGGGTTTTGTGGGGATATTTGTAAGATTTTTGTCGATTTATCAGAAGAATTAATTGGTTATTCTGAAGTTTAAGATCAGTAATTTATCTACGTTTTCAGTCAAGTTACTGGTCAAAACACATTATTTTCCGCGGTTCTCACACCATAAACCACTACTTCATAACGAATCTCCTAACGACTGTGGAATCCAGTCGTTAAACGTATAATGGTTGTTTGTGAACCACAGTGTAATTGTAACAGCACTGAAAGTGAATACCCTGTTCTTTTGACACGAACTGGGTTCTTTCATTTGTCTAGACATTATATTTCTCGCTGTCTCAACTGTTTTCCTTTTGTCTCTAGATAGTTCGTTCTAAGTAACAGCCGTAACACTTTTGTTTGTTGCAGCAACTTTGTCTCACAGTATTGTGAACAGAAGATCTGCCTGATCTTCTTTCAATGGAATGTTAAGTTTTTCCCTTTCTCCTTGACTTCCAGTTACAGCAGAAGCTACCGTCACTTATCGGCTTACCAAGAAGGAGAGACCAATTGTATTATATATGATAGAAATCCTCCCAACTTGATGCCACACCCAAACGGGCGTAAGCGGTAGAAGGTAAAGCCGAACGTCTTTCATTTCTTAATACGTCAAAGGGGAGGTAAGGCACAAGCTTTATTGTGTGATGGGATTGATGGTTGTGTTGCTGGATGAGAGGGGTAGTTAGGCAAGCGGGGTGAAAGCGCATCACATCATGTGGATGCTGCTGGAAGCTGCAAGTTTTCCATCCATGTGGAGCGAACGAGCAGCTGTTCTTGTGTGTAACTTTAAAGCGCGTCGGGGTGTCGCTTCTAACAACAGCGAGGCAGGGAGCGAGTGCTGAAGAAGAAACTAACAGCATATTCTCAAAATAGCTTATTTATTTAGCCCTCTCTTTAATTTAAATGTTTCATTCTCTACGATGAAAGTACATAAATCCGTAAAGTAACTATGTGTACTGTTAAAATTATAAATTTCTTAGACTTATATCCATTTGGTTCTGAGTCACCTGTTCCCGGCGATAAATACCGAGTGCTGATAAGTTCTTAGCCCGACCAGGACGGAAACAAGCTTGGAAGCATGTCAGAGACGCGCGCGATTTCAACAACATCGAGACGCGAGCTGTCATCAAGTTTTTTTTTTTTTCCTGCAAGGCAAGGCGCCGAAGGAAATTCACGCCATTCTGACAGAAACAGTAGCTTGTTTCCTTCCTGGTAGGGTTAAGGACTTATCAACACCCCTGGTAGGCTTGGGCGTAAGGTTAGATGGGGTGTATCGACTGGATTGATCTGGCCCAGAACAAGGAGAGGTGGCGGGCTGTTGCGAATGCTGTAATGAACCTTCGTTTTTCATAAATTGCCGGGGAATTACTTGACTAACTGAGAAACTGTTAGCTTTTCAAGAAGGACTCTGTTCCATGGAGTTATTTAATTAGTTCTGCCAAATTTAACTACACGGGCGAAATTTAGCAAATCGATACAAATATTTTCCTTCATTCTGATTGGGGGCAGGACATAAGTTAAATGCACTCGAGAACTCTTGCCAGCTGCAAATATAAGCCAGGCGAGACGTAGGTTGCCCATCTCTGGTGAAGACAGAATGCTATCTGTGTCTGTGCAGGCACAAGACAGCTTCCTGCTAGTCTCATGGGGTCCCATCTTAAAGAAAAACGAAGATGCTAGCAAGAAGAAGGAGATAACAGAATCATTGGAGGGACAAAAAAATGTAACATAATTTTCAACAGAAGGGCTGAGTGCTGTTCCAGTCAGTGTTAACTACCAGTTTTTTTTTTTTTACTTCGCGGCTGTGAAAGACTTGGGATCAAAGATGTGACACCCCTTCATACCTAATCCTCTAAGTCCCTCCCACGAAGTCTTTAAAAGATTTTTTTTTACACTGTGCCTCTCATGAGTACAGTTAGTCTCAAAGTTACCTAACTCTTCGGAGCTGAATCCCATTTAAGAAGTTCGAAGTCGTGTATTACTCCGAGAGATGCCTTTATGCTAGGTTTCAGTTTTGCGCCGATGTCTCTTTGTCTTCGCTCTTTTGGGATAGTACACAGTGTTTGCTGGTAGGTGTTTACAGACTTTTCGGGAGAGACAATCAATTACGTTCTTAAGGCACCTTGCAGATGGAACTGTAGACCTCAGATGTCCTCAAGTTTGCGAAACTGGAAGGTTTTGTTTTAGTTTTCACGGAAACCAGCCATTACAATGTCCTGGGTCAGTTTAATATACTCCACGCTGTCAAAAGCACTACGTGCAAGGCCACAAGTTACTCTGAACAAGAAGTTTTACGCGTTCTGGAGCCGGTTTGTGAGATAAGGTTTAGTTTTATTGTGACGCTTTTTCGCGCGTTTTTGTGTTCAGAAACAAACAACAGAAACACATCAATGTAGCGGAACATTAACAATTATTTTCTCCTTTGTTTTCATCTGACTCGAGTACCTAAAAATCTTATTTTGTTTTTACCATGAATGTCACCGTCTGGTAAATAATACTTCTGCATTCCGGGGCTCATCTTTGCGACTATGGAAGAAACTCGAGCATCAATTATTCTTCCTCTCAGTCACCCTAAAATTGCGCATTTTCTGCCGTCACAGATATGAGTTTGTTTTTTTTGGGGGGGGGAGGGGGGGAGGTCTAGGGTTAAAATCATGGTCCGAAGGAGATAGGTCCTTCTGTCAAACTACGGAATACCATCCTAAATTAGACTACAATTGCTGTTTTCCGTATTCTTTCCTGTTTATTATATCTTTACCGTTCTATCATTCAACGGTGTATCTGAGGTAATTAAGACGATGTTAAATGAAGCAAAAATAATTATTGGCCTTGTCTTAAAAGGCTCAGTAGCCCATATTTCAGCAGACCTGTCCCAGGAAGTTTCTTCAGTCTTTTATGTTTATGGCAGTTTCCTTCAGACCTATAACGCCCGCTTTTCGATTGTTTTCCAAATAGTCAGAACTGCTTGGTTTTGGCCTTCAATTTTGTCGACTGTGTCTTGCGCTCTGCAGTACCTGTGCCATCCGATCCATCGTCACATGACCAGCCTTCCTTACTGTTGAGGGTTGTGCCACATAAATAATTAAAACCTTGTTACTGTCCTTTTTGTGAAATATTTCGTCTTCCCAAAATCAACCCAAATTTTTCATTTATTAAATTTCAAACGACTGTCACGGCTAATTATATAAATTTTTTTTTTCTTCTTCTTCCCTAGAACCCACATTAGGCTCTCCTATCGGACTCCAGTAATCGTCTCTGAGATATTTCATGATGTTTTCGGTACCGCCCGAGTTTGAATACTCCGATGTCTCACAATAACATGTCTAGTTTAGTGACTGGCTTCTTCTCTTTACCGTATTATAAATGACAGATTTGGGAGGAGCTCGATTACAAGGCTATAATAATACCACAGTAGGTACATGGATTCTTAAACGGAAACGGTATTGTTAGATAGTTAATAGTCATGTAGACTCTGACGTTTCGGCGTGAATCAAAGGACCTGTTGACCGAAGTGGAAACCGGTTGTACGAATGAAATGCATAAAAAGACTGTGGGTTGATTATTCAACACGCTATCGGGTGTTGATGCAGCGACAGCTGCGGTCTGTTAGCAGATATTGCACCTTCCTTTGTAGGTGGTGTTCAAGAACACATTGCTAAGGCGAATGGTAAAGTGTAATGTTGCTGGCACACTAACCGATTTGAGTCTAGTCGACTGGAATAGGATTTGACTAAGTTGCTGACGGTTGACTAGCTTATTTATTTTTTGTAGATGTATCTGTTAGCCTACATGAGTTCAGTCGAGTCCATTCAGGTCATGTCCAGCCAAGTCGAGTCCAGTCAAGCTGAGTCCAGTCAGGTCGAGTCCAATCAAGTCTAGTTCAATCAAGTCGAGTCCAGTCGGATCGAGTTCAGTCAAGACGAGTCCAATCAAGTCGAGTCTAGTCAAGTCGAGTCCAGTCAAGTCGATCCAGTTAGGTCGAGTCCAGTCAAGTCGAGTCCAGTTCAGTCGAGTCCAGTCAAGTCGATCCAGTTAGGTCGAGTCCAGTCAAGTCGAGTCCAGTCAGGTCGAGTCCAGTCAGGTCGAGTCCAGTCAAGTCGAGTCCAGTCAGGTCGAGTCCAATCAAGTCGAGTTCAGTCAAGTCGAGTCCAGTCAGGTCGAGTCCAGTCAAGTAGAGCCCAGTTAGGTCGAGTCCAGTGAAGTCGAGTCTAGTCAGGTCGAGTCCAGTCAGGTCGAGTCCAGTCAAGTCGAGTCCAGTCAGGTCGAGTCCAGTCAAGTCGAGTCCAGTCAAGTCGAGTCCAGTCAGGTCGAATCCACTCAAGTCAAGTCCAACCAGGTCGAGTCGAGTCAAATGAAGTGCAGTCGAATTTAGTCGAGTCGAAAATGGTCGAGACGAGTACAGTAAAGTTGAGAATCTGCTTCTACTGCATCAAGGACTCAGATTCCATTCGACTAGACCGGAATCTCTTCGATTCATGTGTCAAGAGCCTGAGGAAAAGGGAATAGAGAAAGCTGGGGTAACTTATGTAACGGGTACAAGTTAACTTTTCCCCAAATCGTATTAAAATGATAAGATGGAGGAGTTTATGTCTAGACAGGCTATTGCAAATGAGGGACTTATCATGTTATTAAATCCAGACACATGGTGGGATAGTAGAGTACCTTTAAATAGGTCACAACGTACCTGTTTAAGTTGAACAAGCCTCGTCAAATAAATCAAGAATGAGACTAAGAATTATGAATTGGTCAAGACATGTTTACAAATTAAACGTGTCCACTTTAGAGTCAAGAACAATGACTGGTACAAAGAAAGGAACAGACATATCCTAACAACGAGTGGAAAGTTGAATGTAACTGTACAACAATGTGCCTAATAAAATTACGTGGTTATGACGTGTTAATGTAGTTGCTGACGTTGACATGACATACGAGGCGATTCGTCTCGCGCGCTGTTACTTCGAAGTAGCCGATGTTGGGAGTTCAATAACCCTGCGTACTCGCTCGCGAAATTCGTATAAGCTCGATGAATTTCTGCATAAAGTTAAATGCTTATGCTACTGAATCCTTTGGAACCGGAAATGCTAAGTCAACATAAGGATCAAGTTCTGGACTGGATGTCCAAGGTATCGGGGAACGTTTCATGGCAGGGACAAAGATTTTTATCTTTTCCGAAGCATTCAGAAACTATGGGACTTACCCAGCGTCATTCGCAGTTGATAACAAGGAATTTTGGTCGAGAACTAAAGCGGCCGGGACTTCAAGCTGACAACTCACCTCTATCTAGTGCTCAGGCCAACAATGCGTGTTGCTGGACCTCAGCCCCTGACTACATCTATAAAAAGGTAAACAGTCCCGTTACAAGCCCGAGGTGCCCAGAGGGTTCCAGGAAGTTAAGGTACCCAGATTACATGACAATAACCCAGGACGGTGGTAAGGTTGTCAGCCTTACTCACCGGCCATTTTTACCCCCAGGAAATACTCTTGGTGCTCATTTCTGTTAGAGGCTGAGTCGACCCCAGGTACATAGTGCGATCGGAAAGATTATGTCAATGAAAAATTCCAATGACACAATCTGGAATCGAACCATTGACCTTCCGATTTGTAGCACAGCACCTTAACCACTGTGCTATCGCGGTCTCCTGACTACATCTATCACCTAATTAAATCTGTAAAGACGAAAATTAAACTAATTTATATTTAGAGATAAAGTTCCTACCGCGCAGTAAACACTTTCCATGTCTGTAATGAAAACCAGTTACTGAATGTTGTATAAAGAAATAAAAGCCGTTATATTCTGAAAACCATAAAAAAACGCGTAAGTGAACTCTGTGGGCCGAACATAGAATTCTTGGATGTCAAAACTGGTGGTACATATAGTAACCACTGGACTTTAAAGGGCTAGAAATTACTTACTAACTCCATGGAGCAGAGTCCTTCTTGAGAAGCTAAACTGTTCTCAGCTAGTCAAGAAAGTTCCCCGCATTTTATGGAACCCAAAGGATCATTACCGCATTCACAAGTGACGGCCACCTGTCCCTATCCGGAGCCAAATCAATCAAAGGACTAAATATAGCGACAATGTTGCATAGAGTTTTACATGAAGTTTGTTATCTGATTACAAGTGTAATTTATTTTTAAAACTTATGAAAAGGAAGCTTAGATATTCCCATTAACATTTTTACAACATGGCTCAAATTTTATCCATTGTCTTGAGGGAAACTACACATTTGAATCATGTTAATTAATTTGTAGGTTACAGAATAAGGCTGTTTTAATTGCATCTGCTTTATGGTGCAGAATGAGATGGGAGGTTGACCGTGAATAGTGGGTGGGTAAGCATTCCGAAGGATCTCAGGATATTTTAAATTACAGTAGAATTTCAATTATCCGGACTTTTGGTTATCCAGATCGGCTTTGCCTTTCGGGTAAATTTGTCGAGAATTTTACAAAACTAACATGCCTTGAAATTATCCATTATCGGATCAAGTACAGTACACTGTTATGGCTTCTATAACTTCAAATCAGGCGTGGTCGAAAGGTTTAGACGCACGTAGGTACTGTAAATAGTAACGGCCGAAATTCGAACTGCCAATGTAGACCGTTTTCAAAGAAAAATACACTTATCCGGATTTTCTGCATATCCGGATTTTTCGCCGTCCCATTTAATCCGGATGAGTGGAGTGCTATTGTACTGTCCAAGTGTCTGCTTGGAAATATTGAAAGAAACCACTAAAATCATCAAGGCTGTACCATGGTATTAAAATCGTCTGAACGTTGTCGCGATTAGGACCAAATTCTTCGTAATATCTTCTCAGCTCGTGGATATTACTTTGCTCATCCCTGCCTTGATGTCGGCTTAACCCTAACTGAGAAGATGCTCTTAATTTTTATCATTAACCCTCGTTCTTACTGAACACAGGAACTTCTCTGTCTACAGTTCTGGTGCCGGAAGAACTTCCAAATTCACTCTTCGATCTTGAACTCTGGGATAGCGGTTGCTGGTTAATCGCGTCCACTTCGATTCTGTGTTTATAGCATCAAACCATAATGATGGACAGATCTCTGCGTAAATCATAGAGATAAAGTTATTAAAGGATGGAAGAGTATTTGCATTAGGTGACAATAATTATGGTAAAATCGTGATTAGTGTGGGACCGATACAGGTAGTCAGTATAGTGATTAGGCTACCGGATGAATGACTTGGAAGGAGCAAGAAGTGTATCTCTTTTTAAAAATGTCCACTTTAGCTGACACAACTTTGTAAACTGCCCAAAAATGGTGTATTAACACTGAAACATGTCGGAGTAATTTTAATATAAATTTACACTACTTATTTGTGCATATGTTGGTTTATAATAAATATTTGATATTGAATTAATTTGTAATTGGTGGGTCTCTATTGCTGCCGGTCATTGCCTTCTTTGGGCTTTCCGGTATATTCTGTTAATGTCTCAATGTTCTATCCAGCCCCAGATATAGCGAGCGCAGACGTTTCCATAGTTGGGGGGGGGGGGGGGGGGGGGGGGGGGCCACAAAAAGAGGAAATTTATTTTTTATAAACGCTCCTCTATTCTTTCTCTTTTTTTTTTTTT
>Ga0123357_10014968_pt1 | contig 10148 bp, 7 predicted proteins | sample TergutEmb28metaG_FD_89873 | JGI IMG/M metagenome (GOLD analysis project Ga0123357, IMG submission 89873) | Embiratermes neotenicus P4 segment gut microbial communities from Petit-Saut dam, French Guiana - Emb289 P4 | ecosystem: Host-associated > Arthropoda: Insects > Digestive system > Gut ... | reverse complement strand
TAAATGTCAATTAGTATTATATTTATTTCTCCTTATAAGTTGCTCAACATGTTTCGGGCCAACTTGTGCCCATCTTCAGGAGCTGACGACTTAGTCGTATTTTTTAATGTCAGCTCCTGAAGATGGGCACAAGTTGGCCCGAAACATGTTGAGCAACTTATAAAGAGAAATAAATATAATACTAAGTGACATCTAGTTGGTTTCTTATTCCAAATTGAACTACGATGCACGGTCAACCACACATCAAAGTTAAAATGTTTTTTGAACCAGTGGCTGGAGACCATTGGATAACCCTAAGATTGTTGTCGGATCAACTGGGAGATGATCTGTAGTATTCTGCTGAATGTTTTTCAAAGAGGAAGATCTGTGTAACATTTGTTCCACATATCCTCATGGATGAGCTAATTCTGCTCATTCTGCTTCTTGGCAAGTCATGTCATGGTGAAGATTAGACACCCATCTTACCGGACTTCAGCGAGCGGACTTGGTTTTTTGTTCCCTAAAGTGAAACTGCCCCTAACAAGATGATCTTAGGACATGGAGGACATTAGAAACATAACTGTTAAATTGAATACAGTTCCTTTAGATGACTTTCATGACTTATCTTCAAGTTGTAGAAAGATGATAAAAATGTGTTGCAAGAAAGGCAGATAACTTTGAAGGGAAATAAAACAGTGTTCTTTCTATTGTTACTTGTTTTCATAGCACCAATCCCAGACCCTTATTGTTTGACCATATATGTAATTTTTGTACTTTCTTTGAATGTGGTAGATATTTTAATTTGAAACACAGTCGCATGCAGTTTTAATCTGTGGGAGAGCTTCCTGCTGTGTGGTTAACAGGACACAATATTTCTTGCTGTTTTTATAGCATTGCTTGCTTCAAGATGAAGTGGGGAGGTCTATTCAAAGTTAATGCCTTCTTCATCACCTGTAATAAACATAGTCCATTTCAATATTGAGAGTTTTAACTGTTGATGGTTATCTTTTTTACCTTATATGTATCACACAATTTTGTTTGTGGTCAGCAGTCACAGGTTGAATAACTGGTCAAGAAACCTTGTGTGAAAAGGGAATACTTGTAAATGTATGCATAGATTTAAAAAAGTGCAAAAAGAAGAAAGTTTACTAAATAAATACTGTAAGTGAAATGTTTTAATGTGAATGAGTGGCCATCTAATTGAAATCCCTTATCATTCATTTTGGCATAATTTTCTAGATGGACTTGGAGAACACTGAATATTGTAAACTGTATGAAGGAATTTGCAGGTCATATGTCATTTGTTTCAAAACAATTTTCTCAGTTTACAAGGTTCTGACAGTGTTACATGTAGTGCCATTCAGTTTTTTGGACCTTGTCCTTTGCTTACTGTTCATTCATTCCATTGGCATGTGCAGAATGCGACGATTCCTTGCTGTTCTCAGGAGTTTCTTCCATTCCTCTCTGTTATGTACTTTTTCCTGCCACCCTTCTCCACCAACTATTTTTCTATCCTCTTGCACCTCATCTTGCCATCTATTTCTTGGTCTACCTCTCAATCTTGTTCCCAAAGTCATATATAATACGCTTTTGGGAATTCTGTTTTCTTCCATTCTCTGTACATGCCCAAATCAATGTAATCTGTTTAACCGTATTGTCTCTATTATAGTACGTTTTTTAACACTTGCATAAATTTCTTTATTGGTTAATATCCTCCAATTTTCTTTTTCGTTGTCATATACTGGGCCTAAAATTCTTCTATACACTTTCCTTTCAAAAATGTTCAGTTTCTTTCTATCTCTCTTTGTTAGTGTCCAAGTTTCTGATGCATATGTCAATGTTTTGTCTGTTATTGTGTTCTTTAGTCTTAATTTTATTTTCTTTGATATGTTTTTATTTTTAAAAAATTTTTGTAGCATAAAATATGTTTTGTTAGCATTTTTTATTCTTTCTTGCAAGTCTGTTTAATTATTGTTATCTTCATTACATATAACTCCTAAATATTTAGTATTTTTCACTCTCAAATTTATAATTTTTTATTTTCAAATGTCCCACTTTATTATTCTTTACACTGTTTTTCCTTTCCACTATCATATATTTTGGCTTTTCTTGGTTTGTCTGTAGGCTGAACTTCCTGGCAACGTTTCCATTTCTACAAAAAGTTTTCTTATTTCTATTTCATTTTTTCCATTTAATGCAATTCCATCTGCATATGCAAATACATTCAATTGCTTACTGTTACAAAATATAAAAATTTTTCAGAAAAAAGGGTGCAGGAATGCTTATTGTTATTTTCTGAGAATGGTATATCACATTATTGCTATTTGGTTTTTGGACTATGTCCACTGTCCTAATGTTTAAAGATACAAGAAATTGTACAGGTGAAAGGGTGGGCGAAGACATACAGGTGGATCATGTATCACATGTCTGCAGCTAGCTCCAACTGTGAGGAAAATTAATTTACATAAGCAACTAGGATGGCTTAGCATGATGAACCTACTAGATTCTGTCTGCATACTCTATTACCAGCCAACGTTGCTGGACAGGGTAATCTAAATGGACAAAATTTCTGAACTAGGTTGGCAGACAGGGTGTGTCAAACATGTTGGATGCACTGATTCCTTAATTTTTTTACCTCTTGTTTCAGTTTTCACGATCTTTAAATTTAATTTTGCAGCATGCTGTGTATTATTTTAGCTAGTGTTAGTATTAGGTTTTTACTGTCAAAATATTACTTGTAGAATATATTTTTTTTGTACCTAAAATTAAATTGATTCAATTTTAATTACTCATTTTTAATGTACATTTCTGTTTGCTTCAAAGACATCTGCATGTGTATCAGTTGAAATGGGGGTCTGAAGGTGGTAAATAGCTGAAACTTGTGACTGTTGTACGAACAGAGTTGGAACATCCCACTGTGTTGAATGAAACAAATATGGAAGATGGCCATCAATATAAATATTTTTTAGAGCTTTTGGGTGCCACTGAGTAGATGTTTGGCCATGCTTTTACCTGATGGTTGAGGCAGAGCTTGCATCTCATACATGGTACTTATTTCATGTAAAGTCAAACCCTGGTAAAGCATCAGTGTTCACCACATCATGTGGTGGTATATCAAGGGTGGTGGTAAATAGAAGTATTGTATACTAAGGAATTTATTTTGCAGGCTTCCATGGGCACTTAGAGCAGTGCTGTTTTGGGGCTTGACTGTATTTTGACATTCTGTGTGATGGACAGAAGTTCAAACTGAATCATGCTAAATATTTTTCTGCTTTCCCTGCATAACATTAGTCTTGTACTTCTACTAAAAGAATAGGCAATAAAAGCAAGTCTTCATGCATACTTCCTTAGACAGTTACTGACTGTAATGATGGGGATGTGGAGAGTTCATGTAGTGTTTTTGGTAACAACAAAATGTAGGAATAGTCTTATATCAAGAGCTGACTCAAAGAAGTAGGTCTGTCTTGAGAAGGTAATAATCATTTTCTCTGCTAATCAGATTCCTTACCTTTGGTACATTATTGTGCTCATAAGTGCCTTTCATTGGCTTGTCTTATGAGTCTGTATGTAGTATGCTGTTACAAACTTTTTTGATAAATAAATTAATTACAGTTCACATATATCTGAATTGGCCTAAGTTACAACAAAGGTTTTGTTATCAGTGAAGCATGTTGTATTATCTTCTCTTTGTGGGTGGTAGTGATGTTGCCACATGTACCTCTCACACTGGTACATAATGGGCTTATTAAGCTCTCAAATATTTTATTATCTAAGCCGTCTTTATACAACTTACAGTAACAGTTGCAAACTGTTGCAACTAGTCAACTATGCATAGTTGATTAGTTGCAGCAGTTTTCAACTGTTATTGTAAGTTGTGTAAAGACAGTTTATATAATAAAATATTTGATAAGTGTACACAACAGGATGGAAACCACACAATTTAAATTATTAAGCTCTAGTGGTTGGTGTCTTCAGGAAGCTACAGACCATTGTTTCTCAAACTGTGGAATGCAGATTATTAGATGAAATAGAGTGTTACTGTAATATGCACAGTTGCCCCAAAGTCAGTTACAATTTTCATACATTAACTGAGTGTTGCACCATTCTGTATTTGTAGGACAAAACAAGACTAAGTTCTTGTTAAAATGGAACACGTGGCATAAGAATTTTTTATGTGTCTCCAGTTTGTTTTGTTATATGCAGTGTTTGTGAGTCAATGACACTCAGTTTCTTTAGAAGTACTGGGTACATATTTACAAGGTTTTTTTAACATATTCACTAGTCGGCAATATCGAAGTTGTGAAAACACTGTTCAGGATATATATTTGGGATATACCTGGTTCCAGTTTGGACAAATTGCCAATTATCCTGATTGAGGCTTTTAGAGTGTTCTTCACTATTTCCCTGTGAATTCCACATTAATATTGGTCATGATTGCCTTGTTCCAAATTTCTACCTGTTTACAAATATGAAAGTTTTCCCGTCTGATTTGATGCTGTATTATCGGTGCAGTTGAAGCTGCACTGTTCTGTAACCTAAGAATTAGTCAACAACATAAATTTCATTATTCACTGTGCAGTTTTATATATGTAATTCTCCAGTAAAGACCAACACGGTACATAATATTTGGTGGGAAAAAGAATTGAGTTCAGTATGCCTCCCACATGCTTTGGACAGGTTGGGCCATCATTATTGATCAAACATAGCATACAAAGCACAAATTACTTAAGTATTACATTAGAAACTGTTACCTGAAGTCATCTGACTTATTGCAGAGTATAATTTACATTAATATGTCAAAGTAATGTATAAAAATCCCATTATATCTAGTCCTTTAGCCTAAAGTACATGTGATAATTAGCACAGCTTATGCCTTGCGAGCCAAAATTTTGTGGACTGGCTGCATGATACACTAACCAGACTGAACAAAGCTGTGCATTGGTAGGTGCTGCTGAGTAAATGTATTGCGAATGAATGTGGTGGGTGTCACTTGACCCAATTTTATGTATTTGTGAAACTGATGTTTAAGTGTGTGTTGTGTGCCTTTTACAATTGTTGTTGCCCAGTGAGATGAAAGACTGTAAGGAACAGAGAATTTGCTTCAAATTTTTCTTTGACCTTGAGAAAACAGCTTTTGAGACTTACAAAATGCTTAACGATGTCATCGTGATGAAGCCACGAGTACAGTACCAACCTCCACAGGGTATTCATGTTTATAAAGTGGCCAAACTTTGGTTGAAGATTTTAAATATTCACATTGCTGTTTGTTAAGTCAGACTGATTAAACTGCGGAAAAAGCATGAGTCATCCATGAGGATAAACGGCAGACAGTAAATGTTTGTAACGATATAGACCTCTTGCATGTGTCACGCTGACAAATGATTATTAAGCAAGGCATCCCAATTGTGTTTTAAATATACTAGTAAATACAACAAATACAAATCAAGTCTTTACACAACTTTGTTTATAAGTAATCAGCTGATGATTACTTATAAACAAAGTTGTATATAGACTTGATTTATATTTCTTTTATTTACTAACCAAAGATTTCAACATGAGTCAGATTGCTGCAAAATTTGTGTGCCATGTGCTGATAGAGGCCAGACACAACACTGACTTCCTGCAAGATCGGTCAGAAAGGGCAAAAAATTCCTTTCTAAGGTCATACAACAAGTTGAAAGTGGGATTTTGAACTTCATTGCCTGTGCATCATTGTAACATGATGTTTTGACTGTATTGCCCAGTATACAAAAATCTGGTTAACAAAGCTCGTAAGAAATTTTCTATGTAAAGAGAAATAAAACATGGTTTCCTATGTTTGGCATGAATTGTTAACATTTTGCAAAAGGAGTATTTAGGCATCCATACATCTGTATGGTAGTAAACAAGCATATATAAATGTATGCATATTAGATGTTTCTGCAGTACATGGGAAATATCGTTTGTGTTCTATGCACAAAAGCAATGAAATAAGCTCATGTAAATGTGGGTTCTTGGATGCTCATTTTCAAGCTATGGACCTTTGTGAGTACATTGGCTGTGCTCACATAGCGAGCCTCCACCCACAAGACTTGCTGCTCTCACACTTAACTATGATGCTGCTCAGTTTTGGAAGGTAATGTGATAATCACTGTACAGGTTCATTCATGCTGTGCTAAATGTTGTTGACAAACACATATGTGGAGATGCCTGATATGTGGATTATGTTTGGCCGTGGAAGTGGCAGTGTTATTGCAGCATGTCTTTTGTACCAGAACATGGTTCCTGGTCAATGAATTCCATTTTCTAACACTGATAAGCAGCAGGATGATGAAGACAAAGGACAGTGTTGACATCAAGTCTGGAAGCTGGAATCTTGGATGATATTATTGAACATCTTGGGGCCAGTATGTGGAGGACAGCAGCTGTTGAACACCTTGTCCATCTGACTGTTCAGTAGACCATCAATGACCAACTTGGGAGTAGGTCATGTAGATGAACAAAGTTCTTTGAATGTGTGTTTTGAGGGCTTTACAGTGGTATAACTGATGATTCCATTCTTCTGGGTAATCACATCCTGAAATTTGATGATAGGTCCTTGTGACTGTTTGAAGATGAGAATGCTACATTGCCTCAAAACATTTGGATCCAATTACCCATTTTTGGATCATCATATCCCAGAAAAATAGAATCCTCAAAGTTTCCTAGTGAAGGTGGAGTGGCCCAGAGGGTTCCAGGAAGTTAAGGTTCCCAGATTTCATGACAATGGCACAGGATGGTGGTAAGTTTGTCAGCCTTACACACCGGCCGCCTTTACCCCCAGAAAATGCTTCTGGTACTCATTTCTATTAGAGGCGATCGAAAGGATTTAATGTCAATGAAAAATTCCAATGACATCAGCTGGGATCGAACCAGCGACCTTCCAATTTGTTGCACAGCACCTTAACCACTGTGCTACCGTGGTCCCCAGAGTTTCCTAGTGTTTCAGCAAACATTACAGTTGCCATGATCAGGGTGTGTAATGTATGTGTTATCTGGGGGTCCTTAGAGGGAGCTGGAACTTAAATATTGGAATATTGAATAGAATTTTATTTCAGCGTTTAAGAAGACTTGCAGCTTAGGTGTGACATTACATTGCAGAAAAATGCAGTTAAGTAAATATTTCAATGCTGGGATAACAAGTTAATCTGGTTCATAAGTAAACAGCAGCATTTTCCTTGTGTGTATTCTTATGTGCTATAGGAATTTCTGTACAGGAAATGGCAAGTCTATATGTAAGCAGGATGTAACTTGGCTTTCCACTTCCTTATACATGTTATCTGTTCAGCTTCATTTGTATCAAGTTGCATTAGCTAGTCCTATGCTATAGTTCTGTCTTCTTTATTTTATAATTTACACTTTTTAAACACATAGCAGAGTAGTTACTGTTTGACTTGTGTTTGACTGAGATTTAAATATTTCAGAATTAACTGATTTAATCACAGATATTTTGCATGTTGATGACAATATTAGAGCCAGTAGTGCAATTTATAAGAAACTTGTGTATGAACAGGCATGCACCCATAATTTTTCACTGGGGGGGGGGCTGACTCTGAGGTTATATATATGTTTTGTTTGATTTTAAAAACTATGTTATAAAAATCATGTTACGAATATAACTTTAACGTAACATTATTTGCAAGCGCATTTATATACGTATAAATATAACTACATGTTCCATGACTTACCTAAATCAAATCACAAGGTTTAGTTGCGGAAAGCGACTAAAATTTCGTCATGTCCATCTGTCCGTCCTACCGCATAGAACATCTCGGCTCCCACTAGACGAGTTTTCATGAAATTTGATATTTAAGTATTATTCGAAAATCCATTGAGAAAATTAATTAAAATCTGTCAAGAATAACGCGTACTTTATGTGAAGACAAATATACATTTATGATCATCTCACTCAATTCTTTTTAGAATGAAGAACGTTTCAGACGAAAAGTGTAGATAAAATCAAAGCACATTTTATGTTCAATAACTCCCCCCACCCCGAAAGTGATGTCGTTTATGAGATAAGGTGGAAAAATATTGTAGAACTGGGCAGGCTACAGATGACAGTATGTCGCATGCTCAATACTGCTTGTGCACGGCAATAGTGGTTGCATGATTGCGCCTCGCTGTTACGTTATACGTACATTGCCTGTCCTGTTTAAGTTCATCTAAGACTTAGTAGCTATTTTACTTTATTTTTCAAAATTTATATGTACTACTCATCAGCCAGTTTCTGTGGCTAATTTCGTACGAAGGGTAAATCACAGAAAGTTATTGTCATCGTGTCTACAAAATCCGCGTTTCTTTAAAATTTCTATTTATGCGGAGACTGCAGCCTTGGCGGGCCCCCCCCCCCCGGGTACACGCCTGCTTATAAAGGAGGGATATTTTGTGAGTGTGAAGGTAACATTGTATCCCCCAAATGAGAATAACTTACGCGAACATGAAGTTGACATAACAATTTACATGGTCACTAAAATTACCGTATGTGTCAATATATGTTCCTGTGATTCTCGTTTTTGTAACTTTTTAAAAAATCCATTTTTTATTAATATTACACTATTAGGGATCAGGGATCACTACATGTTCGTACCCTTTAATATCTTGCTACCATAACAGCACCCTACCAAAAATATGAAGTCAGTGTGGCAGCAAATCTTGGTTCTTGTAATGCTCGGTTCAGAATTTTATTAATATGATGGATTTTTACAAGAAATCGTGCACCCATTTTTAAAGATTTTTGTGAATATTTTTATTAACAGCATACAAAACGTGCAGAATTTGTTAATATTATGGTTTCATGGTCATAACTGATGGCCATCTTCAGTTTTAATATGGGATTGATTTATAAACACATAACAGAATCTGTATGACACATTTTGTTTGTGTGTGCACAGAAAGCTGTGAACCGGTTAACACCTTGTTTTCCAGAAAAGGGACATTTATATGGGCACAGGTTTTGCACATAAAATATTACGTGAAGTAGTCACTCTTTAGAACAGGGTTACTGAACCTATGTCACGCGTTCCCAAAATGGCACACCGAAAGATATCCTTGGCATGTGACATTCACTGCTGTCCAATTTTTGTGTTTAATTTCTTTTTCCCGACACATATCTGACTGTGTAGAGATTGTGTATGAATTACCGTTGCTACCTCCAAATAACACTGTGAATGAAACATTTTTATGCAAATCGGGAGCAGTAGGAAGTGCTGACTGGGTATTTATCATTGGAGCGTCGGCCTGACGGTGACTGGGCGAATACATGCCATTGGACAAAATGTATTACAATGTATTTGAAGAGGCAGGAGTAAAAACCCCCATTTACATTCACATTTTCTTCCTTTTCGCATCCTTCGAAGAGGCATTTATTAGAAATATATAATTATACTGTGCACTAATCGTAGAATTATAATATGCATTCATGATAATAATACAGTAATTAATAATAATTATGACAGACTCCAGGACCTTATTCTGCTCTTCAAAATTACCATGACCACCCGACAGGATTTCTTTGAAACTTATTGACATTTTGGGCACGCGTGCTGAAAAACTTTGGCCAGTCCTACTATAGAGCGTAGTGGTTGTTACAGGTATCCTTTACATTAACGCCAGAAACATGCATTTTCCCCAGAGTATGTGCTTATGGCTATCATATGATGATCAAAATCAACAGCACAACAGTGACTAGAAAATCGAAATGTTCTGGGATGTGACACCTTGTCAATTGAAAAGTAGTTGCCAATGTTATGGGGCAGGAAGCTCCTCCGCAGCGTCAGTAACTGTTTACAAATTGACATGATTACATTTCCCGGAGGACTTCAATTGGAATATTCATCAACATCACTGTGAGAACCCCACATCTCGCATCGTTAACTATTTAGTCTTCGTAATGAAAACGTATTTTGTTTTCCGTAGATAGCAATAGAATTATTAAATATTATTTACATGACTTTCAGGCTTTAGAGTGTTATTAATTTATAGTTTGTGCTAAATTGTCTGTAGTGATGGAGGACTTTAAAGGAAAGTGAATTTTTTCACTGGATTTTATGCTTGTTGTTGGTACATACAAGACAGTTAAAACATTTAGGTCTGTGCCTTGTCGAGTCATTTTATGTTCTTGTTTGGATACTGTAAATAACTGTGGTTAC
>Ga0123357_10014967_pt1 | contig 10149 bp, 6 predicted proteins | sample TergutEmb28metaG_FD_89873 | JGI IMG/M metagenome (GOLD analysis project Ga0123357, IMG submission 89873) | Embiratermes neotenicus P4 segment gut microbial communities from Petit-Saut dam, French Guiana - Emb289 P4 | ecosystem: Host-associated > Arthropoda: Insects > Digestive system > Gut ... | reverse complement strand
TTTATTTTTTAATTATTATTATTATTATTATTATTATTATTATTATTATTATTATTATTATTATATATTTTGCTACTTCGCTTTCCCTTCAGTCTTTACGATATTAAGGACTTTCAACCATTTTACCATTTGACGGTAAATTACTTGTTCATTTGAATACTTTTTATTAAATGGTGCATGAATAAATCACTTAACCGTAAATTATATACTTATAAGAACATTTATGAGATATTTTATGCGTGTTTGACGTCAAATTCGAGAGAGAGAGAGAGAGAGAGTGTGTGTGTGTGAGTGTGTGTGCGTGCGTGTGTGTGTGTTTGTTTGTTTGTTTGTGTGTTTGTTTGTTTGTTTGTGTGTTTGTGTGTTTGTTTGTTTGTGTGTTTGTTTGTATGTTTGTTTGTTTGTGTTTGTTTGTTTGTTTGTGTTTGTTTGTGTGTGTGTGTGTTTGTGTGTGTTTGTTTGTGTGTGTTTGTTTGTGTGTGTTTGTTTGTGTGTTTGTTTGTGTGTGTTTGTTTGTTTGTGTGTGTTTGTGTTTGTGTGTGTTTGTTTGTGTGTGTTTGTGTGTTTGTTTGTGTGTGTTTGTTTGTTTGTGTGTGTTTGTTTGTGTTTGTGTTTGTGTTTGTTTGTTTGTTTGTGTTTGTTTGTGTTTGTGTGTGTGTGTTTGTTTGTGTTTGTTTGTTTGTGTTTGGTTGTTTGTTTGTTTGTTTGTTTGTGTTTGTTTGTGTGTGTTTGTTTGTTTGTGTTTGTTTGTGTTTGTTTGTTTGTGTGTGTTTGTTTGTTTGTTTGTTTGTGTGTGTTTGTGTGTGTGTGTGTTTGTTTGTTTTTGTGTGTGTGTTTGTTTGTTTTTGTGTGTGTTTGTTTGTTTTTGTGTGTGGGTGTGGGTGTGGGCAATTTGAAACAGAATAGTTATGGAGAAATTGGTGGAATTTGTAATGAAGATACTCTTTAGACCTCCTTCAGAAAATAATGTAAAGTTACGCAACTAAATAAAGCAAAAAAAAAAAACCTGCTTTGGCCTTGCTTCGCGTTGGCATGTCTTTATTGGAAACTTAATTGTAGACTTTCTCTCTCTACACATCTTGATCTGAGTGAGGCAGCACAAAATCAGAAAATTTTCAGGCAGAATATACAATATCTAGGCCGCAACGGAACCGGCATCCTTCCACACACAAGTCTGTAACGTGACTGCTACTCCAGCCTTCTCAGTAGCTCGAGATTACGTAATACCGTCAGTTGAAGGACAGCAAGAGTTATGAATGCAAAAGCTACTGGCAGTGCATCTGTTTCCTCTAGTCCAGCTTGAGGGATCAAACAGCCCGCAGGGATGGTGGGGTAGTGACCTACATTACGAGTTGAAGCAGTCTACTCGATCAGAAATCGAATGTTATCACGCAGGCCTACGAACGCATTGCATCATACGGCGCCATGGTGAAGGGTCTTCTTGCAGTTAACTGTCGCTCAGCTGTTCAAAAATTCTCGCCATAACCCTGAAGTCTTTTATTCTGGTGACAGGAGACCGCCAAGAGACCCTACCTGGCAACAGTTAAATCCAATTAAGACCTTCACACAGCATTATAAGATGCGTCATAACACAGGCATTACATGAATACACCAACCAAGCAATATTACCCCCGTTAAAAATGACTTCGACTCTATTTCACTGACGTAGAATATGGCCTAGTGGCGCAGTTCTATAATTGAGGTGAATAACCTCCGCTTTCTTCACTGCCTTGACCAATGATAGACTGATGCCTTCTGAAGGACTCTGCCCTATTTAACTGGTTATGCCTTGGTATTTCTCTTTTATAACTGCGATATGTGCGTATAGTTAGGACTATTGTTAATACTAAAAGTAAAGTATATAAGTGTTCTTCGCTCTTCTGGGATATTGGGCAATGTAGATTGGTAGTTACCGACGTTTCGGGACAATCTGTTGGTTCCATCTTCAAGGGTCAAAGAGTCCAGTCTTGGACTAAACACCATTCTACGTCGCGTAACATCCAGAAGAGCGAAGATCTCTTTCTAACAGCGTCGGAAGCCTGAAATCAGGTAAAGTGTACAAGTTGACTAGTGTTTTTGTTTTATTTTACTGCAGTGGGCTAAGACTATGTCTCTCCCCCGATTGGTAGATAAACGAACATCGAACACTGGTGGAAATATGACAGTGGAAAACAGAAGTGCTCCGAGACAAACCCGTCCATATCCAACCTGCCCACCACAAATTTGACATGGACTGTCCTGTTATTCATTCCAGCTTCTTAGTTTAGAATCCAGTGGTTGTCTGAGCTATAGCACCGTCTTAGACAAATGCTTAGCAGAAAATAACACTTAGAAGAGAAGAACAACAAATTTATTTGGCGTATTTAATTGTGTCGAGAGTAAAACTGACGAGAAAGTTTAATTGTAGGTGCAAATACTGAAATTGCAGGTATCCCGATATTTTCCGTTTGCATGGAAGGGTTCATTTCCGGCTAAAAATTATACAGATGGGTTACGCATTAAAATTTCTGGAAACGTTCATGACTCTTCAGAGCGATTATTAAAACTTCTCACCTCTTCTTTCCTCTGTTTGTATGCCCGCAATTCTCCAGAACTGCTCAACAGATCTTCATTACATTTGACATTTGTAAGCTGTGATAAAATCTTTTTAAAATCAGACATTTAACGGTCACTTTCCGCGAAGGCGTACATTCCTTTCTGCAGACATATGGAACACAATTCAGTAAATATTTATGCGAGGGAAGAATGTTCGAAATAAAATTTAAAATAAAAGACTGTCACTTCCAATAACACTGCTGCATTAATCCTACAGTTTTCTTGATACATAAACAATCATATATGATCTTCCGAACACTCACAAAGACTGCTGAAGAAATCAACAATTTTCCGAACACGTGCGAAGGTTATCGAAGTCTTTGGTTTAATTGAAGTTCGCATTACTTCAGCTCTAATATGTTGTGTGAAAAGTGGAAAGACAATTAAAATTGTCATGTTTATCAAAGTTTTCCTTGAAATAATCAGTATTTGTTTCAAGTAAGAACATATGTGCCACATTTATGTTGAAATCAGATGTTGATTAGGAAGACCTGTCCCAGAAACTGTTTTGATAACAGCCGTGGAAGATGTACCAGCGCTGCCTAACTATCCGTGTATGCCTCGTGACTGTGTTGCCATAAGAGCAATAATCCTTACAGAAATTGATTCGGTAACGTTGCTAAGTCAATTTGTTGACATTCACACTTTAATTTATTTAAAAAAAAAAAAAGCGCAGCGTCTGTGTGCTGGTGTTGGTCGCAATTCAGATGTGCATACATAAAGGCTCTCACTACCACATAGATATCGGAGCGGTCTATTGGCAGAGAGTAGATTAGGTGTGCTGTATTGCTCCACGTTTAGTTTCTGTACAGACACCCGCTTGTGCGGTAGTGTTGTTCCCACGTCTCTCGCCCGGATGGAGGAAACAGAAGCGACCGCAGGGCATTTGACACCAGTCGGTTTCCGGGGAAACACCCGATGCTCCAGTTGTGGTACGTAAAGTTCATTAATCAGACAAAAGCATCTCACACTGTCAGTGTAAACAACTAATGCAATAATTGCAAATTATTTGAGGTTACGAGATTACTGTGTTTAACCACTAGTCAGTTCATTTTCTACAGTGACTAGGCTATGGAATGGACGATCGAGGATCCGTGTTTCGATTCCTTAGCAGAGGAAATATATTTATGTAGTGTTCAGACCATGCTACACCATGAGTACAGGTGGCACTCTCCATGGGGGTGAAGTAGCAGAGGCGCGAAGCTCACCGTTTGCTTCCATTTAGGGCCAAAGATGGGAATGTGTGAAGCAACCCTTCTCCCTTTCCATATGACTTCAAGGCGTACGTATGGACACCCTTACTTAATAAGAAACTTTACTCCCTCAGATTGGGCGACCGGGATAGCGCAGACGGTATAGCGAATCGCTACGGGTCGGACAGTCAGGGGCTCGAAACCCAGCGGGGGCGAGATTTTCCGGATCCATTCAGACGGGCCCTGAGGCCCGCCCAGCGTCCTGTACAAAGGGTACGGCTCTTGTACCCGAGGGTAAAGTGACCGGGGCATGGTATTGACCACCCAATCCCTTCTTGTGCGGAGGTTAGGTAGAGGTACTGTTATACCTCAAAGGGGCAAACTTCACGGTTACTCTGTCATATCAGAATGCTCTGATTATGTTCTGACCTCAGAGCTGGTCGTTTTCTAATTGGTACGTCCGCAAAATTGCGAGAAGCGACTATCAGCTTTGTTATGTTTGTCTGTCCGTCTGTCTATCCTCTGCATGGAACTCGACTCCCACTGGACGAATTTTCATGAAATTTGATATTTGATTATTTTCGAAAATCTCTAGAGAAAAAATTGAACTTTCATTAAAATCTGACAATAATAACGGCTACTTTACATGAAGACCAATATGCATTTATAATTTTATCTCACCGAATTATTCTTACAGTGATATGTTTCAGGCAGAGGTTGTAGAGAAAATTAAAACACACTTTTTATATTCAATAATTTTTTCCTAATATCTTACGTTTATGAGATAATGTTTATAATTACATTGCTTCTGTTATTAGAACTGGCACTATTAATGGCATTTGTAGTAGGAGTATATTTACGACGCAAAAAATTAGCAGTCTGAACATTTACTGCAGATTTAACAACTTTTTGGTACAGTAAAGGTTTCTAACCATTGCTCCTGTTACAAATTGCCCGTGACCATCCATACACCAGTAACGGTCACGAAAGAAACACGCGTTCGTATAAAACTCTTCGTTCCAGATTACTCGGGTGTAAAGGGATAACACTCCAGAACTGTGTGCAAATCCTGTTCTCACAAAATATTCTGAAGAATGTGGAGTGTTTTGTGGTTATTACATAAAAACATATTATGTTAGACAGTATTTAATGGTATGGTAGACGTTATTTATTGTGTTATGTTAAACACTAATTCAGCGCAGGGACAATTTCCCCCTTTACTTTACACGTGTCTACAAAGCTATCTTTGCACCAATCCTCGTTCTTAAGACATGTCTCCAGTGCTATCTCTAAATTAATCCACCCTATTACAGGTGTCTACTACGTTACCCTAACACCAATCCCTCCTGTTAATACGTTTCTCCGGTGTTATAGCCAAATGAACCCACCCTATTACACGCTTCTGCTACGTTATCCCTACACCAATCCCCCCGTTTGCAAAATGGGTACCGGGTCTTTCCCGGGGGTTAAAGTGCGGCCGGATCCTGTTGTTGACCACTTACCCTCTTCTAGTGCCGCGGTCATGGAAGAGTAGAGCTATACCTCTACCCACCCTCTGAGCCACACCGGGCCTGTAGCGGGATCACTTTAGCTTTTACCTTTTAATCCCCCCTGCTAAGACGTGTCGCCAGTGTTACAGCTAAATTAACCCACATTATTGCATGTCTCTACAACGTTGCATCTACACAAATCCATCCTGTTAACACGTGTCTACAATGTTATTGCTACACCATTCAATCTTGTTAGTCATGTTGGAGCGATTTCTTTTATCTCTCACGTACCAAATGAGACATAAAAGACATTTTTTGATCCGAACAGCTGGCTGTACGTCTTACTGTCTGCGAGTAATTACCCTAAGCTTCTTACGCATGGTATTTAATCCCTTTAGCTCTTAAACGTATCCCTATTAAAGTATCATACAACGTTTGGAAACAAAGCCATAATCAGAATCTTCTTTAATCTGAAAGTCAAATAATAAAGACGTAACAAATATTGACACGTAAAGAAAGATGTTTCAAAGACAGAGCATATGAGACCCAATGTCCTCCACCTCATAACATAGCGCAGTCTGACTTCCTACATGCATAAAATGATTTACTGCAGAAACAGAACCAAGAAGACGGATCTGGAAGTTAGAGAGAAATTACTGTCGGATTGCGTGCTGTTAGCTTCTTAAAGATCATCACCTCTTTAATTAAATTTTTCATTATTTTATAAACAAATGGCAAAGCATGTTGGTACACTGTATGCGTTCAGCAACAAACAATTTGAGAACTAAGGTCAACTCACAAAAGACGGGGCTGCAGGGGAGAAAAAAGTAAAAAGAACTGAGAACGTGACCACAGTTACCAAACATTTCTTTTCTTGTCACAAATATGAATGCGCAAAGTCATATATTCGGTGACAGTACCGTACTGCTAGAGGTCCATTCTTTTCACTTATTACAAATTGCAACGAATCTTTCTAAAATCTTAAAAAAGTCGTGTATTTTTATTGCTACTATTATGACTTTTCGTATGACAATTATCCATCAACTGAATTAAGATACGGAAATCTAAAATAAACACAACTTATTATTATGTCTTCCAATTTTCTACATGATTGTAAAACGAGTCACTCTCATTGAGGGAGGAATACAGGTAGGGTATTAAAACTCCGGTAAGACGAACAAATGCACAATTCTACAGTCTGTGTAATCTTTCTATTACTTAGCAGCTACAGGTTGCGGCATTGTCGCCATTCTCAGGAAGCTTATATCAAGATTTTATTATAGCATACAGAAATACACAATTTACAATAAATATACTTTTGTGTTGATGTCAGTAGTGCTACTGACATCAAAACAAATGTTTATTGTAAATTATTTATATCTGTATGTTAGAATGATATCTTGGTGTAAGCTCCGGATGGCGACAATGACGAAACATGTAAGAGCTAAGTAATAGAAAGAATAGACAGATTGTAGAATTGTGCATTTTTTGGTGTTACCGGAGTTTTAATATTTCATAATGCACGGAATGAAAAACATAGGAGGCTGACGGTGTTTGAAAATAGGGTGTTGAAGAAAATTATGGTGCTGAGGTAACAGGGGAGTGGAGTAGACTACATAACGAGGAGCTTTATGATATGTAGTCCTCATTCAACACTACATGGGTGATCACATCAAGAAGAGTGGTTTGGCAGGTATGGGGGAGAGGAGAGGTGCATACAGGGTTTTGGTGGGGAAGCCTGAAGGAAAGAGACCACATGGAAGACCATGGCGTAGAAATGAAGATAATATTAAAATTGATCTTCAAGAAGTGGGATGGAGGCGTGGACTGGTTTGATCTGGGTTATGATAAGGACAGGTGGTGGATCCTTTTAAATAAAGTAACGAACCCCTGTGTCTGTAAAATGCGGAGAATCTCTTGACTAGCTGAGGACTTGTTAGCTTCTTAAGAAGTACTCTGCTCCAATGAGGCAGTTATTTTTGTTTATAATTTAATAGTTTAAGTTAAACAATGGGTAGTGTTTAAATGGACATAATAATGGCAATTCTACAACTGTTATGACAGCAGATCCACGAACGTGTCACTTATTCTACTCCACCAGTCGTGTACAGTTAAGGTCATGGCTGAGATTAGTCCGCAGCTACGTAATAAGAAGATAACAGTGTTCTGTTTGTGGGGTGCCCGAGCAATATTGGTACTGCGAGACATGAAAGCCAAAGATACAAAAAGAAAAGCGGTGAAATACATTTATACGATGTCTATCCGTGTCAGCTAAACAATCACTTAAACCAGTTCAGGGCAACCTTGCATTGCGCAAGGTTCAATTGAATATTTCCAAATAATGCGCGAGCTGCAAACCAATTATAAACAGAAAAGCCTCATTTTTAAGCAAAAATACCCTATGTTCAGTGACTAAGAGACTAAAAACAATGCTAAATAAATGTTGGTAATGTTAATATGAAAATCAAGTATAATTAATTTTAAGGCTTAAATAATTTTTACTAAAAGAAAGACGTCATTGAGAAGTTTTAGTTTGCTCTGCCTATTTGTTATTACTGTTTTTTTAAGAGTTGCACCGAATTTCATAATACAAAATTATGATCCTGGTACACTTGAAATAATTATTATTAAAACGTATTTACTCTAGCAGTGGGCCGGGTAGCTCAGTCGGTATAGAGGATCCAATCCCAGTGGGGACGAGATTTTCCGCCCGTCCAGACCGGCCCTGGGGCCCACCCAATCTCCTGTACAATGGGTACCGGGTCTTTTCCGGGGGTTAAGTGCGGCCGGGGCGTGCTGCTGACCACTCACTCCCTTCTAGTGCCGCGGTCATGGAAGAGTAGAACTATACCTCTACCCACTCTCTGGGCCACACCGGGCCTGTAACGGGATCACTTTACCTTTACCTTTATTTACTCTAGCATGAGTAAGCGGGGATGGTGCAGCTCACTGCTCTCTATTTTTTTTTTTTATTCATTTAGCTCTAACCTGCACCGAGAATGATAATGCGTCCTCAGGCGGCAGGGCCGGGCCGTTTTGTCACGTAGTCAGTCTAACCAACAACTAATGCTTCTAGGAAACTCACCGGTTTCTTTAATCAAACTATTTTCTGCCTTCACTCTTTCTTTCTTCTTTGCTTCCTTTCTTTCTACGGAACGAATATTACTCCGTTCCAGACTACACGTGCCCCGTCACCGTCTTTAAAATGAAAACTATTGGCCCATTCACACCTGATGAAGATAATTTAAATTCCTAGTCTTGAATTGCCAATATTTTCAGTGTCAGCTTATCTGTATTTTGTGCGTTTATATAAAAGAATGTACTTCCAGTACCACACAGACAATTTTAGAAGATAGGGGTGTTTACTGTAGTTTACATATGTAAATATTTTGCTTTAATAAGTTCCGATATGAGGCTTGTACTCTAATATATCACAGCAAGACATTCACAGTTCGAGTGTACAATACCAATCATCTCTGCCAAGCACAGCTAATTTATAATAATAATAATAATAATAATAATAATAATAATAATAATAATCTCTGATCGTAACTTGAACTAGGTTTCAATCCCAAGAATATAAAAAAAATTAATTTTCACCTGATAACACACCATGAAGGCACAGAGGGGAAATAGGGGTATTAGCTATACTCTTTCTTTAACTTCGGCGCTAGGTGGGGTGGGTGGTAAACGTCACGTCCCGGGCGCTTTACCCCCAGGAAAGCGACCCGATATCCACTGTATTGGAGGGTGGGTGGGCCCCAGGACCAGTCTGGACGGGTACGAAAAATCTCGCCCCACCTGGGTTCGATCCCCACATCATCGATCCCGTAGCGAGAAGCTATACTCACTACGCTGTCCCGGCCCTCGAAGAACATATGGGCAGCAAAATTACTAACTGGATTTTAACTGATCTTAGTCTTTGATCAGCGTCTCGAACTGAAGGGCAGCTACCACTTCGTACATTTATCCACAAATGGCACCCAACCAACTCCTCACACCGTAGCAATGAACAGTGCTCCTAAAACCGATCCTCCTTTTACTATGCATTGTGTCTACTGTATTACTGATAATAATAGTACGTGAATATTGCATGTTTAAAATGTGGTTGGAGAAGAACAAGAGTAGCCTGAAATGGCGGGACTTCATTTCTTATACCTGTATGTCAGTAGATAGACTTGTACATCAGTGGTTCATGTATTTTTTTTTCTATGGTTTTTGCAAAAATAAGAGAATGAAATATAGGCACAATGGGGCGATATTTTCTTTTTATCATCCGGGCGTTCCAGCTCTGTAATAACTGACAAACTTCCCGTTTCTTTGGACTTTACAGGTCTCCGAAGGTTCTAGGTATTATCAGAAGTCTTTAATTTTTGTTCACGTGCGTCCAGTGTAATTCCTATTTTGCATAAGATCCATGTGGAATTAAAGATTTTCTCAGAACGGGACCGTCATACCGACAGTTTGGATACAAAATATGGGAGAAGAAAGGCTTTACCAGACAAACACCAAATAACTTTGTGAAACTGTAAGTGGCTTGGCACGTTCTTACTGGCTGATGGGATGCACTGTCAGGTTGCTCACTGCATTCTTGATTGCGCCAAACAAATTCGTTCATTAAAGGTGACTGTTACTTCGGATAGTGCCCATAGCCTTGGATTTATCCAGGAGGAATATTTCGAAAACTTAGGTCTGTTTCCATCCTCCGCTATACGCATTCCTTTTCAGTTGCGCTTCTTAAAAAAAAAAAAAAAAAAAAAAAAAAACCAAAAAAACAACAAACAAAAAAAAAAAAAAACAAAAAAAACAAAAAAAAAAAATAATTACATCTTTTAAAATTATATTTTTTTTTTTTTTTTTCGCTATCCTAT
>Ga0123357_10014966_pt1 | contig 10149 bp, 3 predicted proteins | sample TergutEmb28metaG_FD_89873 | JGI IMG/M metagenome (GOLD analysis project Ga0123357, IMG submission 89873) | Embiratermes neotenicus P4 segment gut microbial communities from Petit-Saut dam, French Guiana - Emb289 P4 | ecosystem: Host-associated > Arthropoda: Insects > Digestive system > Gut ... | reverse complement strand
CACCTCGGCTGTCAGTAGTCGGCTGCACTGACGCCCCCGCCGATTTAAATGGACTCGTCCGTTTCGCTGAAAGACGAAATCTGGTTTCTGCGCGTCTGCCATCACATTTAAAACGCAGTTTACAAGTAAATACACATACTTTCCCTGTGCTTAAACACAACGCTACACTGACACACTCCTTTCATTTTCAACTATCTACAGGTGAGCTACGAATTTCTTAAGTAAAGGTGCTTACTGCAGTGTTGACTCAGCTCACTTTCTCTTACCGACTGTAGTCGCCAAGCTGTATTTGTGCTACGCACTGCTACCAGTTGTGGCTGCTAATAAACAAACTTACAAAGGAATATGTTTAAAATTGTGTGTTTATATATGTTTGTATATACACATATGTGTTTACGTACGTGCATATGTATGTTTACTGTACATAAACATATATATGTACCAGATACCTTGCTCTTAATCACTGCTTTAGGAAGTCTAACGTCCGATATTCATCATCATCATCATCATCATCATAAACATCAAGGATTGGACCCTTTGATCCGTTCCGTCTCCACAATTACAACTAATTTCTCCAACGTTTCTTCGGTCTTCCAATTGTCCTCCTTCCTTGTGGTTTGTAGTAGTATGATGTCAAAGGGATTTGGTTTTGTGGCATTCTTTGCAAGTGCTGAAACCAGTTCCGTCTGTATTCATCTATCTTGTTTAATATGCCTGTAATCTGTAGTTCGCGGAGTATGTAGTCGTTTGTCTTGTGGTCATAAAGGGTGTAGCCTGCCAGAGGTCCGATATTCCTTGTACTTGTACTAATTCAGACAGTTACCTTGATATTCACTGCACCTTCTTTTACTTTAAGAATTAATGTTAAGTCCTGACATGGATACTTCTAAACATTGTCATTACGGTCGTTGCTTTTATAAAACGTAATTTGTTTAACCCTGATTTCTTAAACCAAGTGTTATGACCTGTTTAACATCTGCACATAATGCTTGCCTCTTCTTCATGTGAAGTCCTACCTTTGTTTTAAAAGGGTGTGAAACTTGGTACTTTACAAGAAAGGAACAGAATACACGTAAATTGGAGAGTCTTAAGAGAAAAGAGTAAGGAAAGGAACATCTGTAACGAAAGAGAGAAAAGAACACGAAACTGGAAAAAAAATTACGTAATGGAGAGTTTTGTAGTACTTTTCACCAAATATTATTGGGTAATTATAAGCAATAAAAATGGATGAACTTAAGTGGAAGATACTAAAAGCTTAAGGACCTTCACTCGGGAAACATAAGAAAAGGAAAACTCTGGGATCTAATAGCAGATGTTAGAGGAAAATAAAATGCTTCCGTAAAACAGACGGTATGAGAATAGACGTGGCATGACACAAAGTGATCAGAATCAACTTCTCGTGATAATTGTAGTGTAAAACTTCTACACACATAATGTCATTGAAATCCGCACACACAGACAAATGAATCCTTCCAATTGCTTGTTTACTACGTCCAGTTTATACCAACGTATGGTTCACATTTTCCCCCACAATGCTTGACGCCAGCAAAACACTTCGAACTACACGTGCTCTATTTTGCATGCACTTTCACCACCGAAACAATCTGACATGACGTTACAGGTGGCGTATACACGGCTTACGGGCGCTCAGGGTGGAATCCAAGAACCGTGTTCCATATTTTTCAAAACTTGACAGGAATGTCGGAGTTTAGAAGCACGCGACATACGTTGATATGTTTCCTTTTCCTTTTCCTGACATTTTTAAAACAGAAAAAAAACGTAAAGAACAAGTCTGTACCTTATTTCAGGCGTAATGCCTTCCTCTGCCCCTTCTGACCTGTGCGGTAGCCCACAGGGACCAGGCTGGTTGCCCGTGGTCGATACCAGTTTGCTGTCCTAACAATTCCACAGTTTTACTTCTACCTGTCGCACTAAACTTTAATAAAATTGTGTGCGCCACTCACCCACCTCCTTTACTGAAAACACATTTCTTGTCCACTGGATATGATTCATCAGACTGCCTAATCACATTTATGAAACTGTCTTGTTTTACTGTGGGTTAACTGAAGTAATAATACAACTGCCTGAGTGAGATAAACAGGAGAAGAGTTCTCTTGAAGACAAAGATTATTTGGTTTGTCATTCTGAATAATACCTGTTGTATTGCTTTCGAAAAAGAAAGTGTTCCTCCACAAACCCAAGCATTTTTTCTCCAAAAAAGTTCATTAGCTTAGGAACACAAGAGTTACAAATTAGGTAGGCCCTACTTAGAGGCCTAAATATTAGGCAGAACAGTAACACGAAAATTATCTTTGCGAGTGATAAAGCGCACATGAAAATAACAAAATTCTTGCATCTGTTATTTTAAAATCTGCTGTTTTTCTGTCTCCGATGTATAATGCATACAGATAATTGTTTCAAACAAAACAATATTTTTTTCTCTTTTTCTTTAGGGTATTGAATTTGGTCTCGCTTTCCCGACAGAATTTGGTCTCGCTTTCCCGACAGGATTTAGTCTCGCTTTCCCAACAGAATTTGGTCTCGCTTTCCCAGGGAAGAACATGGAATTGTTTTATTTGTAATACTCAGTAAGCACCATCGAAATAAGCTTATTACGTTCGACTGTACCTATTTACTTTCACCCCTACACATTGCGGTTAATTTCGTAACCACCCTCAGTGAGACATACGTGTTTACACATAGAAATGTTAAGACCAGTAGAGATTTTGCGCACTCTGTATTATTTAACTGCTAACACACTTTTCGTATAAATAAGTTTCAGATAGATTTATTGCTTTTGAGAAAGGCGTGCCAAGGTAGTACACGTAACTAAGACGAAGTAAATCAGCGAAGATGTAAATCTGCAGCGTGATGAAATATATTATTTCGGCTCCACACTAAGTAGGCAAAACACAGACCAGAAACAATGAAATGGACCTATCACGCGCGAAACAATGGGAGAGTATAACTGCACGAGAATTGTAGTGGTGAACCTACGGATGGCCTTGGCGTAGGTGGGAACATAACAATAAAACCGTTCTTACAAAAATGTGTAGAGAGAATGGGGACTCGATTTATCTGGGTTAAGACAGGGTCCAATAGGGTGCTACTGTGAACACGATAAAGAATTTTCGCGTCCTGGAAAAGACGGACAGTATGTTGACGAATTGAGTTGTTATTAAGTTTCCACGGATGGCATTTTTGCATATTAAATTATGTAAATATGCGATATTATTAAAGTAGATCCAAGAGCACTGGTTGTTTCTTGAACACATTTAAGGAAAACAGATTTTAAAAGCAAAAGTAAACATAAATTCTCAGGAGAAGGTCAGGTGATTTGGTATTTCAAAATTACTGGATATTTTCACTTCGGGTGTTTTAACTTGCAATGTGGTTGTTTTAAATTGTTTCGTAATGTGTGGGTGTTTTTTTAATATGTGTACTTGTATTTACTGTGTATTGTATTGTTTGTACTGTGTTTTATGTATTGCTTCGCTTACATATATTTATTCTTGTTTGTTTTGTCTGTACTAGTGTAGGGACTACTGCCACCGAGAGACAACTCAATTGCAGTTAATAATAATAATAATAATAATAATAATAATAATAATAATAATAACAAACGTTTTAAGCGCGTCTTGATATTACGGCCCCTGCTCGAGCCACATGTGATTGCATCCAAGGAAGCAGGGCAGAAGAATGGTAGCTTATCGCAAGTACAGGGGAGAATCTAGGGGACATATTCTTACTGTTGTGATTAGACAGTACAACTCGCTACGTTACTGAATATGAGGGTTAGATGCGAAGTGGGGAGAAACAGAGAAATAAAGGACTCCCGCCCTTTGCAGATACTATACGAGTACTTTTCAATTCTCATTCCCCCTTCTAACCTCTGTATATTCTTATTGTCTATGCGCGATCTAACAAAACAAGAACTTCTTTCGTTTGTGGAAGCTGGTTGAGGCAGTGGGAAAAGACAAGAATATCAACCACGAAACTTAGTTAATGATTACTATTTTTATTATTGTTTTTGTTATTTCAGTTGCTTATACAAGTATTATCTTGTGTCCCTTTCTTATTGTCCTGACATAAACTAAAGATCTACTTAAATATTTTCGAAAAAAAAACATTAAGATTTTAAAATTTACTTTATGTCAGATGAAACGTAAAGCTCAACCAGCACATGTAGCTTCACATTTATTTCAATCAAACGATTTAGCATTAAATCTAACCTCAAGATGGTAAAATTGATGCTTAATTTCCTCATTTTACTGCCCTTAAAATCTGACCAGATCTGTTTAGCCTATGCTGAATGCAAAACCGTCTCTTCTCAACTGTTTGCTTGGAGCTTTACAGATTCCGCTCTTTGTTAAAGTGCCCAAATGCATGCTGTTTAGAACATCAGTCTCAGAATGTTGGGGGATTTAGTGATTAAGGCCTCGATTTCTTGGAAAAAGTTTACATTATTAGCCATAACATTAACTGCGGTAGTCTAACCTGGCTAAATTAATTTGGTAAGAGCTTGAGTACTGGTTGAGGATAGAGACAGGTGGCGGGCCCTTGTGAATGCGGTAATGAACCTTCGGGTTCCATAAAATGCGAAGAATTTCTTGACTAGCTGAAGACGTGTTAGATTCTCAGGAAGGAATCTGCTCCATGGAATAAGTAAATAAGTCAGTCAGTCAGTAAGTAAGTAACAGCTCTAGTGCAACGGGATCGCTGGCAATTAACTGAAAGCGCAGTTTCCAATACACTAAGATATAAATAAAATTAAAAATTTGTGTTTGAATCTTCTTTATAACACGGAAATTTCTTGGGACTGAGACTGCATCCTGGAATGTTTGCAATTCAGAACACAACCCGGACCAATCTAGAATGCATTTGGCCAGTAAATTTATAAAGGACGTTCACATTTTTGCTGTAAGCAACCTAGATGACTCAGTCCTTCAGTCAGGTGTGTCAAAGTGCAACTTACTAGTTCATATGTCAATCCCTAGATATTGCTGGAACATAGTTCCCCTGGAGGGTAACATCCCTTCGCCTGACACTGTTTGATTTACAACTACTGATCAATGTTTATGTTTTAATTGCTTGTCAATTATGACTGAACTACACCACTCAAATAAATTATAGTTACAATTATCATTATCCTTATCATTAGAAAAATATGGACAGAACATGTCATTAGATTGGTTGATTGATAGTCAAATGACGAAAATTATTCTGAATTACAATGTAAAAGGAAAAAGAAGAGCAGAAAGGACCAGAGAAAAGCGGATTGATTTTGCGAACAGTGATAGGTGAAAAGCCGATGTTAGAAACTGCAGGATAGAAACTTGAGGATTGAGAAGAATAGGAGAGAATCCTAGACGAAATCAAAGACCACTTAAGGCTGTAATGCCATTGATTACTGTTATTATTATTATTATTATTATTATCATCATCATCATCATCTTCATCATAAATATCAATTATCAGTTCCAGATATCTGCAATTAAATTACGTATTAAGTATCATACAACAATTATTTACAACCTTCAAATAACACCTCCAGTCCTTCTGCGGTAGAAAGTGGTGCCGAATGATATTCGCAAAAGAGCTGCATGTACTCTGACAATGGAGACACCAATCTCTCCGCAAAGTCCGTAACTACTCACCATTCGACCACAGCGTTACGACCCAGAATAACTAACTCCTCAGCACAACGTAGGAAGCTTAACTTAAATACCCAATGTAAAGTAATTCGTGTGCTTAGAATTTCTTGTGTGTAAGGCAGGCCTACAAACAGCCGTGGTAAGTAGGAAGTGAAGTGTCATCGAGCACTACATTTGTGAATCGTATGTAACTCTTTTTAGTGGTAACAATAACTGTGCTGCAGTGCATCGAAAAAAAGACAGAAAACAATGCGCTAGTAAAAATAAATGCAACTGGGAAATTTCTTGACTGACTATAATATCTTAGTAATTGACCAACTTAATGCACAAATTCTTGTTCCATAATAGTTTATTATATTCCTCTACATGTTTCGAGCACTGTTGTGCTCATCATCAACTGGTCAAAATTATATTATACAACATCTGGTATCATGACATCCTGTAGGTGGCCGTCCGGTGCGCACCTGCCACCTATAGAGTGTATTGTATTCTTCTACATGTTTCGAACACAGTAGTGCTCGAAACATGTAGAGGAATACAATAAACCTCTTATAAAACAAGAATTTGTGCATTAAGTTGGTCAATTGCTAAGATTGTACTGAGATGCACGGTAAGAAAAACATAAAAAAATGACGAAAATATATTGCACGCTGTTAACTAAGTTGAATTTTACATCTGGTGACTCACATTGTTGACCATTCTGTTGAAATGTACCAGTCGTACTCCTTGAGGTTGGCCCTTTGAGGGCTGAAACATGTCGGAGTAACAGAGTGTTAGTATAAAGTGGTGTTATTGATAAATGTGTGCATTAGACGGATTTTATGTGGAATAGTGATTTTAGTGCACGGATATGAACAAGATAAACGGTTATTTCCTTGTAAAAACAATTCATTCCGTATAGAATACAGACGGAGTGTGTTTACTGCACGGTACGGAGTGAATATCTACCTTGTATAAAGTTTTTGCTTTGTAAGTAACACATTGGTTTCCATAGCTGTGACACAGTATGGTTTCTAATCACATTGCACAATTCTATAAGTTTCCCATCTCAAAATAACAAAATACTTCATTCCTGTGTTTCAAATTTTATTCCACATTGTTGGTTAAACTTTTGGCGCCGGAATTATTTTTTTAAATTTTAGCACACTCTGTATATAAAATGTGAATAAAACAGGAACCAAATACGTTAGAATTATGAAATAAACTGCATTTTGAAGAAAAAGAAACAGACAGTATGTACTATGTTTAAAATATTCAGTACCTGTATTTGTCGAATAAATATATATAATGCAACGTTTAGAGGTTAGCGGTGCGTTACGACCACTATAGTGGTCTTTAGGCGTCAAAGGGTTAATTATCTAAGATTCACTGAAAGAGTAAATTTGACATTCAGAGGACCGTGCATCGTGTTATATTCGTATAATGAAAGCCAACGAGATGCACCATTTCTCAGATTTATTTGATAAAGTACTCTACATGTTTCGGACAAATTCCACTGCCCATTATCTGAACACTGTATACACGCAATGGCTATTTGTCATGCTAGTTCTTTTGGCTGGCTGCTAGCGTGGTCACGTTGAGTTCCAACCTGACCACGCTAGCAGACAGTCAATAGAACTGACATGACAAATACCTATTGTGTGTTTACAGTGTTCAGATACTCGTGACGATGGACAGTAGACCTGTCCGAAACATGTAACATCAAATAAGTTTGAGAAACAGTGCGTCTCGTTGGCTGTCATTATAAGAAAGGGTGAATAATGGTGATAAAGTTTAAAGTCTGTGATTTGACAGATAAAATAATTGTTCTTTACATACAAAATAAACAAGGCTTCATATCCTTTTATTTTTTAACCAAATTGTTATTGAAATTATTACATAGAATAATTTATTTATACGAAAACATGCTGTTTGTTAACATATGTTTATGTTAATGGATTTTATGCTTCAAATTTGATAATTACTCTACAACCACATCGACTTTCCTTTGAAATTTTAAAGGCTTTTCGCTAGTTTAAATATAATTTAGTCCGGTTGTTCCTTTTCAGCAGTTGATATTATTTTTACATCTACTTCTGCAATCTCCCTACGATCTATTATCTTCATATGTTGCGACCAGTTTCTAAAATTATTCTTGCCCCGAGAACAAGCAAAACTGCATGTTTCTGTAATCTCACACAAGGCTATTCCTTCTTATGTCTGATGCAGCATGCGAGTTGCCTAACGCACCTGATATAGCAATTCCAAGCATTTTTCCTTGTTCCTTTGGGAATAATAACACCGACACTTCTACCGACTCTCCTACCACAACTTTTTATTTTGTGTTATAACAACCAGCTACGTTAACATTAAGAGCCACAAATCGACAACATCTTCTGAAAGTGCACACTGGGATGCACAGCAATATAGCTTCAGTCACATCGGCAAACCATCCTGTAGACACAGGGTGACAGAAACCACTTTCTCTCTATGGAAAGGGAAATAGGGAAGACCAAATCTCGAATATTTCGGGAAATAATATTATTTTGTGAAAATTTTGACTGTAAGGTGCTATTATCCGGTAAAACGCGCTATTGTAATGCCTGCAAAATTTGATTTGAAAGACCTGACCTGACTTGGTGGAACTTTAGCATAGATTGTAACGTACACTGAACAGGATCTTAATAAACAGAACATGCGCGGACGGATTGGATTATTCTGGTCACGTGATGGGATTCGTGAACCCATTCATGCAACCAGACGAGAGATTTCTTGAAGAGATGAGTGACTGGTGACTTATTAAGGTGCTCCGTCGGGTTGGCTAGTGTCTTTAGCTCGAGGTAACAACTTGTTCAGGTTTGCGTCTTTCTGGACATTCTGTAGTCAACCAACATCGGTTTACAGACAATAGAAGCACAACTTCCATTTTCCACTCGCAAGCATGCTATGGAGTGTTCAAGTGCGGAGTAAGGGTGGAGAGAAAGACATGCTGATCCGGAACGCAAGGCGTCGGAATGAAACTTCACGAGGACGGGGAATTGGAGAGAACTTAGGTGTTAAGGGAGTGAGAGAGAGACAGAGAGAGAGAGAGAGACGAATAAAATTTAGGATCTTTAGCCTTGCTAGAGCTCACCGTAAGTTTGTTCCTTTTCTTTTTGTTACTCTTCTGTTCTTTATTAGCTCACAGGCCCGACACTTTACATTGAAGGAGGCAGTTCAAAGGCTCACAAGGCAGGGCAACAATCACTGCGTAAATAGTCAGGAAAAACGGGAAAATCACAATCCCACGACACCGAGTGCTTATCTAAGAAATGGTTTCACTAACTGCAGCGAACATTCATTCTCGACAAGCTAATAGTCGTTCAGCCAGTCAGATATGAATCCCTATTCATGGTCTTCATTTCTAAACCACAAAATATAAAACTGTCTCTGTCCATGCAGGGACTGCATGGGGCGGGGTTTAGGTTGGGTAGAGGTACAGTTTCATTCACTCTTAACCTCTGCAATAGATGAGGGTGAGTGTTCAGCCTAACACGCCGGCCGCTTTACCCTCGATACAGCATCTCAGTAGACACTGAATGGAACATTTTTTGGGCCCCATTGCCCGTTTGGAACTTCCTGCATTGGAGGACAGCAATTCTAATTGCGATCTTGATTATGTTGCTTGCCTCATTCTTCTTGAATTTTGAATTACATATTACACAGGCTTACAGATATAAATATTTTTTTACAGAAACAATCTATAAAGATAGATGTTAGTATTCCCATACATAACATGGAACATAACTCCAAACAACTCGGTTGAGACACACTGCTTATTGAAAATTGTGGGGCACTTAAATAATCAAACAATTATCCGTCCTTTCTAAGACCCACAGTTTCATTGCTGTTTTCATTTAAACAGGCCTTTCATCCTTATCCAAATCCAGCCGATTCAACTTGCATTTCTCAAACATCCGTTTTATATCACTCTTCCATCAACGCCTAAATTACGCAAACAATAAATAGTTCCCAGATTTTCTGTTTAAAGTTTTAAATATTTTTCATTTCCCTATAACCTCTGTACCTCCTGTGCATGAAATAATTGATATTTTGGTCCTAACGTTAAGGTAAATAAATATCAACTAAAAGGTTATTCAATTCAGCCAGAACACAACAAATGATTTATTATTAATCTATAAATCTGGCAACATGTTTCGGTTCATTGAGCCACCATCAGGCCAATTCAAAAACCGTACTGAAGGTGCACTCAGTAGACGTGCACATTGTGGGATCCTAAATGTTTACAAATCTTATGACAATGAAAGATACAAACGAATCTTATGTTTATGGGACCGTGCATCATCTTTATAGTTGAGTAAAGAGAAAACCAACTTGATGCCACTTATTTTATTATTTATTCAATACTCGTTCAATGCTCAACATGTTTCGGCCGTTAATACGACCATCTTCAGGAGTCTGCGACTAGCTGGTTGTTATTTCATGGGTGGTATCTGGTTTGGTGTGTGTTGGCGTT
>Ga0123357_10014965_pt1 | contig 10149 bp, 5 predicted proteins | sample TergutEmb28metaG_FD_89873 | JGI IMG/M metagenome (GOLD analysis project Ga0123357, IMG submission 89873) | Embiratermes neotenicus P4 segment gut microbial communities from Petit-Saut dam, French Guiana - Emb289 P4 | ecosystem: Host-associated > Arthropoda: Insects > Digestive system > Gut ... | reverse complement strand
TGAGACATTGTCAATAACCAACATCCATAATTGACAATAAACCATCTATATTGTTGCATCTTGTTGGTTTTCTTTCCTCACGCTTTACTCACGATGCACGGTCACAGGAACATAAAGAATGTAGTATTGTTCTCCGAATTATTCTTGCCTGCCCGTCAAACTGCACTATGTCTTAAATCACAAGACCAGAACACAGTGTCAACATTATCAGCAATACTTGACATTTCTTATTTTTCTCCACTTTTATTATATAGAAATACAGTTATAATATTATTTCTCGTCATTTGACGAATTCACAGACATTAAATTTTTATGTTATACGTAGTAACATGTTTAACCTTTTGGCACCGGAATTATTTTTTTTAAGTTTAGCACACCCTGTATATAAAATGTGAATAATACATGAACCAAATACGTTAGATTTATGAAACAAACTGAATTTTATATTTGTTGAATAAATATATAAAATGCAACATTTAGAGGTTAGCGGTGCGGTACGACCACTATAGTCGTCGTTAGGCTTCAAAAGGTTAAATATGACAATTTTGTTTAGAAGGTAAGCCCGTCTTCACAAGTGAAGAATTATGGTACCCTGAGGGGTCTTAAGTAATGATGATTGAAAATTTAACACACCTACACATTAAATATACAGAAGTCTTCATTTTACCAAGTGTCCAATAATTTCAAGAAAGTTTAGTTGAAATAAATCGAGGGCGCATGACTGTAATACTTACGGAAGAATCGTTCTTACACTCAAAAAATCTACACACATATTATGTTGTGTGGAATAAAAATTTATAATCCTTTCCAAGTGTAACTTGTTCATTCACCTACTGATTTCCTGAATATATTCTGAGGATTTCTATATCAGCTTGACGTAGTCTGTAATAACTACTAGAATTAAAATTCGTAGCAAAATATTCAGTACACCACTTACCACCAAGACTATCTGCATTCCGTTCTCCATTTTATTAATTCCTTTTTTTAAAGGCAAAAGAAATTTTATAAAATGTCCTAATGAAAATCTCAGAGTCGTCTTCTGCTGAGTGCTCACATGTACCTACATTTATATAGCCTCCAAAAAATCACACGCGATGTGATTGAGATTAATAAAGCTGTAAATAATTTGACCTAAAGGTAAGGTGTTAATTGTGTGCCCAAAAGTGTAAAGTACTGCACTGTCATTCAAGACATTTGTAGGAATTGCATTTGTCAGCTCAATGTGTTTGCTATTCACATTAATTATTGTTTCAGGCACAGTAATTCCTAATTGCTTAACACATGTGTAAACAAAGAAATGTACACTCCATTCATCGTTGCTTTGTCTCCCGGTCAGAGTAATATAACCAGGTGTCGTCCATGGTCACCAATCGTGACAGGAAATCATTTCGATCGCGCCGAAAATATTCCAGAATTGCTCAGGCGACTGGCACAATTGACGGTTTTGATCCGCTTTCAGGCATTTCGGGACCCACTTTTCGGAGAACATCCGCATGTCCAAAACTTCATGAATAATGGACCCAAACCGCTCACGTGAGATGCCCAGTTGCTCAGCTAATGATTTAGCCGAAATCTGGCGGTCTTCCAAGATTAGCTCGTGAATGTGATAAATAATGTCCGGGGTGGTCACTGTTTGGGTCGTCATGGACGAAGCGCAACACATGTTGAAAAATCACCGAGTTTAAACAGGGCCACCCAGTTTGTACGATGGCATACGATGTTGCATATTCCCCTAATGTTTCTTTCAGAATGTCGTGAATTTCCTTCGGCGCCTTGCCTTACAGGGAAAAAGAAACTTGATGACATCTCGCGTCTCCCTGTTGTTGAAATCGCGCGCGTAGCCTGATATGCTTCCTTTCTGTATCTGTAACAAGAAAAGATTTGCAATTCGGCACATGAATAGATCACTCTTTCCAACGACACTATTGATTCCGTCCTACGACATCGGAAAGTTGTTCGGGCTAAGGACTTATCACAACTCCCTCGTAAAGATTTGACTTGGAACTGTAAATACATGACTTCACTCGTTTACAATATTAAACACTTCTTACATAAATTCATGAAAAAACACCAGAGAAACAAATGTAAGTATACGATATTGCTCTCTATACGTAAATCGTTAATTTGTCATCTTCGTTGTCTGCACTCCCTACATTAACCCTTACCCTACTAAGGTGGAGAATACGGTGAGCTCCTAATAATGTCAGCAAAAGGCAGATGGGATTTAATTCGGCGTTTAAAGGGTTAAATTACAGGGACAATTAATATTCTCTGCAACTGTCTTATATACTCCTAGACACGAAAAGCATTTTAAATATTGGAGGATGAAATTTTCAACAAGTATTACAACTTTTAACGAACTAAACAAATATTCCTCGAATAGGGATTTGTGCAAAAAAGTGGGACAAATGCTGTGTGCACTAAGCTTTAATGTTGAAGGCATACATTAGGACCTGATGTGAATTTCTGATATGGAACGGAGAGAAGGTGACACAAATTATAGAATGGAATTTTTTAATTATACGTGTTTAATGGACGGGAGAGATAAGTACTTTGTCATCGACAACAATGAGGCTTCAATTTACCTTAGACAATTCGAAGTTTCTTTTAGAAAATCAGTTAAATTGGCATATATTTTAAATGTGAACAAATCACCAGTTTCCATGACATATATAAGCTGTTCTCCGAGGGCTTTTCATCCGTTTCCATAATTAAACGGAATATTTTCCTATACAAAACTAATGTTTCTGGCAAAGTTGAAAGTGTTTGGCACGATGTTAGATAATACAAACACTGAATGAAAACTCAAGGTATGGAAAATTTTTATACACTATGACAGATATTTGCGTGTTGGCTGGCGACAATGTGAATGTTAGAGAATAGCAAAATAAGATAGAGTTTCAAATAAGAACCCGAAATACTTGCAATGGAAAATGGTTTTCTTATTGACGCTCCCAAAAAGTATAAGTTCCAGTGCAAGGTGTACAGCAAAGTTTTACTGTTGGAATAAATGTGTTTCAAAGTTACAAGAGTAACTAAAATAATATAAGGATTAAAAGATCCTTATTATGCACACTTCATGGGGAATATGAATGTGGAAATTATAAATATAATGAAATGCCACGATACTTTAACTTCAAAAACAACCATTCGTTATAAAATTTAAAATCTGTACTTCCTCATAATGTGTGTAGAAAGGTACCAAAATTTGGACCGGAACGTTTTAATGCGAAGAGACTTTTGTATACATACAGATGTCAGAGTTGGTGTCCTTCTGCCGAAATCTGTTAATGAAATCGACTGATAGCTAGAATATTGGAATTGTAAAAGAAAAATTGGGAATGTTGGAATTTAAAGGGAACCTCAGAATAAAAGAAGAATTGGACCTTGTGATTTTAATTAGGTGAGTGATTCATGGAGCTGGTAATTATAATTCTGTGTTCGCATTTCTAATTTAAAAGGTGTCATGTTATCATTATAGTTATAACATGTTTCCTGTAATGTAATTTTAAACTAAATATATATTGTATAACTTGTCAGTTCTGACCTCTCAATATAATATACCTGTCGCACGCCTCTGTAGGAGGGTTATGAATCCAGTCAGGTTGTGCAAACAGAATTTTTTAGAATTTATAATTCAAATAAACAGAATTCACACTTGTGCTAAAATGATAAACAAAATTTTCCCTTACATCAGCTTCCTATATTCTACTTAAAGTTACGACGTAATTGAATATCATATAACCATTAAATTAAGAAGGTTGTTGAAAGAAACTGATAATCGTGTATTAACAAAGAAATATGTGGTACTGGATTGCACGTTATTTACAAGTCTTTGTACTCCGTTTGCATCCCATTATTAGACTTATTGTTTTTTTATTTGCAGCTGAAAATTTTGAGTATTTACATGATAAAACGCATATTCGTCAAGCTCACAAAAATAACGGCATAATGTATTTGTCTTTCTAAAATGTTTTTGTCAAGTAAAAATTGAAAAGGTTTGTTTGGGTCTCAAAGATTCCTCTATTTTGAGTAGACCATTCTTTTTGCAAGCACCTTTTTTTTTTAGAAAACCTATGCCCCATCGAGTTTCGATTAAACGCTTCATTATATCTGTGCAAATCAAATTCTATTACACAGAAAAATTTTTACGTCTGTTTGAAAACGCGACGTTTGATGAATGCTGACCCAAACATTTATACATAGTAAATCTGTGTTTGTTAATTCCAGATAAATGTCTTTTGTTCATATTACTTTATAAGTATAAAATAAACTAAACAGTTTAGCGCAGATATATTCGGCATTGTTCATTTCCTTGAAACAGAAGTTTATTATGACTTTTCGAAATTCATGTTATTTTCTTTATTCACTTTTCCATTTCAAAGCTAGTTTCCTTTTCACTTCGACACGTCCTCCCAAGCGCATGTTGCAAACCGATAAAGGCCAAATAGATGTACGTTTAATACTCAATATGTGGCATCCGATTGTTTTTAAATGTGAAGCCAGTGTAACTTTATTGACCCAATCGTCAAAACCATAAATTTGTGGTGAAAAATTTGTTTAGAACAAATTTCTACATACTTCGTCTTACAGAACAAAGGTTGTTATCCGTTAAAGACAATTCATAAATGTATGTACATTTCTTGGTGACTGACCGTTTGGGAATACCGCCTGCTGTTGGCGTATGAAATAGAGGTTTGCGAAATTTAGCAGTACTTCGTATTTTCTTGCGTAAAACATGAAAATCTTAACGCGCCCCGCAACACATCTTTATTATCGCTTTTTTGGCGAGTGGCAGATGCTTAACAAATATTTAGTAACAATGTGATAAGCACCGTTTAAAAAGGTTCAAAAGTGTCAGCAGTAATCTAAGGTATGTCAGATACATTCATGTCCGCAGTATATTGTAATTCTAGGTTCCTTAGAAGGAAATTCCATAATTATCAGTTTAATTAACAGATGTATTGTGTTGTAGAATTGAAATCACTCTTCCTGTTTTTATTTACAAAGGATATGATATATTAGAAAAATAAAGGATGAAAATATACCGAGAAGAAAGATCTTCGGCAGGGATCTTTCTAAATCTTAAAATATGTGTGGCATATTTAGTATATCATACCGTAAGTACATTCTGCATACCTATAATGTTGCATGAAAAGACATTTATTAGGAATGCAACATTTCAAATTGACTAAATAATTTGTGCGTGTAGACTGTCAGTATTCATCCAGTTTCTTCAGAGTCAAATTTTAATATTATTTCCTTTCATACATTTAATACTAATGGATTAATTTTCTTGTACAGAAGGCGGGTGAAGGGAATTTTATACAACAGTTGTATGTTTGAATACAAATATTTGAATTTGTCCATGGGCAAACAAAAAACCTTCTATGTTATCTTAAATACCATGTATATTTTGGTAACTAATTTTATGACAAGGCTAATTCAGTATAATTACATTGGCATAAAAATATTTCACTTTTTTAAGAAAGAAATAATTTATATGTGACTTCACCTATCCATGTTAATACGTAACAAACTCGTGCCACTTCATTAATTGGTGTTATATATTTTTGAAAAGGTGAAAGGGTAGTCAAGAGTTGGAAAATAATTTTACTGCAAAATACTCTAAATTTGTCGTGGGAAATATGGCACCAAACTTATATGCCATAATTAATTTTTCCATGTTTCTTCCATTGATAAAACTTAATAGATCATAATCATGAATTCACTTTTTATTTCGTTGTTGCTTAAGGCATCTGATTTCTAGTGACCTTACTGTACTGTGTTTGTGAGTCTGACAAAGCGTTAAAAATTCAGAGTTACATCAGTTACATGAATCCGCCGTAATTTCTCCTAAATTCCTCCTGCAAAACGAAATAAAGATATATAAAGGATTGAGAGCAAGGAGTGTTAATAACAAGCACATGTCCCAATATGCTATTTATTTGAAAACCGTTAATATTGTAGCTTTAGTTAATAGTAATAAAACTACAATCATCCAAAACAATAACAATCCTGATTTTATTCAGTGTCTGTGAAAAATTTACATTCAGATATCTTTTAATATAATGGAATTCTTGTACAACATACATTCTATACTTAGATACATTCTCAAATAAAATAATTTTACAATGCAATTATATTACATTTTGTATTGCAGCTGTATATGTAAAATGTTTAAAAATAAATACGGAGTTGATTAGACTTAATTATTTCTGTATGAACTTGGTTGTCCTTTATTTTTTAGGGGTGATGGCATTTTGCAGCAATATAAGAAGGCCTCATGGCAGAATTAATCTTGCACACTCTCACACCGATATTGTGTATGTACGTATGTGAAATTACGTTAAATATTTTGAACATGAATTGTTATAAATTTAGAATTTAGATCTTCTGGATCCTGAAGGATCTTCGCTACAAGACGTTGGATCATAAACCCTTAAAGAACCAAAGTGCTTTGCCGTTTGCCGTGTGAATAGCATTCATACTCAGACGTGCAACATAGAATTTTCACCACTTGTGTTAGGATTTCATGGAGTTAAATTACAGAGACATGAATTCTTGAACTCTCCGTCTGTCTGCCTGTCTGTATATAAGTACATGTATTTATATATATGCAATTTTCTAATATTTGCTCTACCATAGTAAGCATAGAAAGAAGAATTATGTTCAGTTCCGTCAACAAATTGAAACAAAAAGTTATTTGTTAGCCATAAGAGATTGTCGAGAAATATTGTAAGCTACAAACAAACGTACGCAAATGGGTTCTTGTTTCAGAGATGAGGAGAGTATTAACAGTAACGTGTGAGTGTTCGATTCATACAGGGTAGTCTGTGAGCCTCATGACAACAGTGGTTAGACGGACATGTTACGTTCCTTACGACTACTTCTAGAGTGTCGGAACATAATGTGAATGATGTGTCCGTCAGGCAAATGAATCCTTCTCGAGTGCATGGAGTGCAGTCATAATCTGGATCACACCGTAAGGTATTGGGATTGAAGTTCTGCTGATCCGGGCATGTTCCTATGGCTCCAAGAAACTCTCCTCCCACATCAATACACACTTTGTAACTAGTGCAGTTGTAGGGAAATGCGGCTGTAGCTGTGCAGGTGACATCTCTTGTTAGGGTTAACTTTAGTGTGTTTATCAGATTTTCTTCTTCAACCGCGACATCTATTTGACCCTTAGGACCTAAATCCCAGTTAGCCGCATTTGACAACACGAACGTTGTCAAGAGTACCTGTAAGAAATATCCGTACAGTTACGTACCAAAACATAATTCCAAATAATTGTTTTATTTATTCGCATTTCGTTGAGTTCCCTCCTATATTGCTTAGCATAGCGACAATTTTATCACTGCCAGCCAATCTATATTTTATTCACATTACTGCAGATTATATTACATTACATTGGATAAGTAGAGGTAATAATTTAGTGAGCAAATTCTTCATAATTGATTACGTTTCCAAAATGTTTTAGCCCTGAATTTTGGACTGGAACAGAAAATTTTTGTGGGAATAAATTAAAATTATCAGAGAAATGTGCATAATTAAACCTGTGGTTATTTAAAAATTAGGATCCACAAATCAAACAAAAAATTAAGTTTATAACTTCTGGTTCGTAAAGGGTATACAATGCAGTTCTTTGTCAGAACAGTACTACATAATGCGAACACGTCCTTTATAAATGTGAGAAAATTGGTAGTACTGAAAAGTGTTAGTACGAACCGTGGATTTTCAGTAGAGTAATTCGAATTTTCAAATTATAAAATAAAAATTTATTTCTGTGAATTATGATTTTATGAATCTGTGGATTTATTGCATATTCCGTAGCGATTTCCCTTTAAATTTGTGTTCTAATTATAGAGATATCGTGCACAGAGTTGAAACACGGGGCTTAAATATAAATCTTATAGACAACATTATTTGTTATGCACTCCGATGAACTGTATATTTTAAAACTGCACGCATAATGATAATGATAATAATAATATCAATAACAGTGATAATAACCACAAGACAGTAACCACACCAGCTTCATTTTAATAGAATAACAGAGACGGAAATCAGATTATATGACGCCACACAATTTTGCTTCTCTTGAATCAAGAAATCTTCATCTTGTTACGTAGTTTCTTTTGTGATGTCTGCTTTCATTTACCTCTGCTCTGAACGGCTCTAAATATTCGTCTCGTGGTCTAGTGTTTAGGGCACATTAGCTTTAGTAGCTCAGCACTTAATATAGGAGGAACACACCTATTCCCTCTTTACTGCAGATGAATGTAGTATTGTTCTCCGAAATATTCTTGAATGTCCATCAAGCCACACAGTGCCAAAACTCACAAGGCCAGAACACAATGTCAACATTAGGCAACACTTAACATTTGTTATTTCTCTCCCATTTTGTTACATCCAGGTGCAGTTATAACGTTATTTCTCGTTAAATTACGAATTGATGTGTATTAAATTTGTAAGTTATAGTACGGTTAAATATGATAATAAGCCAGTCTTCAGTTCGCCAGTGAACAGTTGATACTTTCCAGACGGGTCGTAAATAATATTGATTGAAAATACAGCACACCTAGACTTTAAACATACAGAAGTCTAGGTTTTACCAAGTGTCTGATCATTTCATTATGTGCTTAGCTTAATTAAATCAAGACCGCATGACTTTAATATTTACGAAAGAATCGTTCCTACACTCAAAATACGTACATGCATACAACGTTGTGTGGAATAAAAATTTATAATCCTCTCTAAGTGTATTTCTTCATATGTCTGCTGATTTACTGAATGTTTTCTGAGGAGTTATAAATCAACTTGACATAGTCTATAATGCTTAATAGGCTTAAAAATAATAAAAACTATTCATTATACCACTTACCACTAACACAGTCTGTTTTCCATTACCCATTTTATGAATTCTTTCTTTAAAGGCAAAAGCAAATATATGAAATGTGTTTCTTAAAACCGCCGGGTCTTCCTCTGCTAAGCGCTTAATGTCTAAGACACCTACACTTATATAGTCTCCAAAAAATCACACGCAATATGTTTGAGATTAATAGAGCTGTAAATAATTTGACATACATTTTAGGTGGTAATTTTATGCCAAAACAGCAATATGTTGTGTACTGTGACTCACGACACTAGCAGGAATTTGCAGTTGTCAGCTCAGTGTGTACATTACTCATGTTAATTATGGTTTCGAGCAAAGTACGAATTCCATAATTACTGAATGAAACTGTAAACAAACAACTATATTGCACTGGATTGCACGTTGTTTACAACTCTTTGTACTCCATTTCCCTCCCAACAATTGACGTATTGTTCTTTTATTTTACACTTGAAATGATTTGTTTTTAAGTAATAATACGCATTTCACTGAAGGTCATTAAAATACTATTATGATATTTTTATTCTTCTATTGACTTCGCCACTTAAAAAGAGAAAATATTTGTTTGTTTCTCAACGTGATCTGCATTTTAATTAGAACACTCTCTTTTGCAAACACGCTTTTAGAAAATAAATAATCCTTCGAGTTTAGATTAAAGGATATAATTTATCTACACCCAAAAATTAGTTTATTCGGATACATTTTTACGTCTGTTTGAAAAGTGATATTTGATGTGCGCTAAATCAATCCTTTATCAAAATATGTGTTAATTCGAGATATATGACGTTTCCTCCTGTTATTTTACAAACATAAAGTAAACTAAGCAAGTTAGCGCAGATATATTCGTCATTGTTCGTTTACATGAGACAGGGTTTTACAATGACTTCTGGAAAATCATGCTATTCTGCTTCTACACTTTTGCATTTCAAAGCTAGTATCCTCTCACTTCGAAGTGTCCTCTCAAATTCGTGTATCAAACCGATAAATGCCAAAGAAATGTATGTGTATTTCTCAATATGTGGCTTTCCATTTTTAATGTGAAATCAGTGTAAATGTATTGAACCAGACGTCAAAATCCTAATTCCTTTGGAGAAAAAATCTTTTGTTTAGAACCAATTGCTACATGTTTCTTCGTACTATGTAATAGTTATAATCTGTTGAAGCCAGTTCGTAATTGCATTCGGAGATTAAACTAATTTCTTATACAAGTTTCTTTACTAAAACTTTATTGTGTTTTTGCTTGATGATGGCTT
>Ga0123357_10014964_pt1 | contig 10149 bp, 3 predicted proteins | sample TergutEmb28metaG_FD_89873 | JGI IMG/M metagenome (GOLD analysis project Ga0123357, IMG submission 89873) | Embiratermes neotenicus P4 segment gut microbial communities from Petit-Saut dam, French Guiana - Emb289 P4 | ecosystem: Host-associated > Arthropoda: Insects > Digestive system > Gut ... | reverse complement strand
GTTTGTGTAGATACTATTCTTTGATTTGTGTTTGATTGAAAAATGGCCGAGAGTTTGTAGAGTAAGTAAGCCTGCTAGTGGGCTAACATCACCAGTGACCAAGAGCTTTGCGGTGGAATTGTGTATGCTGGAAAGCCAGTGTAGTTTGGCGTGAGCACGTTAATGAAAAGCAAGATTTAAAAAATTTATCTGGTGAAATATGTAAGGTTTTTTATATCAGGATACAGTATTTTCTGGACTACATTTTACTGAAAATGAGTGTGGAAGACAAACACATAATCAAATTTGGGTCCTAACAACAGCAAGACATTTTTCTTCAGAATGTCCAGACCCGTGCTGGGACATACCCAGCCTCCTATTTAATGGGCACCGGGGTTTCGTTCTGTGGGATTAAAGCAGCCTGGGCATGAAATTTGACCACTCACCTCCATCTGGTGTGGAGCTGAAGAATGAGTGGAGCTATACCTCTGCTCCCCCTATATGCTTTCATAGTTTGGACACATGCTGTACTATATCAGAGTGTTAAATATACCTCTCCTCTCTTCACTTGTTGTGTATGAAACTTTTAGGTTAAAATATTTAATGAATAAGCAGACAAGTTATGCCACGGATATTCTTGAACTCTTGACTGCAGTGTTTTGGGGTGACAGTCTGTAATGAAGTTATAATAGAAATGAGCAAGATATGTCTGAAATACTTTAGTGTGTGTGTGTGTGTGTGTGTGTGTGTGTGTGTGTATTACTCCTTGTTCCATACTGACACATAAGTCTAATGGACACAGTAAAATGCCAAAGAGCTACACAGTGTGACTTAACTTTTCCAAGATAGAAATTCCCTTATTTTGGTATAAAGTAGGGTTATTTTGTCATTATGCGCATCACTTATTTGTAGATTGCTGCAGTATTCAAATTGGCCATATCTTCTTCTTCTAATCCTTTTAATTTTGGTGTATATCCTGTTCTCTCTGATTGTGTTTTAGGCATCAACATTTGTGTTGGAAAGAGGGTAGTGCTGATAGCAAAGTCTGTGAGTTTGAATTTCATTGTGATCTTGCTGATGCTTCATAATTTCCTGTGAATTCATAGCTGGTAGGCAGCATGTTCTGTATGTGGTACTAAATTACGAAATCTCCCTTTATTGTTGCACCGTGCATTTTGTAGAATCACTTTAATTATCACACCAACTAATGCACTTACATAGAATTTCATATTAAAGCATTTAAAATCGCTCCAACATGTTTCGATCCCAAGATCATCCTCAGGGAATCACGTTGTTCCTTGCTAAAGTCATTTTAAAAACACTCATTAATTAATACACGGAATTAATTAATGAGTGTTTTTAAAATGACTTTAACAGGGAACAACATGGCTCCCTGAGGATGATCTTAGGATCGAAACATGTTGGAGCGATTTTAAATGTTTTAATGTGAAATTTTATGTAAGTGCATTAGTAGGCGTGATAAAGTGATACAAAATCTATGTTGAGTTAGTTTTATGTGTAACTGAATATGCTTTCCAGCAGGCTGTGGGATGCGCGTCTACAGGTAGCTTTTGTATTGTACAGTGAATTTATTTTGGCAAACTGATAGAAATAAATGTACACTACTTTATACCTCTATGCTATCACCTCATAATTCTAAGTTGTAAACTGTTGCAGAATATTGGTTCATGAATCTGAATGGTTGGCTGGCTAAAGTGTAAAAATTTGGAGTTGTGCTTGCTGACTCTGACTGACTAAGGGTGACTGAAGAAAGATGTGATATATATATACATATATTTATGCATCCTGCTCAAATTTTAATGTATGGCATATAAGTTGGGCGTTGCCCTCTGCTGACCAATGGTAGTAGCCTATTACAGTGAGTCAGAATGCATAACTCTTCAGTCAAAATGTCAGCTGAACTTTCGAATGGTATCTTACAGAGAATATGCTGCCTGTGTGATATATTGCAGTTTTCAATGCCTACAGTTTAAGTAATCTAATTTATGTATGAACAGTTCAGAATGTGGATCTTATACGTATAATTGAGAAGTTGCTGGCCATGAGGTGCAGATGTATGTGGATGGAACATTAGCAAAGGGCAAGTTTAGAGGCTCCCCACCCCCACCACATTAAATAACAACATATTTAAAACGAAAGTGTATAGAAGAATTTTAGGCCCAGTATATGACAATGAAAAAGAAAATTGGAAGCTATTAACCAATAAAGAAATTTATACAAGCGTTAAAAAACCTACTATAATAGAGACAGTAAGGTTAAATAGATTACGTTGATTTGGGCATGTACAGAGAATGGAAGGAAATTGAATTCCCAAAAGGATATTATATACGAATTTGGGAACAACAAGATTGAGAGGTAGACCAAGAAATAGATGGCAAGATGACGTGAGGGAGGATGGAAGACTAGTTGGTGGAGAAGGGTGGCAGGAAAAAGTACATAACAGAGAGTAATGGAAGAAGCTGCTGAGAGCGGCAAGGAATCATCGCATTCTGCACATGCCAATGGAATGAATGAATGAATGAATGCCTATTTTATCCAAAATGTATGTTCTTAACACCGTATGTCTTGCCGAAGTGATGGTATTGCATTTAATAAGAAATAAAGACTTAACCATTGTGGTACATTGCCCTAAAAGAATTGGCGTGCTTAGTCTATTGGAAGTCGGCTCATATACCGTGTGTACTTTATTAATAAATGTGATATTACAATTTAATATGCAATTTCCATCAACACAGCTGCCTTTTGATGTTATTACTAGATATCTGGATTACATGGCGACATGTTTCGACCCACATTTAGATCACCTTTAGGCCAGTAGGTAACATAAAGTAAATTACAGTTATGTTAAATATTAGCTTGAATGTGACATTAGTGTGGGTCACAACATGTTGTCGCCGTATACTGTAAAGATATTAATATTAATAGCAATAAGCAGCTGTGTGAGTGGAAATAGAGAACTGATTTGCAGCACACCTCAGTGGGACATCTGAGATGAATTTAAAAAGTGTGCCATTTTGGTGTGTATTGGATGAGAAAGGACAAGCATGGACCCAGGATAATTAGAGGCGACGTAAATGTAAGGACCGTTACGTACTGACAGCCACTTTACTGGTATAATAGTCGAACGTTTACCAGATAATTAATTTTATTGCCATTCTTATTAAATGGTCATATTTAAGTGATTCTTTGTTGCGCTGTCTTTAGGAGTTCTGTGCTGTTTTGTGTCGTTTTCAAGCTTCAGTCACACTGAAAAGTGAAAACAGTTTTAGGACTCTGCACAAGGTGATATTTAAAGATGGAGTTTTTGATAAATTAGAAATTAGAGGAACCAATTATAAAAGAAATTGAACAGAACCAACTTACATGGTACGGCCATGTCCAAAGAATGGCAGAAGGAAGATTACCCAAAATAGCAATGAAGTGGATGCAGAAACAAAAGAGAGCATGAGGAAGACCGAAGAAAAACTGGTTGGAAGGTATAAGGAAGGCCATGAACGAAAGAAACCTAAATGAAGGCCAGTGGGAAGATAGGAAGCAGTGGAGTCTAGGTGTCGGACAACATAGAACAACGTATTGAAACCGACATGCATACATACATAGAAAAGTATGGTCAAAAATGTGATATAAAAACAGGCTTTTGTCCCTTCGGTTAAAAAACTGGGGTCAGTTTGGCGAAGATGATGATGTCAGTGAGGTTCTGTGGCTTTGAAAAGTCAGAAAACTGCTGTCTTGAGTGCAAAGTAATGTAAGACAGTTCTCTAACATACTGATGGTGTTTTGTCATGTTTAGCATCAATTAGGTTTTGGGCTTTATCCATCATGCAGTGTTTAAAAATACAAAAATCAGTGTTTGCTTTTTGTACTTTTAGAACACAGCATGAAGGATGAAGTACAAAAAGTAAATATGCTGAAAGTGAAGCAAAATGCTGATTTTTGTCTCAGATGTCGAATACAACGTGGGCCAAAAGTAGTTATACAGTATATAGTATAGTATTGATGGTCTGTATACCTACTTTTGGCACACCCTGTAGTATGAGGTAATTGTGATAAATAAGTACATAAACAGAAAAATAAATAAATAAATAATAATAGTAATAATTCATTCTGTTGCCTGACTTCTGGTAACGGTGATGTCATTAATTAGTGTACCCCATTAAGACTGTAATAATTATTTGTGAACTAAACTTATATTAAATAAACACAAAAGCCACAATGATGAGTCTTTCAGGATAGATCGTGTAATATTTCGATTATTTGTCAGATTTACACAGAATGCCAGTTCATCTTATTTTATAGTATTTTCAGGTTCTGGTGTAACACCAGTAAACTCTCAGGTGAATGATTTCCCTACTAGCTTATGTTACTGGGCTAGTGTCTCAGGTATGTTTATATCTGTTTACACAGCAGACACTACATTTTCTTACATTTTCTGTACTGATTGCAATCCATCACAGCATATTCTTTTGTGAGATGCAGTCTTTATCCTTCTTAATGTTTTTTATCTATAACAACCTTCATAACCAATAATCAGGTTATTTTCTTACTTTGTATGATACTGGGGAAAAATCTTGGCAAAATGGACTCAAAAAAATGACATCTTTCTACATATCTAGCTTGCCCTTAAACTTTCCTTGTTACTACGAGTAATTTTTTTGTTTGGTGTTTTGGGTGTGAAATGATGCTCATGACTCCATACTTGTTTACAAAAATTGATGGAGGGGAAAAAGTGCTGTGAAATTCCATTATGATTAAAAAAAAAGACTTCATTTGGTTATATTATCTTTTTCCTTGTAGAATAAATTTTTCATTTGTGATATTTGTGTACCAAAGAAATTTGCATTTATCTTGTATCAAAAATACAGGTAAGGAGAATTTGATCATGCCTAACAGGCTTAGAAATATTGGCTACGTTGGTAGCCATTTGAACTGATACATTTGAAAATTTCCTTGTTGTAACCATTAATATGACTTAGGACTACATACTTAAGTCTTTTATTTTTTCTTCAAAACCTATTTTATTGGATTGTGTATTTCGCTTTTTTATGTTAAGTGATTTGTAGCATAACATTGTGAAACATAGATTGTTTACTATAATGTTGGTCTCATATCATCAAGAGGTGTCTGTTTATATAATGTGGCTGGCCTTCCTTAATGTACTGTAATGACAACTTGTTGAAAATAAATCTGATATTAGTACTATTACTTTCTGTATTGGAAGATGGTAATTGTCATGTAACAATGAGTATCATTGTATTTTGAGGACATATCATTGTCGTGTGGTTACGTATCATTCGTATTGTATGAAACTTATAGGACAGGAGTTTTAAGAGATGATGATATCTGTAAATAGATGTATTGTGCTTGTACAGGACACTCATGGTACAAAGTCCTAAGCTGCAAGATATGAACACTGATTTTGTACATTCAGACCGTTAAGGGAACATAATTTTTAAAGCAGATATTTTACCGTGATAAATATCATTTAGGATGTGGTAAGTTACACCCCTCAATTACTTCATTTTATATAAATTTCTAATTTAATTCACAACTGTGTGATGTTAGATGAGGAAGTAGGGAGAATCTTAGATATTTCCTCTGAGGATTCTTGTTGCTGTTGGTTGTATGCATGCACAAAAGGTTTTTTTTTTTTAATGATCTTATATGTCTTCTTTCTGTCAAAAGCCATAACCTCATTTTTCACTTTAATTTTCCTTCACAGTAAACAGTTTGTTGTTTTGGGATGGTGCTTACAGTAAGCAGAAGTTACAGTTATTATTTAACAGAAATGAAACATTTTCAGCACAAGTAACATTACTGCACTTGCTTTTTGTATAACCATCAGTTGACTGCACTACTACTCTTGTGATACTTTGCTGTCCACAAGAAGGTATTACACTTTATCGAGCTTCACTTGGTGGCTGCATTAATTCATCAGTTAATGACATCACTGCCCACATGCATGGTGGAACAGCAGTGGGAATTGACTAACAGTAGTTGACAGATAAAATAATGAATGTATGAGATAACTGTGTGAGATGTGGAGTCCTCGGTGATATGGTCATTGATCCCTTAACAGTTTTGATGTGATTATAACATGTGGAATTTACTCACATTTGTAATTGTAGGTACATGTCATTGTTCAGGGCTAACTGCTATGAAACAGACTTAGCAACTGTAAAGATGGCCGATATTTCTTTTTAAGGGACTTTGTATCATTTGCATATGGTCATTTATGATTTAGGCCCATGTCCCAGTTTGTATAAAGAATGAAGGCTTTGATAATGATGCATAGATGTATTGCCTTGTACTAAAGGATAGAACATTTTGTATTAATGACTGTTATATATATATACATATATTGTGAATGTTGCTGCATTGAATTATTGGGACCTAGATATGGCGTTAATAACAAAATGAATTGTTAATTTGAGTGGTAGTAGTAAACGTTTTATGTATAGGTACACAATTCTTCCTTATGTGGCAAGTAACATAATATTCTTGTACTTGACTAAGCGCTAGGCATGGCATTTGATCTCAGCAGTGCCTGTAAACAAACCCAAAAGTGTATACCAATTACTTAAGCAGCATGTGACATGTGCCATATTTACTTGAACAAAAGACAGCCTTCCAGTTCTTCAACGAAATGCCTATAGAGAATCAGTTTGACTGGGTGCATGATTATGGGGTGACTTCCCATTTTTCAGATGATGGGTTAGGGGGGGGGAAGAAAACATGTTTCATATTGAGGTATGTAGAGTAATTCAGCATTTGCAAATGCTTACACTAGTGACACATTATGGATGGCTCTAAGTACGAAGAAATTGGCACGAAGGATTTGCCAGTGGCAGAACAGGCCAGTGCCCACAATGGAAAAGTTGCTTAGTCCCAGCCAAATACAGTATTCTTGTATTTCTATTTTTACAGTCTTTGTGTGGTCCTTGTGTTGTGTGTGTGTCATATCATGTGAGGCTGTCTAAACATTTTACTGCATATTACCGTTGCCATCTTCAGGATGAGCTTGAGGCACAAAGCGAAATTGGACCAATATGTAGGTCTTGCTGTGAGACTGACTTTAGGGGATGGAATGTGGTGGTGTTCATCCCTTTCTTTTAACCTCAGGGCCTCTTCCCATTGGCTAGCACCGTGCTCCACCCCTGACCCTATTGGTCCCCTTCAATTCCATTAGACTCACCCCAAAGATGGCACTTCACTATATGTCAGAGCAGAACAACTTCAAAACATGTTACAGCTAAACCCCTCTAGCCAAAGTTGTATTCTTTTGTCAGTTTCTTTCTCAAAGTAATGAACATTTTGTCTGAATGTGTTGTTAAGTGAAAAATCAAAGAGTAATGTAGCATACATTATTTAACCTTGAGTCTGTCAAGTAAGGGGAAGTTATAGTTACTCCTGTATAGCTAAGCACCATGCCCTGAAGCCAGTGACATTCTGCATGTAGCACTGTTGACATTCTGCATGCCAGTGCTGTAGACCTCAGTACTAGGTGAAGGTGATGCACTTTGTTCTCAAAGAAAGATCCCCCATTACTTATTTGACTGGAGACTATATGGGTTCCAGAACCTGTGTGGACATGGTGACAAAGAGCATTTTTTTCAATCCCTGTGACTTAGTCCGTACCCAGTTACTGTGCCTTACTAACAGACATTACTGTAAGGAGAGTGACAGTATGCTTTCCGCAAGTTTCACCCAGCTTAAAGCCAGTTTATGCCGTCAGTGATGCTGGGTATTAAATTCCAACTGCTGTCTAGAATGGAAGAGTTTAAATTTACCGTACCCTTAAATATGTTCATGACCACGTGGTGCACCAAGTTCAGCAGTGTGTGTGAAGAATTATAGTTTTGTACAGTGTCCCAAGGCCGCATTGAAGGATTGATTAAGAGTATGTGGTGGCAGCCATACCGAGCTAGGTGGAGGCTGCAATCCACGATTTCTGTTTCCGTAAGAACTGGGTGATAGATAGGTTGGCGTTTGGGTTCGGGGCCTCTCAGCCCCGATGCACGTAGGCCTTAATTGGACAGGCTGTTTGTGCCCCATATTAAAATCATGGGAGCCCCACAGCCCTACAGTAGTTCCAGATGGCCCCCAAGCCTAAACTTTTAATATCCTCTGGCTTCAAGAAGAAGGAGCCCAGATGTGCATGTCTGAAAGAGGCTAGACTCTCGCACTCACATAGAATGTGAGCCGAGGTTTCCTCTCCCACACCACACGTCCTACACAAAGGGTTGTCATGCAGTCCCAGTAGGTAGAGGTGTCTCCGCAGGGTGTTATGACCCATAAGGAGGCCTATAACAGCCCTGGATTGAATCCTGTTGAAGGTCATAAATTTTAATTTGTTCCTTTTTGGGTAATTCCCCGGCGTCTGTTCTAATTGCCGACGTTTTGGAACTCACTGTCAGTTCCATCTTCATAGGCAGCTGAATGAAGTATGTCAGTGGATGGATTGCGTGGAAATACCCCACACATTCCATCCACTGACATCATTCACCTGCCTATGAAGATGGAACCAACAGTGAGTTCCGAAACGTCGGCAGTTAGAACTCAGATGCCGGGGAATTACCCAAAAAGGAACAAATTACATTTAGAAGACGGCGAAAGCTTAAAAACAAGGTCATAAATTTTGCCCTGGTACCCAGACTAGGTCCTGAGATGAAGAAGAACTGGGTGTAGTGAGGCTTATTCTGCCATGCCTATTGTAGTAAATTAGATTAAAATAAATGTGCCCTGCTTCACGGAATGTGATGTATAAACAACACTTATATTAGCCGGTCTGGTCATATCAGGTGTACAGCTGCAGCAGAGGTTTGGTCTTGAACATGAGACTGTGTTGCTGGATTAGTGTTTTCTGATATTTTGAAGGAATATTAGTGCCTTCATCTTTGTGGACTGCTTGTCCGTTGCCGTTGAAGGCACAGTGTTCTTTCAAACGCCTGGAAACAACCCAGTGACATGGCATCGCGCTGGAGAAGACCTTAAGCCCCAACAAGATCACTGTTGGAAATCTCAGATCTTGCAAGGTTGGGTCTTACCTGATGAGGTCATATATGGATTACACATAACAGATGTGATTGAGCCACACTTTTGTTGTGCATCTTTAGTTTTTGTACAGTTAATATTTTGTTGTGTGTCTGTGTGTGTGTGTGTGCGCGCACGTGAAATAGTTAACTTAATTAATCAAAAATTGGAGATAAGGGATTGTGCTTAGCATGTGGTCATGACTGTGGTGTTAATGTGAATTCTGTTTTCATTTTTAGTTTCCTACAGACTCTTCCAGTAAAGGTTATTATAAGAGAATATAAAGACACTGAGGATATGAATCAGCATGATTTTGTTGTTTAGCACCCTTTACAGGGTTAGATATTACTTGTTCACTGTCATGGGGGAAGCTTTCCTGATGTGTAGAATATATGTGCAGTACAATCACCACTTCTGCTCCACATCTGTTTCTGTAGTTTGGCTCCAGAATGCATAAACTCTTTATTTAGTGTTGTGAACAAGTTTAGGTAAGGTAAATTCTCACTTTACATGAATGTGAGTGCATGTGGGATAGCAATTTCAGACGAAGGAATGTAATTATGCCAAGTACACTCAGGATGATAAATTCTGCACAACTTACAAAAGGGTACTAAGGGAAGTGGTTGAAGATTAAAGAAAACGAAGGCACTTTGTTTTCGCTGCAGGGAATCAGTACTTTTTTGACAGGACCTTTTTTTTGTATAGTGGTATAGAAATTAAATATACTGAAATTGATTATGCTTCAAGTTTTTGTACGTACAGCAAAATCTGCAGTATCTGTCATTGGATCTTATGTTGTTGTTCAACTGTCATTGGATCTTCTGGAAAGGTCTGTGAACTGGAAACTGACCACGAGGGCCTTTTCATTTTAACTCTTCCATGAACTGGCAGCAATGTTTTAAATATTTTGGGATAAAAGAATGAACTATTTCTGTCCTGTTGGCTTTTTGAATTTTATATAATTCATGTTAAATTAAGTAGTGATGATGAAAGAGGGGACCGCCTCTGTGGTCTAGTGGTCAGAGTTTCTGGCTACAGATACAGAGGTCCCGGGTTCGATCCCCGGCGCTACCAGATTTTCTGAGTAGTTGTGGGTCTGGAACGGGGTCCACTCAGCCT
>Ga0123357_10014963_pt1 | contig 10150 bp, 12 predicted proteins | sample TergutEmb28metaG_FD_89873 | JGI IMG/M metagenome (GOLD analysis project Ga0123357, IMG submission 89873) | Embiratermes neotenicus P4 segment gut microbial communities from Petit-Saut dam, French Guiana - Emb289 P4 | ecosystem: Host-associated > Arthropoda: Insects > Digestive system > Gut ... | reverse complement strand
TATCACTTGTTGGCGAAAAATTGTCGGTAAGCACAGAGCCAAACAAGTACATATTATCGACATTATATTGTTCCAACAACTTGGAAACTTGATTTATATTTTGCTCTACTATATTCATAACTTAAAAATCAAATTATTTGAGGCAAAATTATTACTTTATTTTTGAAAAACAATGTGTTTTACGAAAAAAACTACAGTTTCACAAATGTTAGGACGAGTTACTCCCCCGCTCTCGCCAAACCCCTCGTTATCTGCTGGCATTTTTTATTGTAACATTTTCTAAATTCATTTTAAGCATATCTGTCATAGAACCTTTTATGGTTTCTGGAACGGCTTTCATATCATATTTTTTGTTGGGTGTAGTTACGATTATTCCTGTTGAAGTGATTTTGTAAGAGGTTTCTCCACTTTCAAACTCCAATGTATTGTCTTTTTTTGAATAATTAAACCCCTCGTCCCAAAGACACAGTTCAACTTTATCATCTTTATCGGTAAAAATATAGTACAATGTTTCAGAATTATTAAGCAATCTCATTTTCTTTTTATTAGAAAATTCAAATGAATATACAACATCTGTTTCTCCATCTGTATTAAAAACGCTATATTTCTGTGTAGTCATTTTTCCGTCGATACGTTTTTGTTCTACAATATCCCACATTACACCGGTAGGATTTAAACCTTCTTGCCGAATTTCTACGGCTATGGGACGGTTGTTTTCCACTACAAATGTTGAATATTCGTGCCAACAACAACCGTCCTTTGTCATTGTAAAAATTTGTTTTTTATCATAATCGACATCAAACATTCCGCAATATTCCTGCGCCAAACTTGTAAACTCTTCGCTGTATTCAAAACCATTGTCGGTAGCAAGATATATCTGAAAAGAAGGTCCGTGATAACAACTGTTTTGACCATCCATTATTGCAAAATCTTTTTTGCCGTCGAAATTATAATCCTCGTACATTATCAGACTTTGTTCTCCATACGGAAGTTCTTTTACATTTGCCAATAATTCCCCGTTGTGGAGTTCAAAAGCCAATTCTTCAGATTCAACTTTTATTATTTGCTTTTTTGATTTTTTCTCTAAAATCGCAATCCAACCTTTAGTAAATACCTCTGTTGTGTCAGAGATATAAACTATTCCGACATAATCTTTAGAAAAATCTTCAACGGTAAAAGTGAATTGTTTTTCGGAAAAGAGTTCACTATTTGGCGTTTCCACCTGTTTTTTTGGTGTCTGTCCGCAACTGCTTGTTGTGATTACAAGCAAAGCGAAAATGATTGTTTTTTTTAGTTTCATTTCTTGCAAATTATCTTTTTTATATGTTTTTCGTGTTTTGTTGTAATTGTAGCACTGCGCTGTATGTAACATGTCTGGAACTTCACATTCAGGCGGAGTTCCACAAAAGATTTGACAAGCCAATACGCTGCAAAGTTAAACAAAATTTCAGACGATACAACCCCAACCCCCGCCATCTCACAAAACCGGCAGTTGGGTGCTGACGTTGTTTTATTTCATCACTTTCTTTGTCTTAGCATTTGATTATACTCTCTCACGTATAGTCACTACAACCGTGTCTCCTGGCTGTTTCCCTATTTTAGCACGAATATCTTTAAGGATACCTATCACATAACACACCGAACCATCGGCATATTTAACACCCATGTTTACAACACTTCCGTCATACGGCTCGCCATCGAAAGTAGCGTGAACTTTCACTCTGCCCTTTCCGAACTCCTTCCGAACATCATACGGAAAAGGTACTAACGCTCCGCCTCTGCCGGCAACGCTGGATTGTATCACAGCCTCGTATTCATAAATTTTCTCGTTCATTTTTCTATTCTTTATGTGAATAATATAAAATCTGCCAAATTATACCGAATTGATCTTTTACCATGCCAAACAACTCACTGAAAAATGTTGTTTGAAGTTTCATATAAACCTCACCGCCTTCTTTGAGTTTGTTAAAAATTCGTGCGACTTCGTCTTTGTTATCAGTACTGACAGTCGGACTTATATTATTGCCTTTGACAAATTCCGAGCCTGATGGTACGTCAGAGAACATAACAACTACACTGCCGATTGGCACTCCTGCATACATTATTCTGTCTTTGTCCGCTTCCGATACGGCGTAATTTGGGTTCGGCGGCGCTTGCCCATACGTCATCAGGTTATTAACTGTTGATTTGAATACTTTTGCGTAAAAATCTACCGCCTCACGACAATTACCATCAAAATTAATGAATAATTCCAATTGCATATAAAAAATTAGTTTAACGTCCGTCTCCTTAAGCAGACATAAAAATTATTGACCATCTATTATTTCATATATTCTGCAATCACAAACTTTTTCTGTTTCATCATTACTTCAGAGGAATTGGGTTTGCTCATAAGTTCTTCCAGATTGCAGGGAAGCACTTGCCATCGAAGCCCATACTTATCTATGCACCAACTACAATACGACTCTTTGCCTTCCAATGTAAAATAATTCCAATACTTATCAATTTCATTTTGGTCTTGACAATAAATCATAAATGATATTGCATCGTTCAGAGGATGATGTTTCTCTGCCGTACACATAAGCAGATATTTTTGACCGAAAATATGTACCTCACACATCTCCGTATTTCCACTTGGAGTTTCGCCAAGCGGAATAACTTGCCCTTCCTGAAAATCGTTGCCAAAAATATTTTTATAATAGGCAATGATTTCAGCAATTTTTCCTCCGTCGGAATGATACCAAATGTTGGGAACGATTTTGTTTGTCAGTTTCATCTCTATTATTCTAAATTATTAACATACAAAAATACAATTTTATTTTATTTTCAATACAATTATTTTTTTTGTAAATATTGGTTCATCAAATTTCGTTATTATGTCGGACGGGCGGCGAACTTCCAAAATCTTGCGAAGTATCACACGAGCAACACGCCATTTCACAAAACTGCTCGTTGTATGCAATATTTCATTCGTACTTAATAATTTGTAATGAGCAAATGTTCCGTTTTTTTATCATTCCGATTCATAAAACTTACGTTATAGGATTTGTCAAAATACTTTATTTTTATACTGTCTTTTTCATAAAGTCCGTGAATAAAATCTGTATTTTTTATGACTAATTGCCATTTACAATTAGTTTCCTTTATCAAAAAATTTGCTAACCTCATCTGGTCGTTTTGTGTAAATTCATTTTGGTCGTAAGTGCTAAATTCGGTGTCATACGGCGGGTCTAAAAAAATAAAATCATTTTCCGTTGTGTTTTTTGATTTCATAAAATCATAAAAATCTGCATTTTCTATGGTTGTGTTTTGTAATCTGTTTTGTATTTCTTTACTTGAAATATATTTTATTTTTTTGTCTAATGAATTTCCGTTATAACCAATTCCACCATAAGGCACATTAAACTCTCCGTCAGCGTTGTAGCGGAACATCCCACTATATGTGTAATTGCGAATGAAAAAATAAATTGCACTATAAATAACTGCTGGAATATTGTGTTTTTCGGGTTTGTTGTATAAGTGTCTGAAATACATATAAAACGAACTTTTTATTGCGGTCAAAATGTTCAAATCAATGTCTTCTGCACACAAAAGCCCTTTTTCTTTTTCAATTTCTCGCATTCTTTGCATTTTGCGAGTTAAATTAGTTTTAAGTTCTTTTTTGTAAAACTTCAAGTCAAAATCAAAAATGCCATTTAACGAATTAGAAAAATCATCAAAATTATTATCGGCTTCGCCGATAATAATTTGTTTTAAATCAAACTCTTCCGATTTGCGTAATTCTAAAAACGCTGTAACCAATTCTGTTTTATGCGTTTCAAAAATGCTGTCAAGTTCTCGCCAATAGGTATCAATTTTTGTGAGTATATCTAAAAGTTCTGAGTTATTTGTTGATTTTATGTTTTGGTACAAATCTACTAAATCTTTGGACTTGTCGTTTATAAAATAATGTTTTGCGTTAGCAACGGCAAAATAAACCGCGCCACCGCCAATAAACGGTTCGTAATAATTGTCAATTTTTTCGGGCAAATTTGGAATAATGACCTTTAATTCTTTTGATTTTCCGCCCGGCCACTTTAAAAATGGCTTTAATTCAATGTTTGTATTTCCAAATATATCTTTCATTTTTTCAAATTTATTAAACGATTTTTAGAGGCAACAAAGTAGTTTTTTTCTAATTCTATGCCTACAAATTTTCTGTTATTTTTCAATGCCGCAACGCCTGTAGAAGCAACTCCCATAAAAGGGTCAAAAACTGTATCATTTTCATTTGAGGCAATTTTTATTATATGTTCCAACAATTTAACAGGTTTTTGGGTCGGATGTTTTGGGTCTTTTAATCTTTCGGGCGAAGAACAAATCGGTGTTTCAAAAAAATTGTGCATTTCTTTTTGTGTTGTAAAATTCCATTTGTGTTTTTTGTTCCAACAGCAAAGCATTATCTCGCAACTATTTAAGAAACCATTTTTGAAAAATTTTGGGACAGGATTTGTTTTGTGCCAAACAAAAAAATTTGTTGCATCAAATTTATGGTCTAACGCATCATACCATTTGCCAATTAAATTATAACTGCAAAAAACAAATAAATTTCCGTCAGGTTTCAACACTCTAACAAATTCGTCTGCAATTTTATCAGGTTCAATCTCTTTTTTATCCCATTCTGCAATGTCATTATTTACATCTTCTCGCCAATCAAATTTTATATTTCCTGTCGAATGTTTTGCTAAATTATATGGCGGGTCGGTCAAAATTAAATCAATAGTATTTGTTTTGATTTCTTTTATCAAATCAAAACAATCGCCTTGTACTATTGAAAATTTGTCCGTTTTCATTTTACGATAAATATTTTTCCTTGATTTGGTCTAATGCTTTACGAATTATCGGAGCATTTTTTGTGTACTCGTCAATCACAATTTCGTAACCTTTGTTGGATTTGCAAATAAAATTCCAAAAATCTTTGCCAATCAACAACTCTTCTTCTGAGAAGAATTGCCGAACTCTACCTTGTGTCCAAGGTTTATCTTCTCCGTAACGATTGTAAGCGGTTGCAAAATAGCATTTTATCTTCGCGTTTTTGCCTAATGTATTTGACAAAATCGCATATTGTTCAAAAAGTGCTTCTTTTTCCGAGCGTGCTTTTTTGTTGTCTAAATCGCCTCCTATTTTCAGTTCAATCAAAAAATGTTTGTCCGTTTCTTCATCGAACAAATAATAATCGCTAATATGAGTTTTTTCTTGTACTTCTGTGAAATTCTGAACATTACGAAGTTCCTCAAAATCTTTTATTGATACCTTTCGGGGGTTTTTGCTATTTTTATATGCCTCCAAAAGTTCTGCGATTTTTGCCGTTTGTTCGGGATATAATGTCCCGCTTACCTTGTCGGTAACTATATAGAAAAATTTTGCGATACTTACCGCTAAATTTTCAAGCATATTTCCCAATGAACTGTCAAAAGAGCGACACAACGCTGTATAGTATTGAAGTTCTTCGCCTAAAACAGCAATAAAAACATTGTGAATTTTCATATTTAGAGTTCCTTCGGGGTCGTCAAACTCGCTGATATGTCTTTCGCTAAATGTCTGCGCAAAAGTGCGAACATTTGAACTAACTAATTCTCTAATTGCCTTTTCGCTTGATATTTGTCTGTCCATTATGATATGTTTTTTGTTCTTTTTAGAATTTACAAAGGTACGACTTTTTGAGCAATTATTTATCTCTAAATTTTTAACATTTGTTTAGTTGTTCTCGGACTTTTTTCGGTGTTGTATGCACTATCCTATATGGCATACAACGGGGATCGTGTCTGGGGCTTGGCGTCGGGCGGGGGTATCGGTAAGGCTTGGACGGGCGGCAAACTCCCAAAATCCTGCGAAGTTTTCTTGATTTCATATTAATCACGATATTTAAACGGACACCCCTCCAAATGGTCATTCACATAACCGACTGCCTGTAAATGAGCATAACAAATCGTTGTACCGAAAAATTTGAAGCCTCGTTTCTTCATATCTTTACTAATAGCATCGGACAAAAGTGTCGAGGCGGGAATTTCGCTCAATGTCTTCCAATGATTGATAATCGGTCTTCTTTCAGGCAAAAATGTTCTCAAATAATTACAAAAACTACCGAATTCTTTTTGTGTTTCCAAAAAATGTTGGGCATTAGTAATCGTGGCTTCTATCTTTTTTCGGTTACGGATAATTCCGCTGTCTTGCATCAAGCGTTCTACGTCTTGTTCTGTCATTCCGGCAACTTTTTCAGCATTGTAATCCGCAAAAGCATTTCGGTAGGCATTACGTCTTTTGAGGATTGTTATCCAACTCAAACCCGCCTGCGCACTTTCCAATACTAAAAACTCAAACATTTTAAGGTCGTCTGTAACTTCTTCACCCCATTCTTCATCGTGATATTTCAAATAAAGAGGGTCGGATTTACACCAACCGCAACGTCCGTTATGTTCTTCTAATACTGCCATAATTGTTTTCTGTTTAATTTTAATTTTGACTTTCAATTTCTATTTTTTCTCTACAACGCAGTCCCCATTTTGACCCAACGTTAGATGCCGGTCTTTCCATTGTTTCTTTGCCTTAATAAAGGTTTAATAATTGCATACGTTCTTGTCCAATTAATTTTTTCATTAAGATAATATTCTTGCTCAAAATCTTTTTCTAACTCTTTGACAAATGAATCTAACCAATTATAATAATGCCAACCAATGGCTTTAAATAATGCCATTGATTTAAATATTATATTTATTTCAAAAGATACAACAAAACTTCTAATGTTTTCATATTCCAATCCTAAGTAGAATTTTGTAAATTCCCAAGGAATATATGTATTTGTACCGCTAACAACTGTTTTAAGAGTAATAGTAAATCTTTTTGTAATAATTGAAATAGAATTATCGATATTTCTTTTCAGTTTACTGTTTTTTGGCAAGGATAAATCAAAAAAACTATATCTGGCTCCATTTGAAAAACATAAAACAACCTTACCTTCATCTGCATTATTTTTTAAATCAATGGAATTATCATCTGTTTTTGAAGATATAAATGCAGCTCTATCTTCCATAGGTTTAGAAAACATTTCTAAAAATCTATTTCTTAGTAAAATATCGGGGATGTCATTTCTTTGATATTCTATAATTTCATTTTTATCATGTTTTGTGTCGTTAAAAAAAGAAGATAAATGTGTCGATAACTTTTCAAGCAGATAGTATTCTGATACTTCATTCATTATTTTCAAAAAGTCATTAAAGGTATCATCTTTTTCTTTGAAGTTTATATTATCCCATATTTTTTTTATGTCAGAACTTTCTGAAAAAGCACAATTCAAATAGTCATATATATCAGTTGCAAAATCGTAACTATCAATATCAACTATATTCCTGTTTTTCATATCTAAAATAAAAAAGCCGTTTGTCGTTTTATGAAATTTTTTTTTCGATAAAAAGCGTATAAATAAGTAAATAAAACTAAGAATACACAAAAATATTCCAAGAATAATTAGTAAATTGCCTTTGAACATTATTAGACTATGAAAAATACATGCGGCAATCAAATTGACACCTAATCCTAACAGAAAGACAGTAATAAAAATATCTGTTAAACTCCTCCTGTTTTCTAAAATCTGCTTAGTATAACTAATTGTTTCTGTTTTCATATTTTTCTATATTGGCAGTCCTTCCAAAACTTAAAATTTTCAATAGGTTGTTTCCAATTAAACGCTATTTTCAAACGTTAGTTTTGGGAAGTTATTTGCTTCTTGTAAAAATGGGGATTACGTGCAACGTTTTAGCAGCAGTGAGTTGTCATTTTTTTTTAACAACCCACTCGCAACTTGTGTAATTTTTTAGAATTCTTTTGAAGCACAATTCAATGAAGAAGAGCGAAACTCAACCTTTTTAATATTCAATTTATCCTTCAAAAGTTCGTAGAACACCGTGCAAAACCACTCACAAGTAGAAGGTCCTTTACTCACTGCCACCCTACTTTCCGGAAAAGATTTTACCAATTCATGGTTGAGCGCTTTTGCTGGCGTTCCAAATCTGTTTGTTGTGCCTTTCATTCCGCATTGTTCGTAGCCTTGCAACACTAAATCAAGCAAAGGGTCGCCTTCTTGAAAAATTGTTGCGTGATGGAAGTTATCTGCCACCGCCCAAGCCAGTTTTTGCGCTTCTTTTACCGGATAAGCATAATTGTGTTTGTCCAACTCCCCTTCGATTTCGAGAGTTAATAATCCCGAATGTCCGTGAAGATAACTTGCTTCACCCGGATAATTCATAAACCTGTGTGCGTATTGGAAATCCAATTTCACAATTGACCTGTAATTTTTTGAATCTGCCATTTTTTTTACGTTTTTAATGAAACATTAATTTAATTTATTATGATTTACAAAAATACATTTTTTTTTCTTTATGTATAACGATTTTAATTTCTACTTATCAAAATTTGTCCATTAAGCGCTGCGCAGTCGCTCTGATTCTGACTAACGTTTTGGGGGCTTGGACGGGAGGCGAACTTCCAAAATCTTGCGAAGTATCACACGAACAACCCGCCATTTCACAAAACTGACAGTTGGCGTGCGGGTGTTTGTCTCATACTTTCAGCTTTTAATATATTTTGCATTTTTAAATGTTCCTATTTTTTTGATTTTACCCTGTTCAATCATTTTGGAAACAACAATTTCTATTGTAGTCACCGAGATATCAGGCAAAATATAATTGATTTCCTTTTTGCCGAGCGGAAGCAAACTATTGAGTATCGTTTGCTCAATTCGCTCACGTTTTGAAACATTTTTTGAATTGATAACGGCAAAACGCTTGTCAAGTTCTTTATAGCAAACAAGTAACGTAAAAATAAAATTTTCAATAAACGGCAGATAATCATTATTGTTACTTTCCCAATTTTCCGAAGATTTTTGCAGCGCTTCGTAGTAAGAATTTTTATTTTTGTTGATTTGTTCTTCAAAGGAAATATATTTTCCGGCATCAAAACCTGATTTATATAATAACAATAAAGAAAGTAACCGCGACATTCTTCCATTTCCGTCTGAAAAAGGGTGAATACACAGGAAATCAAGAACAAAACACGGTATCAGAAGTAGTTTGTTTATTCCGCTATCGTTGTTTGCATCAATGAACGCATATATAAGTTGCTGCATAGCCAACTGTGTTTCAGCAGCTTTTGTCGGTATAAACCGTATTTTCCTGTTGCCGTCCCTGTCAATTTCCAAAATTACATTGTCGGAAGTTTTGTACTTTCCGCCGCCTGTTTCGGTAAAAGAAAGCAAAACCGAATGAAGATTTAAAATATTTTGTTCGTCAAGTGTGATAGTTCCAAAACCATTGTGAATGGCATTAAGCGCATCACGATAACCTGCAATTTCCTGTTCGTTGTGGTTAAGTGGAGCAGAGGAATGATTAACAATTTCTTCAATACGCTTGTCGGTAGTAACGATATTCTCAATCGCATTTGACCCTTTGACCGACTGTACCTTGGCGATGCTTTCTAATTTTGTAAAAATTTTTTGGAAATCACGCTTACGAACTTGCTCTAATGCTTTTAGTTCGGCAATACTGTTGGTAATACCAAGTAAATTGGTCGGCAAAAGCGAGTTTTTTAAAAACGAATAATCAAATTTTCTCATACATCTTTATTTTTCTACCTGCAAAGGTAGAAAAAATATGCAGTATTTCAAAACAGCAAGTAAAATTACTGCATATTTTATTGCGAGAAATATGCAGTATTATGGTTTATGTATTTATACAATTCTGAAGATTTGCAACACAATCAAATAATTGATGGCGTTTTAACCATTATAAATCCTTTCAACGGCTAACGTGTATGGAGTTTGGCGTGCGGGCAGGGTTTCACATCTGCTTGACTACGTAATTTCGTTACATAAAAACCTTGCCCGAAAAATGACCATCTTGAGTTATTAATTTTGCTTCAAGTACATAATGGACGCATTTCCAAAAGCAAGACCGAAGGTCTTACACATTGATAACCCCGTGCAAGCGAAGTGTAGCTCGGGGTAGAAGATGCAACGTCCGCTAACAGAACTACGTAGTTAATGTCAGATGACTTTGCAAATGTTTTTCAGACAATTAACTAAAAATTATCAATTTTTAACATATTGATTAAAAATAAC
>Ga0123357_10014962_pt1 | contig 10151 bp, 11 predicted proteins | sample TergutEmb28metaG_FD_89873 | JGI IMG/M metagenome (GOLD analysis project Ga0123357, IMG submission 89873) | Embiratermes neotenicus P4 segment gut microbial communities from Petit-Saut dam, French Guiana - Emb289 P4 | ecosystem: Host-associated > Arthropoda: Insects > Digestive system > Gut ... | reverse complement strand
TAAATTTTTCATCTCATTTATTTTTTAATTACTTTTGTGCATGAATAAAACTTTATCCAACATGAATACGGTTATTATTGAAGCTCGCAACAAATCAGATGTTCGATTTTTGCATAGTTTTTCCAAGCGAATTGGCGCAAAAGTAATTGATAATGAAGAATTTATTGAGGACATGCTCTTAGGACGTCTCATTGAAGAAAGATTAAATGAGCCAAGCGAAAGCATGGAAGATGTAATGGAGTTTTTACGGCAGCGATGAATATTAATAAAAAACCTTCCTTTTTTAAAGATATCAAAAAGATAACCGATCCTACACTCAAGGAACGAGTAGAACAAGCCATATTATCGGTTGAAAATACCCAATCGCTGAAAGATATTCCGGATATGAAAAAGCTGAGAGGATATAAAATTTATTACCGGATAAAGGTTGGCGCTTACCGCATAGGGGTATCGATTGAGAGCGAAACGGTCACATTTTTCGTTTTTATGCACCGTAAGGACATATATAAATTTTTCCCTTAATGCTTCTTTATAATCCTCTCCGCTCGAACTAAAAACAGCAAATACATGATACAAAAAGAATTGCGACGTCATCAACGGAAAGAGTTCCTGCGAAATCCTATGTTTGATAGAAACTTGGGAATAAAGATATTTATGTTCTTTATGTTCGGAATAATTGCAGCAGAGATGCTGTCGCTTGGTTTTGTGCTCGATAAAATACTTCTTAAATCAGGAAGTTACGAACGGGCAATCGACACGTTCAATTCGATAATACGCTATATTTTTGCCTTGGATTTCATTGTCAAATTCATCTTCAAGTCCAATCAATCCATGCAGATAGCTCCTTATCTGACTTTACCCGTCAAACGGAATACGCTGTTTAATTTTTTGTTGAGTAAAGAATTTACAAGCTTATGGAACCTTTATCTTTTGTTTTTGGTTGTTCCGTTCGCATTCAAAGCAATCGCCCCATTTTACGGGATTATTACCACTATTTCGTATATCCTTTTTTTCTATCTTTTATGCATCCTGAACAGCTTGATTGTCAGCTTTGCCAATAACTTGGTTAAACGAAGCTTATGGTATTATATTCCTATTGTTGCAGCAGTAGTTCTTCCTGTCGTTTTTTCTTTAACAGGAAAGCTGGATTTGGGTTCGCTTACACAACGAGCGGGCGAATCGCTTCTAAATAACAATCTGTTAGTGTGGATAGCTTTAATTGCCTTACTAATTGTTTTTTGGACTATCAACCAAAAACAAATGCGAGGCGAATTATACAGAGAACTGCAAGGAAAAAAAATCGAGAAAATCAGTTCGTTCTCGAAACTGTCCTTTCTTGGGCAATTCGGAGAAATAGGAGAATGGATTCAATTGGAAATTCGATTGATTTTGCGGGCAAAACGATTTAGATCGCAATTTTTTGTTTTAGGATACTTTCTTGTTTATTTTTTATTCATATTATATAAATCGAAAAATTCATTAATAGCAAGCAACCCTGCATTTTTTTTAAGTTTTGGAATTATTGTAGTCAGTTCTCTTGCATTAGTTTATGGACAATTTTTATTCTCAATAGAATCCTCTTTCTTCGACGGATTGATGGTGCGGAATGCATCGATTCTGAATATGCTGAAAGGCAAATACATTTTTTATTCTTCCTATTCTTTTATTATGACGCTCATACTATTAGTACCTGTATTTCAAGGTAAATTAAGTTTACTGTTTGTTTTAGCAAATTTTTTCTATGTAACAGGACCTGTCTTTTTTGCAATTTTTCAGAGTTCAGTATATAATAAAGCCTATCTTGATATTTTTTCAAGCGGATGGATGAATTGGCAAGGACAATCGGGCAGTTCAACGATTGTTTCAATGATTAGTTTGTTTATCCCTGTTATATTGGTATATATTATCTTCGTATACTTTGGTAAAACAGCTGCTTACTGGTTTATGATAACAGTCGGAATACTGTTTACACTCACTTCGCAACAATGGCTGCGATGGACTTACAATCGTTTTTTGAAACGGAAATATGCAAATATGGAAGGATTCAGAACAGAAAGTTGAATGGTGATGCAATTCAATTATTTTATTAAAACGAATTATGAATTATAAATTATTTTTTATTCTATTTACTTTTGTCTGCAGCAGCGCTTATGCTCAGCCAAATCCCGACCGTGCAATTGTAGGAAAATACTTGCAATCGGCAACAAAAAGCGCTATCGACAGCGAAATGGTGCAGGCGGCTCTCTTCTTCTCGGGTACGCCTTATGTTGCCGGAACATTGGATCGGGATAGCGTTGAGCAATTAGTCGTCAACCTGCGCGAATTGGATTGCATGACGTTAGTAGAAAACTGTCTGGCGCTGTCGCGGACAATACAGCGCCCTTCGCCCGATTATGAATCTTATGAACAGGAATTACAGCAAATTCGTTACCGGAATGGGTTTATCAACGGTTATGTTTCACGTTTGCATTACACGAGCGATTGGATATTTGACAATGCCGGAAAAGGAATTATTGAAGATGTGACTTATGCTTTAGGCGGGCGTAAATACAAACCGAATGTGTTTTTCATGTCCGAAAACTACCAAAAATATCCGCACTTAGCCGCCGATTCCTCCGCAGTGCAACAAATAGCGCTTGTCGAACAAGCAATTAACGCGCGCAACAATTACTACTATATTCCCAAAAAAGAGATTGCACAACGCCAATCGCTGATAAAAAGCGGCGATATTATTTGCTTCACGACCGCTATTCCCGGTTTGGACATTTCGCATTTTGCCATCGCCTATTGGCATAAAAACCAACTGACGTTCATTCATGCGTCTTCTACCGCTAAAAAAGTGATAATCAATCCGGAGTCGTTGAATGATTATTGCAATGCCATTCGATCCTGCACCGGAATTATGGTGTTGCGGCCGGTGAATAGTAATAAGTAATGAGTTACGAGTTACAAGTAAGTAACCGTTTGGGCGATTTTTAATTCGGACGGCAAACTGTTTCTGACCGGACAATGTTTGATTGAATGTTCAATAATTGCCCGTTCCTTATCACTATAATTATTTGCCGGAAACGTGAAATCCACTTTCAACTCCACGACTCGCCGGGGATTTTCGCCCATGATTTTAGTTGTCTTAACTACTGCTCCGTCAATATTGAGACCGTGCGTTTGCGTAGCAATGCCGATAATGGTCAATGCGCAACTTGCATAAGAAGCCGAAAACAAATCGGTAGGAGAAAATGCTTCGCCTTTGCCATGATTATCAGTAGGAGCATCAGTAATGATAGTTGTGCCTGATTGCAAATGAACCGCCTGCGTGCGGAGACTGCCTAAATACGTCGTTTGAACTGTTTCCATTATAAGTTGTTTTAATTGAGTTCACAAAAATAATATTTAAATCTCAATCAGTCATAAAAGTTTGTTATCTTTGCATTCAAATGTCACAACTGCGATTATATAAAGCTTCGGCAGGTTCGGGCAAAACCTATACGTTAGCGCTCGAATACATCAAAGAATTACTATTGGGCGAAATCGATACCTACCGTCACATTTTAGCCGTTACATTTACGAAAGATGCTACCGGCGAAATGAAGGAACGGATTTTGTCGGATTTGTACGGGTTGGCTTTTGAAACCGCCGATTCAAAAAATTTCTTCAATTCGATTCAAAAAGCTTTGCAGGAAGCTGGACGTCCAATGGATGAAATTCTGATTCGTCGTAGAGCCGGCGAGATTCTAAATGCCATTATTCACGACTACAGTAGGTTGTATATTACCACAATCGACAGTTTTTTCCAAAAGATTCTCCGTAATCTGGCTCGTGAGTTAGGACGGGGATCGAAGTTCAACATTGAGATGAATTCCGCCAAAGTGCGCATGGACGCTGTGAGCCGGATGATTGAAAATGCGCATCAAGACCCGCGTCTTCTTCAATGGCTGACCACTTATGTCGAGAATAAACTGGAGCAGGACGGGAATTGGCGTTTCAAAGACGATGTGTATCGTTTCAGCGCTTGTATTTACGATGAGTTTTTTCAGGAACACGAAACGGTCTTACGTAATCAGTTGAATGAACATCCATCAATATTCAGTGATATAAAGAATTATCATTACTCGCTCTTACGGGAATACAAAGCGTTTTTCAAGGAAACATACCGGCAAGCGATTGATTTATTGAATGAAAATCAGTTGGATGCAAGCGATTTTATTCAAAAAGGAACTGTGTTTGAATTTTGGAAAGGCTTGGCTGAGAATCAACGCGGGGAAATCAAGAAAACAATCGAGAATCTGTTGTCAGGAGCAGAGAATTGGTCAACCAAAACGCACAAAAGGCGTAACGACATTATTGCCCTTGCCGAAAGCCGGTTGATGGACTTATTGTTGGAAACGGTTATCATACTTCAAAAACAAGAAGCGTCCCGTTTGATTCTCGGAAACATTCATCAATTGGGACTTATCTGGTATATTACTGAAGAAATCAGCGCCATCAATGCCGAAAACAACAGCTTCATGCTGTCGGATACGGCTTTGTTTCTTCACCGGATGATTGACGCTTCCGATTCGCCGTTTATCTATGAAAAAATCGGGGCAGAAATACGGCACGTGATGATCGACGAGTTTCAGGATACTTCACGCCTGCAATGGAGTAATTTCAAGGTTTTGCTGTCCGATATTCTTGCCAACAACCGCTTCAGTATGATTGTCGGCGACGTGAAACAATCTATCTACCGTTGGCGGAACGGCGACTGGCGAATTTTGAATCAGGCAGGCAGTGAATTGACAGTCAATGAGCAATCGCTGGATTTCAACTATCGGAGCGAAAAGCAGATAGTCGCATTTAATAACAACTTTTTCTCGGAAGCCGGTCAGTTGTTGAACGATAAATACAAGGAAGAGTTGTTTGACTCCACTGAATCGCCCTTTTCTTTGGTTTACAACAGGGAAAACGTCAGCCAGAAAACGCCGGAAAAAGCGGATGCAGGATATGTGAGTATCGATTTTTTGCAGGACGGGAAAACTGAAAAATACACTGAAGCGGTTCTGTCAAAATTGCTTGAGAAGATGCTCTTTCTACAGACGGCTGATATTCGCGCCGGCGATATTTGTATTTTAGTTCGCAACAACAATCAAATCCATTGGATTGCCGATTACTTTTCATCTCAGAAAGATAGTTATCCCGAATTAGCCGCAGGACATTATTTAGACATCGTTTCCAATGAAGCGTTTCAATTAAATTCTTCTCTGTCGGTAAAAATCATTATTGAAGCGTTGAAAAGCGGGGCATATCCTGATAATCCTGTATATAGAGCTAATTTGGAGTATCTTTTAGCCTCACCCCCGGCCCCTCTCCGAAGGAGAGGGGAGTTTGAGTTTCCAATCCCTTCCCCCCTCTCCTTCGGAGAGGGGCCGGGGGTGAGGTCCATGCCCCTCCTCGAACTCATCTCCTACCTGTACCGCTTCTACAGTTTGGAAAAAATCGAAGGACAATCGGCTTATCTCTTTTTCTTTTTCGACGCCGTTACGGATTACTTGAAAAACCATTCCACAGACATCCACTCGTTTTTAGCTTTTTGGGATGATGAACTGTCGCAAAAGACAATTCCTGCGGGCGAAGGAATCGAAGGCGTTCGTGCGATGACAATTCACAAAGCGAAAGGGTTGCAGTTTCACACGGTATTGATTCCGTATTGCAACTGGGAGTTGAACCCGAAAAAAAATCCCATTGTGTGGTGCGGTCCGAAAAAAGGTTATTATGACTTGGAACTGCTTCCCATCAGCTATTCGGAAAGGATGACAAATACCGTTTTTTCGGAAGAATACCGACAGGAAACAGCGCTTTCGTGGCTGGATAATTTAAATCTGATGTATGTCGCTTTTACCCGCGCCGAGCAGAACCTGATTATTTTCGGGAAAAACAAAAAACAGCTTACCGCATTGGAAAACGTCAAAAATGTTTCGGATTTATTGCAATGGATAGTTTGCAAAAGCGCTGTCATCCCGCGCCTGACGCGGGCCCCCCTTGAAAACGATACCTGTCATTACGAAACAGGCACTTTGACAAATATTCGCAAAACAAAAGAAGAAACTGCAAATCCATTGAAACAGATTCCGCCGCCGCTGTATGTCGATTTCATTTCCGGCGAGTTTTCAGAAGGGAAATCCATTTTCAAACAATCAAACCAATCGCGTGAATTTATCAGTTCCGATTCGCCCGCAAGGGAAAAATACATCACACACGGGAATATCATGCACGCGCTTTTTGCCGCTATCAATACTCCTGACGATGTTGATAAAGCGGTAGAACGTTTCACTTCCGACGGCTTGATTCTTCCTGCAGAAAAAGACGCATATAAAGATAAAATCCGTTCCTATATTCAAAATCCACAGGTGAAAGACTGGTTTTCAGGAAAGTACACCGTGTATCCCGAATTTTCCATTATCGTAAAAGAGAAAGGAACAGTAACGACCAAGCGTCCCGACCGCGTACTTTTGTCCGATGATACGACTCTTGTTATTGATTATAAATTCGGCGAGCCCCACCGCTCGCATGAAACGCAGATGCAGGAATATCTGTCGCTTCTGCAAACAATGAATTATACAAATATCGAAGGATATATTTGGTATGTGGAGAAAGGAGAGGTTTTAAAGCAATAATTTCGGATAACATTAAAACAACAAAACTAATGTTAGAGCAATAAACGTCCGGAAATTACATTTTCTTCCCGCTTTTTCCCACTAAACCATTTCCTTTCCCTAATATTTTGGAAGTATGAAAGATTAGTAATATATTTGTACCGTTATTTAAAAATTTGATTGATGAAACCCATTTTCTTCAAAAACACCTCGCGGCGGAATTGTGCGATGGCTTTTGCAATAAGAGAGCGGGAGCGGGAAAATTTTATTTTATTTAACAATCTTAAAAATACCCAATGCTTGCACTTATAAGAAAATGATGCCATTCCGGGAAAGGAATATTTTACGGGAGAAGAAGAGTTACTTCAATCTATTTTAGGTGGATATTTTTTCACGCGGTAGTCAGGCTGATTTAATTATCGCTTTTATAACCGGATTTACTAAAGAAAAAGATATTTTCATCTTTTTTAATAATAATTATTCTTATCTTTGCGTCGTTAGTAATAAACATAAAAAACAATGTTTTCAAAGAGTTGCGAATATGGTATACGAGCCGTCGTTTTTATTGCCATTGCGTCCTGTAAGGGACGAAAAGTAGGTTTCAAGGAAATTGCCAGGGAGATAGCTTCTCCGGAAGCATTTACCGGTAAAATTTTGCAAACATTGGTTAAACAAAAAATAATAATGTCATTCAAAGGTCCATCCGGAGGTTTTTTCATGCCTGAAGAATTTCTTTCCCGAATTAAATTGGCGGATATAGTATCCGCTATGGACGGCGATGCGGTCTTTAAAAGTTGCCCATTAGGATTGAATATGTGTTCGGAAGATATGCCCTGCCCTGTCCATGACAAATTCACGTGCGTACGCAGCGAGCTGGAACAAATGTTGCATGCCGTAAGTATAGCCGATTTGACTAAAAATATTAATACACAGCATGCTTTTTTAAAAAGAGTGGTAATTACAAATATAATAGATTGATTCGGACGATAGCCTCCGCAAAAACAAAAAACTTAAAAAATAATATTAACTCATATAAAATTTACAGACATGGAGAATAACTCATCATTCACAGTCGGAGAAGTTGTAGCTAAAAATTTTAAGACCGCCTCAATCTTCTCAAAATACGGAATTGATTTTTGCTGCGGAGGCGAAAAAACATTGGGAGAGGTTTGCAAAGAGCAATCGATTGATATTGCAAATCTGCAAAAAGAATTGGATGAAGCCGCTCAGGACAAGGGAGATAACATTGACTTTAATTCATGGTCATTGAAGTTATTGGCAGATTACATCGAGGAAACGTATCATACGTATATAAAGAAAAACGTTCCTTTGATATTGCAATATTTGGGAAAAATAAAAGAAGTGCATGGAGAACATCATCCTGAATTGTCGGAAATTTTCGGCTTATTTTCACAATCGGCGATGGATTTGTCGATGCACCTGCAAAAAGAAGAGCGGATCTTGTTCCCGCTTATCCGGGAATTATCTGAAGCCCAAAAAACCGGTATTCCCGCTGAAGAAGGGCACTGCGGAACGATTCAAAATCCTATCTCCGTGATGAAAGGAGAACACGAAATAGAAGGCGATCGATTCAGGAAAATTTCGGAACTGTCTAAAAACTATACAGTTCCTTCCGATGGATGCAACACGTATCATGCAGCCTACGAAATGCTTGAAGAGTTTGAACGAAAATTGCATGAACACATTCATTTGGAGAATAATATCTTATTTCCCAAGTCAATTGAAGTGGAAAAATCATTTTGTTAATACTGTTAACATTCAAGACCTTCAGTTTTTTGCAAAATTATTTCTGGTATTCATTAACCCGTCATTTCTGCTGATTAATCCATAGCGGCAGGGGTTGATTGTGGGAGTTGCGAGTTACAAATTACGAGAATATTTCTCAATTGACCTCACCCCCGGCCCCTCTCCACAAGGAGAGGGGGGGTGGATTGCTTCGGGCTGTCGCCCTCGCAATGACGATGACCCCACCTCCCCTCTCCTTGTGGAGAGGGGCTGGGGGTGAGGTCATTCTTGGTATAAGTTTTCCACATTTTTTTGTTACTTTTACACCCTTCTTTGTGACATTTCAAATACTGTGAACGACTAATAGATTATAGTTACAAGTTACAAGTTACGAGTTACAAGTTACAAGCATGGAGAAACAAAAAATAGAAGCGGAATTTTTAGATATGTTGCGAAATTATAATCGCATCATCTATAAAGTAGCTTCTTTCTATGTGGATGAAAGCACAACTTTAAACGATTTGTATCAGGATGTCGTACTGAACTTATGGAAGTCTTTTCCGAATTTCCGCAAAGAAAGCGAGGTATCGACTTGGATTTACCGTATTGCTTTGAACACCTGCGTTTCTTTTTACAGAAACAGCCGCCGGCGTCCGGCTTGCGTAGAAATTACGCCAGAAATAAAAGCTTATACGGAAGAAAATGAAGCGGTAGCAGAATTATATGCCTGTATCAACCGGTTGGGAAAGTTGGAACGCGCGCTGATTCTCCTTTATCTGGAAGACCGCCCGTATAAAGAAATAGCTGAAATAATGGGTATTACAACTACTAATGTTTCCACTAAAATCAACAGGATCAAAGAAAAATTAAAACAAATCTCAAAAATGTGAAAGCTATGGAATTAGATGATATAAAAAAATTATGGAGTGAAATTGACTTGTTGAAAGAAAAACAGCATGTCAGTGATAACCGGATAAAGGAATTGTTAAAGAAAGAAGGGAAAAGTGCACTCGTAAAGCTGATAAGAATGTCGAAATTCGGCATGATTTCCTTAATACCAGCAGGTTTATTTATTTGTCTTTTATCATATAAATTTTTTGAAGCTGGAGGATATTACGTGATTTTACCGTTAATATTCCTGCTTTATTGTATTCTAATAACGCCGCTTGATATTTATCTGTATCGTTTACTGAAAGGAATAGACTTTTCCGTTATGACGGTAAAAGAAGTTTCGGAAAAGATTTTGAAATATCAGAATATCATTTATAAATTCAAAATTTATGGAATGACTTTTGGTGTAACTTATTTAGCAATTTGGTATTATTCATATTACAAACTGATTATAGGTTCGGAAATCGTTTGGTGGCTTATTATTTACATGATATGCCTGTGTATAGCCGTATCAATTGGAATCCCTTTTTTATACAAGAAGCTCTATATTAATAATATCAACCGGATAAAAGCAAGTCTCGAAGAATTGAAAGAATTTGAAGAATTATAATAATTTATACATTGATTTATGAAGACAAAACAATTATTTTTAAGCGTATGCGTGGTTTTATTTTCAGGCATACTTAGTGTAAATGCGCAGATAGCAGGCGACTGGAAAGGCGCGCTAAACGTGCAGGGAACGAAGATGGATCTGATTTTCCATATAACGGAAAACAGCGGGACTTATTCTGCAACGCTTGACGTCCCGATGCAGGGGGCGGCAGGAATTGCTATCGAAAAAGTAGAATTTAGCGACAATCAACTCGCATTATCGTCGACGCAGTT
>Ga0123357_10014960_pt1 | contig 10151 bp, 4 predicted proteins | sample TergutEmb28metaG_FD_89873 | JGI IMG/M metagenome (GOLD analysis project Ga0123357, IMG submission 89873) | Embiratermes neotenicus P4 segment gut microbial communities from Petit-Saut dam, French Guiana - Emb289 P4 | ecosystem: Host-associated > Arthropoda: Insects > Digestive system > Gut ... | reverse complement strand
TCTTCGATGGTGCAATTTTGCAAAGGAGCGTCCATGTTTTCGCCCTCGTTGCTGCCACTCGACTGAAGGCAGAGCGCTGTACTGCACATGGCTGAACTCTTCAACAGGCATTGTCAATACCGCGCAATGCGGCAGCTCTTCTCTGTCCCGGTTACTGCGTAATTTAAAAATTGCCTTTACTTTTTGATTCACCCTCGTATATGTAAGTTGGCCCGGGTGCTTAAGCACCAAGCGCCAAAGGAGTAATTAGGAAGGAGAAGTAATCACGCGTCATTACCGTCGACGCTAGAACCGCGTTGCCTGTTTTATCTTCGAGAGAAGTACCGGTACCACCTGTAAAGGAAGTTCATGTGCCCCCAGACTTGATCACGAGGTGGAAGCGGAGAGAAATTTTTCTCTCCACTATAAATTTAATCCAGTTTTTCCATCCCGTAGTTAGACACTGCTGTCTTGAATGTAGCTGCTGTGTGTATAGCAAACATAGGTGGTATGCAAGTCGAACAAAATCGGGTTACCTTTTGTGAAGTAAATGTTGTTGATTGTTTCTTTACTAACAATTAAGCGAAACGTATTTTTGGAAATAAATCCCGTGTTGGATGGCCAGATGAAAATGTGGGTCGTTCGGAGTTGAGAACATAGGCCCAGAGGTAGCCACTTTGGAGCAACATTTCCTGTTTGTGTTTAATCGGGTTGCCATAGAAACTGCTGCGTAATCACTTGGAGAACTGATATCTGTAGGCGAAATACTGCTAACAGCACACACACAGCAGCTACACAATATTTGTATGGTAGGGTTCTGTAGTATGTTATGTCAACATAAAAATTTCAAACAACTGTGAAAACAATAGGAATTTGTAGCGGACTTGAGACGTACGTACTCGAAAGGAAACAATTATTAAAAGCTGGAAGGTCAGAGATTAACTTGCGACGTCCACTTCCATTTGGAATCTTTTGTAGCATTACCCAGTTAATTCAGGCGAATATAAAGACACCACAGCGCATTTTTCCTAATTTCTTTCTGTTGACTTGTATTTATCATGCCACTGTATTTCATTTTACGCTACTTTCTTTCATCGGCTTAAGGGAAATGACGTGATGTAACTGAACAGCTTCTGAAATGCTGGAGGACTCCGATTTGCTACTAATAACTATTTACCTGTGTTAAACATTCCTGCTATTACATGCTTTCTGTAACTTAAGATTGTGGTACTTCGCTGGACTGGAAGCCGTGTCTTAATATCTGTTTTCATTCAACATTTCATCGAACAGACATTAATATATTTTAACACTTTTACCATATCATTGTATTGTTTTTTACAAGTATTACCTTGACATGATTTGCATATATTTTTGAAAACTCTTCCCTGATACAGAATTTGAAGACTGTGCGCTACATAATACAACTGCTGGCACCAATTCGGCAGTTCCAACTACCTCAGTACGCATTCTCGACAGTGAAAGGTAAAAAGGCAAATCTGTACCTGTGCAAGCCATGAAGGCGTATGAGAACAGAAGACGTACAGCTCCACTAATTCTTAGCTTCGGCGCTGGATGGAGGAAAGTGATCAGCCTCACTGTTCGGCTGCCCGGGGTACCCTTTGAATAGGAGGCAAGGCATTTAAAAGTACAACAAAGGCATTATTTTAATGACTTGATTTTCCTGCTGAGTTTATATTGTATTCACCCACGTGTAACTGCAACACAACTGAATCCATTTACGGCTTATACACTTGTATAAAAATGTCTGTAATGTTTATTAGCAGCGCTGTGAGAACCTAATCTTTCACACAGGCATTGGCGGAGAAGCTCTTAGACGGTGGTTAGGTGAATATTTTACAATTGAATGGATATTCATATGGTTGTGTGAATGGGTTGAGGCCTGAGTGTGATTGGTTGAATGATCAGGCGCATGGGTGATTAAGTTGCTTGTAGATAGATATATGGAAGAGGGGTTGACTGGCTATATTAAAGAACGGTAGAATGAATCTAGGACGTGTAGAATGAATGTTTAGGTAGATCGGTTGCTGATTAGGTGAGTGGAGAGATTCTTTTGGGACACCCGTTGCATGATCATTGTTCGAACAGAAAAACGTACTGAGGACTTTTTCAAGCCAGTCAGAAGACAAACGCGTCTGGCTGCATATAAATACAGCAGCCAAACCTGTATACGGACTTGCACAAACGTGCTCTCAGATACAAATTTATACGGATGATGAAACCAATGGTGTTCTGGCTTTTGCTGAGCATGTTTTATTATGACCAGGTATTTGTCCTTGGACAAGTACCAACCTGAAGGTTCTGGTTCCGGTTTGCTGTTGGGATCAAAGTACTCTCAGGATCGAAGTGAAAGTACAGAATGGACTTGTTACCTGACGGCAGGTAGTCCGCTGCGTTGCTCGTTACCAAATTTGTGTGTGGACGAAACCTATTCATGTCCCTGAATTTAATGTGTCTCTTGCACCAGCCATCTGATATGCGTTTGCTGGATCGTACGGTATTTTGAATTCAGATGTTGTGCGGTCTTTCTAATAACGTTTTTGTCAGTGAAACAAACATCTTGTACACAGCACTTTATAATGGTGATCTAAATACGCTACGTGTTTCTGCTGTGTACTACAGCCGTCGTCAGGCTTCGTGTTTCAGACTACATAAAGAATAAATTATGTAGCTATAACCATATATTCTATAATAAAATTTATTGGCGAGATTTGGTCCTTACATGTTAGTAGAATCACTTTAAGGAAACATTTTGACAGTATATAAACTGGTATTAGTTGGGGTATATAAACTGAGTGGGTATTGACACAACGGGAATGACACACGTCCAAAAAATTACGTTTATGTTTCTCTTTTTTACTTCCTTTGTATTTCATTCTCTTGATATTTTCTTATTTTATTTTTGCTTTGTACATTTAACCACACTGCGATAGTCCAAAATATAAATCGTCGATTGGCAGGACCGTTGGTGAGAAGTGTAGGACGAAAGATGAACAAGGCACTGGTTATGGTATGGTATCAGGTTCTGTCCCGACCTGAAGGGACTGAGGAAGTCCTCAAACAGCCTCTGTCATATTAGCCGGTCTACGAGCGAATTTTTAGACACGTGATTCCCCGCCATCATAAACCGATTGATGACCACTGGACCGCGCGGTGCTTGTTATTATGCAGTACTGTCTTAATTTCTGGCATTTTCCCTTCCAAAATTGGAAAGACGGCTTTGGGTTCATGTTTTTTCATCCGTTGTTTCATATTCATTTGTCTTGCAATGTCATGTATAGATATCTATGCCGCCCTGCATGTATGCTGGCGCAAAAGTCAGTTGACACAAGGGGCAGCGTGTTACGAGTGACAAGTGTCTTTTGCCCCACCCAGTGTATTACCTGTTACGGCTATACTTTGGCTGTTTTTACACGATGTATATTGTCGATTCATTAAGTTTCGATGTGTATGCGTATTATTAATTTTCTAGTTCAACTGCACATTTTATTGTGCCGGTATCCGATGTCATTTAATTTCGCTGCTCCTTTACTTACGGCTGAATAAGCTGTGTAGTTTTGGTCTGTGAAATATACTGTACTGACTGGGTGTACGTTACGAGTATATACAGAAAATTAGCCCCCCCCCTTCCCCCGCCCCGTTTCGGCTTCTGAGAACCAGTCGATCGATTCTGAAGGAACTTGCTATGAACATTATGCCATTGAAGGAAACCCCACAACCATACATCGCAGGAAGAACAGCATGTTGAACGCGCAAACTTTTGCGGTGGGAACGACACTAACAACACTTTCTCTGGAGCCCTGAAATGATTCATGGTGATCTTTGAAAAATGTAACTAATGATCCACTGGGACTAGACTTTGAAACTGAGTTGGAAGATTGATTGTAGACGTGCTGTAAATTACGTATGAAAAACTGGTCGTGAGGCGGCAGTTAGGAGAACGGCAATGGCAGTACATGTTGGTATATTACACACACACACACACACACACACACACACACATGCGCAGTATATATATGTGACGTAAGCAGAACATATGTCAGCACCTAAGCGTAATAAGTTCGTCGCAAAGTAAGAAAGTTTCTTGTCTCAGTCTGGATGAAGTTTAGTCTTAGCTGGAAGTAGCAAGTTAGATGAGGGTCGTTAAATCAGAGCGTACATAGACAGACGTATGTATATGGCGATGCATTTTCGAACGTTTTCAGACGTACGCAGTATGTATCACACTGCCTGCCTACTTGATCATCTTGAATTTTTAGTTTGAAAATTACTACTGTTTGTTTCCCAGCAAGATCTGTTGGTAAGAAGTGTTGATGACTTGTAGGAGAAAAATGTATGGGAAGAAAATATGTGGAATGTGTCCTTCGACTCCTCCGGCCGGGTTCGGGGTTCGTGTGATGGAAAAGGAGAAGTAGGTGCATGCAGGGAGTTGGGAGGATGGTATTGATCCACGTGGTGGCTAACAGCTGCGTGAGACATAACAGGAAGTCTGTACTGAAAAGTATTTCAAAGTTTAGCTCACCTGTTAAAATGCGGTAGTTACTGTCTCTACCGCCACTTATGATGACAGTTTCTGCAATTTGAAACGTATTTGTATGTTTGGTAGGGTTCACACAATGAACAGTTCCTTACGGACACACTTTTAACGAGGACGGTGTGTATTGTGCTTGGCAGAAACTGAGCCTTTAGTATGATTAGGTTATTTTTCTGTTCCTCATGATCATCATGATCATGTCTTGCAGGGGTTTAGGCCTCTTGACCTGTTCTGATCCCGTTGACGGTCGAGAAGTCTTTTGAGGGCTCGTCTTTGGCGTCATTTCCCACATGGTTGATATCGCATAATTAAATGTCGTAGTCTGTCTCTGTCCATTCACCTAACATGTTGTAACCATTTATTTTTGTACTTTTGAATTTACTTTACAACTGGGTTACTTTCAAGTTCAGATAGAATATCTTCATTGGTTTTGTGATCTTGCCATTCGTATTTTGTTGTTCTCCTCATGAATTTCATTTCCGCTGACGTTAACCTGGATTTATCCTGTTCTTCAATTGCCCAAGTTTCGCGTCCGTATAACATACAGGTAATGCCAAAGTATTTAATATTTTCAGGCTAGTTTGCTTTGACTTGAGGGGCGTTTTAAATTTCTGATTTTGGTGTTTTAAGGGTTAAATAACTTCAGCCTCATCTGTATACTTATCCGATCGGCAGTTGTAAAATAAACCAGTAAATGTTTTCTTATAATAAAAGCCAACAAGCTGCACTATTTCTCAAATTTATTTTGGTAAAGAACTCTACATGTTTCGGACAGAGTTACTGTCCATCATCAGGAGTCTTTAATACTGTATTCACAGTAATTGGTATTTGTCATACTGGTTACGTTGACTGTCTGCTAGCGAGGTCAGAATGGAACACTTCATTCAGTCCATGGCTTTGGATACTGCAATTTTATTAGATTATATTGTGGTTTTGTGTCTTATACGGCGTCGTAATTAGACTTCGAATATTCAGTTAGTAAAACCAGCCGTTCTTGGCGCTTGAATGTAAATCTAAGTACTTGTTTACATACATATTAACTTGTTAGAAATATGCATCGCTGATAAATTGATGTTAGTATTATTGTTTCACTGGTTTAAAACAAACGTGCGTATGAGTGAAAATCAACAGAAACATATGAATGAAAATAAATAAGCATGAATAATATCGGCTATTAATCAATTAGTGTTGCAAGGAAAACAAATCATGGTGTGTTCAATTTACACTTTTTCTTCACAACTGGCAGCACCGTACATGACAGGCACCCTTACTATATCCGTGTGGCAGGCTAAAGCCTGCCACACGGATACCACCACAACCAGCCACACCGAAACTCCAACACATATCGAAACAAGAACACACAACCAATGTGGTGATACAATAGAAAAGTCGCAGGCTCCTGATGATGGATGTATTAGTGTCCGAAACATGTTGAACACAGAAGAAGTGAAATAAAACTTAATAAATTGTGACATCAAGTTAGTCTGTTATTCTTAAACTATCACAATGATGCACGGTCCAATACACATAAGATTTACCTACTTAGCATTGCTGCGTGTATATTAAATGTGCAGTCGCCACGCTGCTACAGTCAGTGTAAATACATCGGCTGTTTTGTGGCATTTCAGATGTTACAACGGAAAGCATTGGGTTTCTCCGAAATATTGGTTGATTCTAACCGATCTACACGGAGTGGTGTTCCATAAGACAGGAATCTACATCAGCGTTGCTGTGGCAACCCAAAATATCGGGTAAACCGAGTGTTTGCGGGGTGGCAGGTACAGGGACCGCGTACTGTGCAGTAAGTGGTCTGAATTAAACTTTGAACCACATAATATCTGGTTCAGTGGAAGCATCTGAGATGCCGTTATATTATAGTGGCATTCCGGATGCTTCCATGTTAGTGATGGATGCTGTCATGAATGCAAAGTTTTTATTTAGTGTAAGCGGATCTCTTTTAGAACTGAATCTCGTAACATGAAGAGAGCCTTATTTCAAACACGGAGGAAGTATTTTGCAAAGCGCCGTACAGACAAATTTACAATAACCCCACTATCGCCACGGCTTTTCTGGACGTGACATTGGAGACTGTTTAAGGCAGCTGGAAAATGCAGAGAAAAGTTTGAAACTACTGAGGAAACCGTTCACACATTTCCTGACGAAGATGCACCTTGTGTAGCTCTGGTGAAGGAAACAGCGTAGGATGTTACCGGTATTATGGCTGCATATGCAGCCACAATACCGATAACTTCATGTAACGATATGTAACATCCTGCGCTGTTTCCTTCACCAGCGCTACACAAGGTGCATCATCATTGTCAGGAAATGTGTGAACGGTTTCCTCAGTAGTTTCAAACTTTCCTCTGCATTTTCCAGCTGCCTTAAACCGTGTTCACTGTCACGTCCAGAAAAGCCGTGGCGATAGCAGGGTTATTGTAAATTTGTCTGTACGGCGCTTTGCAAAATACTTGCTCCGTGTTTGAAATAAGGCTCTCTTCATGTTACGAGATTCAGCTCTGATTTCCTCGGCTAATCTAATCACGCCATTTAATAAGAACGTGTGTTAATAAATGTGGATGCATTGCTTTTATAGGCCACAAAGCAGCCAGCATGCTGCTCTGTTTAGAGAATAAGAATGTTTCATTTACTGCACTGTGATGTAAAATGTCGGATACTTTATTGACTAAACAAGCAGTTGTTTGGCTTTTAACATTTATCAGAGTTTTAGAGTAAAAAAGGTGTGGTTTGGAAAGTTTGTCCACATCCACTTTCACAACTGTTAGGTATAGAAAGGTAATGTACCAACCAAGAGCTTATGGTTTTGTGTGCGGTGATCAGATCCAAGCACATTAGTGTCGTCTTGTATTGCTGCAGGTAAACTTCTCGTAATGTTTGGCAAGGGCCGAATGAATTGGTTGCAAATATTTTTACAAGAAAAAAGCATTTCAAACATTTATTGCCTTGCTTTTCTCATTTCTGAGTAGAACTGATCTCTTGTCCCTTTAAATTTTCCGCCTTATGTGTTTGCTCTGTGGTTACTTTCTTCTATTTGAAAGTACAAAAATGTTTTTTTTCCCACTTGAGACCTGGAATGACCAAATAGTACTACACCGCAACAAGCGATTCTAATAACAGTTGAATGGCATTGGAACACGTGTTAGAACGTGTACGATAGAAAACTGTATTGACACAATACCGATTGTTACTCGCCTATTTATTGCTATATTGACATGTATAATTTTGCCAAATGGCGCCAGGCAATGGAATTTAATAAGCCACTGTCGAATCGGGCTGCTTCTCCGTCTGTTGCGGTAGATGAATGAGAGAAGTAACAGAACATGCTTCGGGGCAACGTACAGAGTGGTGTAAAAACACGTAAATATTACAGAGTGGAGGGGAACGCGTGATTTATTGTAGCATGCTTTTCCAAGTCGCAGCTGCAGTTGTAGCTTCCTGCTTTTGATATCGACTGTTCAACGTCTTGCGTTGCGACTAGCTGGAAGGGCAGTATAATTATCGGCTTGTAATGTCAGCAAAGTGAAAGACATTGGCCAAACCCCTTCTTGTTATGTTACAGAAATGCAGTGCTGCTGCTCAGAAAAGGGAAATGATGCAGGCGTGCCCGCAGTGACGCATGTAGACCATCGTGAATTGAGCAGCTGCTTAACAGATCTCAAGTTCAATTTCAGATCAGTTTATATACAGTAAACTACAAAGTGAAGCATTTATGGGTACTATAACATTGCCATAACTATACCTGAATCAGTTTAAACGTACTTTTGAAAATTTGCATATATCGTTACTGCAAAAAATAAGCATTTGCGTGGGTATCCGATGTCTGCTTAACGTACCGGTTAAAATAACACATTTCGACATCATAATGTCTGTGGTTACTTTCATGACTCTGTTTTCTTTCTCGAAAAATTTCTGCGGACCAGAGTATAATGTAAACACTTCTAAGACGGAAACTGTTGTCATGTGAAAACAGTGTTGTGGAAAATAATATGCTGCATTGTCTGTTACGTTCTGTTCATATACACATGCACGATACTGCGCTTCCTGGAATTTGTGACAATGGACTTCCCTCTACAAAGGGGAACAGGATTATGCACAACAAAACATATCCAGAAATGTTGGCAGCACTGCTGGAAAAATAAGAAAGGAAAGGAGGCTGTAAGTGTGTGCTCTTTGTCATAAATACATGCGATGTTTATGTGCTCTGCAGTATTTTGATACGAAGAAATTAAAAGTTGTCATTATGCCGAACTGAGCAACACGTCATGAAGATGTGTTGGGGAGTGGAGGCTTAGCTTCACGCATTCTTAACCTCGGCACTTGAATGAGGCGAATGGTTGGCTCCGTGCCCTGACCTCTTTATAACTCCTTGCCCCCTCCATCCCTCAGACCCCTGAAGGAGCCACGTGGTATCCATTACGGCAGGAGAAAGGGTGGGCGCCGGAGACGGTCTAGGCACAGTGGAGGAATATCTTCTTGTCCCTTTGAGGCGTGTCCGTCCCGTTGTGTTAAATCAATAACAATTCTTCTTATGTATTATACATACAGTCATAACACAACTATATTTTCGATGAGCAATATACAATTACATTGGGTACAACTACATGTTTCGGCCCTGTGTATTGGCCATCATCAGATTGTCCGCAGACTTGTCGAGCAACTATACAATAAGCGGGGTCCCACCACCCCACACACTCTCCAGAATACCCCCCATATTGTATAGTTCCTCGACAAGTCTGTGGACAACCTGATGATGGCCAAAACACAGAGCCGAAACATGTAGTTCTACCCAATGTAATTGTAGATTACTCATTGAAAATACAGTTGTGTTACGACTGTATGTATAATACATAATAAGAATTGTTTATATGTTGTCCATGCCTGGAAATAAATTCTGAATCCTTGGCTTCCAGCCGATAACCATTTCACTATAACTGGGGTGTACCGGATTCTGGAAGTAAGTACCTGCCGTAAAGATTTCTTTGTTGTGCAGAAAATTGTTTGTGTCCACTGGAATTCCTTTAAAAGTAGGGGTTTCTGTGTTTTCAGTCCTTTTTAAAAAGAAATGTCGCACTCCTCGCACCCCCTGCCACCTTCTCACACATGAGCACTTCCTGCAATGCCTGTGAGCTTTGTTCACGGTAAATCTGAAATGAAATGACAGGCAGGTCGGGGCCTGCAGTCCTATTTGTAGAAAGTTTATGCAACACCCACCAGACCGGAACGTTTACTGAGCATTCCTGCTAATGAGGTAATTTTAGACTTAACATACGCAGGTTTCAGCACTTAGTTATCTCGTATAAAGTCCAGAAGTTAGTAATCTTAAATTTATGCTGTATGTTTGTCCACATTGAGTGAGAGAAGATGTGTTTAGAAGTACATAAATTTAAAAGGTAAAGGCAAAGGTAAAGGTTACCCCGTCCACGGCATGAAGGCGTGAAGCTGAAGTAGAACTATACTATTAATTCTTAACCTCAGCGCGAGATGAAGGTGAGTGGTTATCATCACGCTCCGCCCCCCCCCCCCCCCCCCCCCCCGCAGCCGGGGGGGGTCGCTTTCCTTCCCCCGCCGCCGTTGGCAGGTGATATACCCCCCCCTCACGCAG
>Ga0123357_10014959_pt1 | contig 10152 bp, 6 predicted proteins | sample TergutEmb28metaG_FD_89873 | JGI IMG/M metagenome (GOLD analysis project Ga0123357, IMG submission 89873) | Embiratermes neotenicus P4 segment gut microbial communities from Petit-Saut dam, French Guiana - Emb289 P4 | ecosystem: Host-associated > Arthropoda: Insects > Digestive system > Gut ... | reverse complement strand
TATATTTCTTTCAACAATACACCAAACCCCCACTCCCCCCCCCCCCCCTCGTAAGGAACTGTAACTAAGGTGCACCCTATGATTATCAAGGTACTTTGTAGATTTGGTAGCCTGCATGTGCAGGCATCAAGACGCAGAGTGAGTCTGGAGGAGTTTTTTTTTTAGAAAAAATGCTGCGAATGAGGCGGCAAGTATGATAATTAAAAAAATAAACCATTAATTATTCGACGAACTGCCGGTGTTTGTGACGAGTGCTTCCGTTTGACGGAATAACGAAACGTCATGAGCCTCTTAGTCAACTTCCTGTTAATAGAGATTTAGAGGCAAATTCATTTAAACATGCGAAACGTTTATGACGAAGGTTTCTGAGCCTTGGTTAGTATACATCAGTGTTTATGTACCTATGAGCAGGGTAGCTCAGTTAAATTAGTAACTAAGACACAGGCTGAAAAAATGGGAGGCTAGGATTCGACTTGCGATGGGGCGGCTTGTTTCTGTTTGCGACTCTGTTCAGGTCGGTTCGGTGGCCCACTCGACTTCCTGTTGAACATCCGGGGCTGTATAGCACGTTCGAAATGTGATGGCACACGCGCAGAAACCAGATTCGGTCTTTCAGCGAAACGGACGAGTCCATTTAAATTGGCGGGGGGTCGGTTCAGTCGACTACTGGCAGCCGAGGTGTGCGCATCAGCAGTAGTAATGGAAGTAATGCTGGATACACCATGTTCTGAGGTAGAGTGCAAGACTACTGCCTACCCACTCTACTCGCATGTTTCCCGTTCACTTCCCCGCCAGTGCGTCAACGTGTGCCTTCAGGTTCCGAACGCCCTATACCAATGGGGACAACAGTTGGGGCCAGAAGGTGACTACACAACTCCTCCTAGTGGTGATGAGTTGGCCCCATGTCCAACTGGGTGGAGACAAACAGTTCTTTATCTAATTTTACTTTCATTTGTTTATTGTTTGCTACGTATTTCCTGTTTCTCAGAAAACAGAGAGAGATAGGAAGAGGACATGACAAAAAAATAACAGGGAAAACGTGTTATGAGAAAGCAGTAAAGAAGCTAAATTCTTTGCTGGTCTTATAACGACGACTTCAAGAAAGCTTATGATTCAGTTAGAAGGGAGGTCTTGTATAATATTCTCAATGACTTCGTTATCCCCATGAAACGGGTAAGGTTAATAAAAATGTGTCGAACTGAAACTTATAGCAGAGTCCGGGTAGGCAAGAATTTGTCTGTCATGTTTCCTATTGGGAACGGTTTGAAACAAGGAGATGCTTTATCGTCATTTCTTTTCAACTTTACTTTAGAGTACGCCATTAGAAAGGTTCAGAGAAACTAGGATGGCTTGAAATTAAATGGTACACGTCAGCATCTGGTTTATGCTGATGATGTTACTATATTGGGAGGAAGAGTGCATACTGTAAAGGAAAATACAGAAGCTTTGATAGTGGCTAGTAAGGAGATTGGACTAAAGTAAACGCGGATAAAACTACGTAAATGATCATGTCTCGAGATCAGAATGCAAGAGGAACTCACAATATGAAGATTGGTAACAGTTCCTTTCAAAGTGTGGAAGAATTCAAATATTTGGGAACAACCTAAACAAATCAAAATTCTATTCTGGAAGAAATTGCGAGCAGACTTAAGTAAGGGAATGCTTGCTATATTTCGGGGCAATTTCGTTTATCTTCCAATTTGATATCAAAAAATTTGAAGATTAAGACATACAGAAATATTATTTTGCCTCTTGTTTTGTATGGGTATGAAACTTGGTCGATCACACTGAGGGAGAACCGTAGGCTGAGGGTGTTTGAGAATAAGGTTTTGCGCAGAATATTTGGGCCTATGAGGGACGAGGTGACAGGGGAGTGGAGAAAACTACATAATGAGGAGCTTAATGATCTACACTCCTCACCCAATATTACTCGAGTGACAAAATCGAGAAGAATGAGATGGGTGGGGCATGTCGCATGTATGGGGCGAGAAGAGACGTGTACAGGATTTTGGTGGACAAACCTGAGGGAAAGAAACCACTTGGGAGACCCAGGCTTAGATGTGATGATAATATTAAGATTGTTCTTCAGGAAGTAGGATTTGGGGTATGGACTGGACCGAGCTGGCACAGGATAGGGACAGGTGGCGGGCATTTGTGAACGCGGCAATGAACTTTCGGGTTCCATAAAATGCGGCGAATTTCTTAACTAACTGAAAAATTGTTAGCTTCTCAAGGACTCTGCTCCATGGAGTAAGTGAGTAAGAAAGTAAGTTCATTTAACAGCACTGTCAGTGACTGAAGGTAAATGGCGCCAAATTACTGGGTGATTGCTGAGTGACAACTGGAATTTTGTGCAAGGCAGTGGGATAAGTAGCCACGGGAAACCTAAGATGGAATGGTTGGTTTCTCGGTCTATTTGGTAACCGGGTACACAGGACAGATTGCCTGCGCCAAATTTCTTGTAATTAAAATAAAATAAAATTAAGAAAAAAGGAGAAATACATAAACAAAAAAGAGAAACAAAAACGGAGGAATGATGATTTTGTACCTTACCGTAGAAGGAAAAATGAAAGAACGATGATTTTGTACTTTACCGTAGAAGAAAAAAAGAAAGAACGATGATTTGTGCCTTAGTGCAGAGTGAAAAATGAAAAAGGGATGATTTTGTAACTTCCTGTAGAAAGAAAAATGAAAGAACGATGATTTTGTAACTTACCGAAGGAATAAAATAAAGAACGATGATTTTATGCCTTACTGTAAAAGGAAAAACGAAAAACGATGATTTTGTACCTTACTGTAGAAGGAAAAATGAAAGAACCATGATATTGTACCTTCCTGTAGAAGGAAAAATGAAAGAGGGATGATTTTGTACATTCCTGTAGAAGGAAAAATGAAAGAACAATGATTTTATGCCTTAATGTTAAAGGAAAATGAGACAGCAATGGTTTTATGCCATACTTTAGAAGGAAAATGAAAGAGGGATGATATTGTTACTTCATGTAGAAGGAAAAATGAAAGAACGATGATTTTGTATCTTACCGTAGAAGAGAAAACGAAAGAACAATGATTTATGCCTTACTGTGGAAGGAAAAATGAAAGAGGGTTGATTTTGTACTTTCCTGTAGAAGGAAAACTGAAAGAACGATGATATTATGCCTTACTGTAGAAGGAGAAATGAAAAAGGGATGATTTTGTACCTTTCTGTAGAAAGAAGAAACAAAAAACGATTATTTTTACCTTACTGTAAAGGGAAAAATGAAAGAACGATGATTTTGTACCTTACTATAGAAGGAAAAATGAAAGAACGATGATTTTATGCCTTACTGTAGAAGGAAAAATGAAAGAACAACGATTTTGTACCTTACCTTAGAAGGAGAAACGAAAGAACGATGATTTTATAACTTACTGTTGAAGGAAAAGTGAAAGAGGGATGATTTTTACCTTCCTGTAGAAGGAAAAATGAAAGAATGACGATTTTATACCTTACTGTAGAAGGAAAAATTAAAGGACGATGATTTTATACCTTACTGTAGAAGGAAAAATGGAAGAGCGATGATTATGTACCTTCCTGTAGGAGGAAAAATGAAAGAACGATGATTTTATACCTTATCTAGGCTACACTGCCTTCTGTGCTAACAGTCTCGACGCGTGTTTTGCAGTATTCAACCTGTAATTTGAGGAAGTACTTTCCGCAGTACTATCTCGTGATATTAATGTAAACTGCTGTCAAGTCTGCCCGAGTAACGACGGGCAGGAATATGAAATGCAGCGAAGTAAACCCAAGGCGCTGGAGAAAATAGAGCTTTACACGAGAAAGTCGTAAGTAAGCTTCCTTGTCTCTGGGACTGCTGCCTCTGCAGCGGTACAAGATCCCGTCACCCGGAGGAACTGCAGACCGAGAAAGGAAGCAGCTAATTATGAAAAATCTTCATATTTCAAAATCTCCCAACTCCGCATGTATAACAGTACGCTGCTTTGTGAAAATCAACGTGCATACAAACTGCAATTTTATATTACATTTCTCCTTTCTTATAAAAGAAATTCAAATACTGTAGGAAGAGGGACAAGGGTTCGAAACTGGAGGACAGTGAACCAAGGCAGGATCGAGATGACGATGTTGCACAAATACTTTCGCCCAATCCAGATGGACGACTTTAACAAAGATCGGTGATTAATATCAAAATAATCGTATAAAAATACCGATGAGTGGACATTTCTAAATGAAAAATAGACTTAAGCAAACTTACAGTAATTGAAGTTAAGTTGCCTCTGTGCTTTAATTAAGTACCATACACTTAAACTGTGTGCGGGAGTGGGAATGTCGTTCCTTCTTACCAGCGGCACCAGATGGTAGTGAGCTGTCAGCTATACGGCGCGGCCGCTTTAACCCCGAGAACGAGGTAGCAGTTCGGACTGTATAGGGGTCTGTTTGAACCCAGGATGTTGTCTGGACCGTGTGGGACAGAGAAGAATGGCTGCTTCTGGCGAGCAGCAAAACCTGCTTAGAAGGTAACAATTTATTTATCCTTAATTCATGCCTAATCGTATACAAATTCATTGTGTGAAGGTTTCGTTATGTTGCAGGCTTACATAATGGGCAAATTATGAAACGGTGAGCGGTAACGGCGCTGAAGCACAGTACTTGTCCTGCAACAGATCAGGTTCCATCCAACTCGCTGCATGTAGCAAAGGCTGTCTTGCGAAAATGTCAGCTCATGAGACTGTCAAAATGTCCACACATCTTACTGAAAAATTCAGTTCATTATGAAATAAAGTGAAATGCCAACTTGATGCAACTAGGTAATTTTATTGATGTATTCTTAGCTCGACATGTTTCGGGTACCTCAAGTTAAGTTCATTATCCTGTTCAAAACAAGTAAACATTGCTCCCTACACTTAACAGCAAAATCCTTTCCACAACGTCTCATTTTATATCTTTAACATATATTTTAAAAATATCCTCCAAACTACACATATAAAGCAAGCGGTCTTGTTCTTTAAGATTTCTCCACCAAAACAGTGGGCACATATCTCTTTTCTCCCCTGCAAGCCACTTGCTCCGCCTATGTTATCCACCTTTATTTCATTACCCTGGTAATATTTGGTGAGGAGTACAAATCATGCAGCTCCCCATTATACGGTCTCCTCCAATCTCCTGCAACCTACTCCCTCCTGTGCCCATACATCATCATCAGTGCCCTGTTCTCGAACACCTTCAGTCTATGTTCTTTCCTCAGTGTGAGAGACCAAGTATGAAACCCATAAAAAAGACATAAAATTATGATTTTGTGTATTTTGAAACGTTGGCTTCACTCTAGAATATTTTCTTAAAGCGTATCCTCGTTGTTGTGTTCCGGTACCAAACTAACACCACCAAATGATCTGTCAGTACAACATGTTCTTAGATGTGAAAAGACAGCTACATTTTTCGGCAGCCATCACCAGGCCGTACGCACACTTGAATCACAAACAAAGTGCTTAGAATCTCTCAAATTAATTGAGAGATTAACGAGCTTTATAATCTTATCAAGCGCCATCCATGATGAAGAAATCAACATATTGAATAACCTACATTTCAGATTGGCAAATAAATGAAATCCGTCAACACAACTATATTCTGGTAATTGTTACTATAGCAACGTGTTTCGACCATAAAAGGTCTTCATCAGGCTAATACAAAAAAAAACTAAAAAGAAAGGTATAAAATGGCATTTGATAAAGTAAGATCTAAATTTTTTACACTGAAGTAATATTTCACAATTTGCATGCTGCTTCTGTCTGGAATCAAAATTGTTGAAAACAGATAATACCGTCAGTTGTTGGGAGGCGACGCGAGGACGCGGTTGGCTGCAACAGGTAGGCTGTTCTGTTATATAATTAAGAATGCACACTGTATATTTAAATATATTAAGTGTACATGTACATATAATCTCTACAAACATAAGACGATACCGTAGATCTAACTATATTAACCCAGACATAACATATAATAGCAGAACCCATGTACCCACACCACCCATCCTACATAACACATGCGAGATCTCGTGCCCACCCCACCTGCTACCTCCCCTCTGTATACAGCCCACATAAGTCGAATATAGCTGCTTACTAAGTTTTTTTATTTCTCAGCCTGAAGATGGCAATTGTCAAGGTCCGAAACATGTAGTTGTTCTTTATGTAGTAAATTCTATACATATCTCTACCATCAAATAAAGTTGTGTTAGACAAATACATACACTGTATTCTAGGCTGTTCTCTTGTTTGTATTGCACTATGCAGGTTTCTGTACAATACGTAGCTGTAATGGTATATACAGGTAAAGCTTTCACCCTACAACAGGCCATGAAAGCCCAGAGGGGAGTAGATGTACAGCTCTGCTCTTTCTTTAATTTCAGCGCTAGATGGGATTTGGGTGGTCAGCGCCACGTCCAGGCCGCTCTCCCCCCTGGGAAAGGCCCCGAACCCACTGTACAGAAGACTTGGAGGGCCCCAGGGCCGGTCTGGACGGGTGCAGAAAATGTCGCCCGCACAGGGATTCGATCACCGAACCGTTCAGCCCGTAGCGAGTCGCTATACAGACTGAGCTATCCCGGTCCTGCAGTGGTATGTACAATAAGAATTTATACATTGTAACAGGAACGATAAGTTATTGATTGTTTGAACACGGTATTTAAAATTCTTCAGGCGCTGATATATGTACCTCCCATCGTCGATAAATTGTAAGGAATACATAACGCCATTCACAGCTGCGTCTCGGCAGACCCCTTTGTTATAAAACCAGTTACTAGTAGAGCAGGCCACTATAAAATAAAATTTTACTTGCTTGTACGCGTGTATCAGTTATGGTATATGACCACATGGTAAAAACCTAGACCGAGTGTGGTAATAAATTTGACCCTACGTACGTCATGATGGCCTATGGTTAAGCAGAATCACAGCTCCGTTTATTCTTAGCCTCGGTATTAGGCACATTCGAGTTGCTAGGTTCGCGATCCGGCTGCATTACCCACGAGAAAAGATTTCTCATTAGCCTTGTAATAGGGAAATTGAAAACCCCCAAAGACAGTACGGACGTACAAGAAAATACAAAAATACTGAAGAAAATATTTGGACCTTAGAAAATTGCGTTACAGTAAGATCGAAAATTTTTTGTACAATGCAGACCGCCATAATTTGTACCCGTGATTAAATTTTCTTATTTAGTTTCCAGTACCGGTATCAAGAGAAAGTGGGAAATAAATATTTTCAGAGACCAGGGATTAAATGGGACGTTAGAATTAAAATATGTTTATATATAAAAGCTGTGGATTAGTGTAGGATGTGATCCAGAGGAGGGGCTGTGTAAACACAGGAAATTTTGTGTTCCTAAACTGGTGGGGGGAATTTCTTGATCAGCTGATTCACTCTCAAGTTAGCAAGGATTATTTTCAAAGGAGTTGGTCTATTTAAATAGCACTTCCGCTTTCACACTCTGGCTCGACGCATTTCCAAATGTGTGTATTTATTAAATATCTTTAAGCGGAATTTTGCCATCATGAAATCCCTATTGAATACCCCTGGATTACTGGGAAAGCTCTGGAGGTCTATTTAATACGCATCCATGAATATGAGATTTTGTACTGTGCTTGTGGGGATATACATGGAATTTATATTTCAACAACAAAAGCAGGGGATAAATCTGTGACATATATGTTAATCGCCTTTAATAAATACCTACCCGAAACAAATAGCGTATACTGATGAAATAAAATATGTAAATCAGGGACGACAAAAACTTTTGAGACCTGCAGATAAAAAGGAAGGGAAGGGATATGGGACCCTATCTTCTGCACTTTATTTCTGATGTACAAGACTTTAATAATATGTAAGGGTAAAGGTTAGGACAATCATTAGCCAAGTCGTTTTCCCAAGGAACACATGAGCATGTTTTGGAGTTTTGGAGTAATTCTGAACGATTCTAGTGCTGCCAATTATTTAGAATTTACTAGCAAATAAAACAAAATAAATAAATCCAGTCTAAACACAACTTTATCTACAAGTAACCATCTCCAAACCCCATTTATAATGTACATACATCTCACAATGCCTCCATCTTGATGTAAGACGAGATCTCTTGCTAACACTCATGGCACTGTAATATACATTTCCTACTATGGCGATGTTTTGAGTCTGTAGATTGTTTTTATAGCCGAAAGACGTTGCTGATGATTAGTTACAGAAAAAGACGTGTTTAGACGTGAATTACATTTGTTCTACTTTCTAGTATATTTGAACGCCTTGCCTAAAAATTACTTAGCATTTCTTAACTCTGCACTATACAAGCCTAAGTTTTCTCTGTCCACAGCCTGAGGGCATGTGGAGGAGTAATACAGTAACACATGTTATTAGCTTCGGAATTAGATGGACGTAAGTCGTCAGCATCACGCTCCGACAGCTTTACCTTCCGGTAAATGTGTCCCACTGTGCATTTACTACTGTGCTGTATGGACCCCAGATCCGGTCTGGAAAGTTCGCAGAAGAGAAAAATCTAAGCTGGTACCAGGAATCGGGGGTAAAATTTGCTAGACTGTGCAGCTAACAAGACATTCATACTGACTGAGCTATCCCGGCTACTGCCATAAATATCTGCATTTAATTACTTCAAATTTGTATCGAGTTGAAAATTTTATAGAATAAAAATACCACAAAAACAAAAATACAATTTGAAATTGACGGTAAATTTATAATACGATTGTTGTGTGTATTTCGTAAACTAATTAAACGATCACGTATCACTGGGTGTCTACGAGGTATATTTGAGAACGTTTCGGAGAAATATGTTACCTCCATCTTCAGGACAGGAAATCAAAATGAGGGTCCTTTATGAATATCCTGCTGAGGAGATTGTTTTGAAACTCAGAGAGAGGAAATGAAAAGAGACTGGTGAAAATTACGCAGTGAGAAGCGTCAAGGTTTGTACTCTTCAATGGATTTAAACGGAGTGACCAAATCGAACAGATGAACTGGAAGAGTGAAATATTCAGAAACGGAACGACAAAAGCTCTCCCAGTCCACACAAAAATACTTGTTCCACGAACTATTCACGTATAGCCACGTTTTTCTTCTGTCCAGTAATCCATCATCACCTACAAGTTAACCCTTTTTGGATCAAGACCTGGGTTTGAGCGCGCATCGTCGACTGACCCACCGTCGAATGCAGCCCACACATGTCAGGCGACAAACGGTAGGGCGATATTTTTGTTCCCCCAAAAACTGACGGCATGTCAGAAAGCTGCCAGTCCCTTTGAGCCACTTAGTATAAATGTCTACTGACCGTGCTGTGCACCAGGTACAACAGCTGGAATGCCCTTATATTGTTCTGATACACTCACTCAGTCTCAGGTGTTACCGACAAAGACGCTGATACTTGTCAAGAAACCACGTGAACAAATGTGTCACGCACACCCAGAGTCGCTGCGAAACGACACGTGGGCAGTACTTGTAAAGTTTCACTTTTCCCACGAAGTGGCAAGTATCCACAAGATACAAATATTTATAAGTGTACCGCTGTTTGGAACGCGGTTTGTGGAATAGCATATAGAAGTACCGACATGTGGATGAACGGGTGAGTAGCTGGGGGTCAATGGATTTACGTCTGTATGGGTGCTGGGGTAGCAGATGTGGAAGTCTATCGGTAGATTTAAGAGTCAATCTGACACTTATTGGACCGTGCATCATTGTGATAACTGAGGAATAAAAAATAAACTTGATGCCACTTGTTATTTTAATGTACTTCTTACAGGCTTAACATGTTTGTTGGAGGCCAGGTGCGGTTAGGCTGGAGTAGTGTCCGGAAAAAAACATGAAATTGAATATAGCTGTACTTTTTCTTTAACCTCAGCGATGGATGGGGTGGTTGGTCAACAACACGTCCCGGTCGCTTTATCACTGGCAAAGACCTGGTACCCATTGTAAAGGAGGCTGGGTGTGCCCCAGGGCCGGGCTGGACGGGTGCGGAAAACCTAGCCTCCACAGGAATTCTAACTCCGGACCGTCCAGCACGTAGCGAGTGGCTATTCCGACTGAGCTAACCCGGCCCACCCTCTAATGTCAATATATTCTACATGCCCCCCCCCCCCCCCCAACACACACCCAACATCCAAAAGTGCTTTC
>Ga0123357_10014958_pt1 | contig 10153 bp, 7 predicted proteins | sample TergutEmb28metaG_FD_89873 | JGI IMG/M metagenome (GOLD analysis project Ga0123357, IMG submission 89873) | Embiratermes neotenicus P4 segment gut microbial communities from Petit-Saut dam, French Guiana - Emb289 P4 | ecosystem: Host-associated > Arthropoda: Insects > Digestive system > Gut ... | reverse complement strand
GTCGAAAAATAAGACACAAACAATTTCTGTAAGTACTCTTGTAAAAAGTTATTACGAGTATAAAATTTCCTGTTATTTAATGACTTACCCTCGTAATAATAATAATAATAATAATAATACTAATGTAGCGTGAAAGCAAAAGTGATACCAGTAACTACAGCAGGGGCTGGAACCATCTCAAAATCACTCAGACAATACCTGAGCAACGTACCGGGAAAGCACGAAATTAAGGAACTACAGAAAACAGCCATATTGTGCACTGCACACATATACTGAGTAAAGTGCTGATGTAGAATTACAAACCATATTTCACACGCTAAACAACATCACATGTAGCACAGACTGTAAATACAGAACAGCTGCAACATTATCTACCCTGGAAACATAGTTTGTTTCTGGTATATAATTGTAAATACCGTGCATAAATGTGATACGGAAGATTTTGATGTTAACAACAATAACAATAACCTACTGTACCTATTAGTTCAGTCCCTAAGACAGCCAGCTGTGCCCGCTGGCAGCAGACCAGGCGTCCTGTAGTGCGTCGCCCTAATATGGCATTAATCGACGCTGCCAAACACTCAAATCACTCTCCTTACCAATATTTACGGTAGTACTACTCCCTTACCCCACCTATGATTCCCCCACTTACCTCTAACCCTGTACCACAGCTTTCCAAACTGTCTCAATTCCCACACCTAACAACTCCTCACTGTCAGCCACTCCGCCACTCCATGTTCAGAAATTTCTCCCTCCCTCCTAACCTTCAGGCAATTCCACAAAGCACAGTTTGCAGCTCTCTGTACACCCCACCGCTTTACCCCCCTCATTTTCTAAATCTCAGTACTTCCTTGAGTTGATAAGCCCCGCAACCTCTTTTGATAAGCGCTTTGGGCTGGTTAATAAACCCAGGCGGCGCAGAAGGAAAATAAAAGAGCACGGAAGGAGTGAAAGTTGTGTGACATCGTCACCAACATCCATGGGAATTCTTCGTATGTCTCCAGTGCGGGTAATGCCCTGAACGCCTTAAAAAGATGTTTGAGGATAGAGAGAGCTGAGTGAGGGTGTCAAGGGGCGTTATGTCTTGAGGCAGAGCAGCGAAAGAAGAAATGAAACACCCACAGCATAATGGAACAGAATGACTGCTCCATTATACGTTCTGGATATTGGATTTCAGTGCTACCAACATTATCATTCATAAGCACAAAACAACTTTGCTGGCTCCGTACTAAAAACTACTTTGCAATGGAAATATTCTGAAGTTCCACGTGGGGAGAAAATGGCTGGAGTGTCTTACAGTGCGGTGTGCATTACCACAGTTGTCAGAACAATGAGATTACCGGTAAGTTCAGAAGTCACTGCGGTGACGGCAAACGACAAACAGGACCACGTTCAAGCGAAGAGTGCCTCGGTAATCCAATTGTGGGGCACACTGTGCCGATACGAGCGCTATGTTGTGTTCTGATAACGTCAGCGCGTGCTGCACACACGCTCAATTAACATGTGCGCCTTAATTACAGAACACGATTTTCATAGCCGGTCCACGTGGCCGTGCGGTCGAAGGCGTCCATCTGCGGCCGTTCAACTTGCTGGGTTCGCGTCCCGCCGAAGGCATCGATGTTCGTCACTGCGACCGGCTGATCACCAGTTCAGAGGCGCCCTACCGGGTGTGTCTAATTGTGTCATCTATAAACCTGTGACCAGTGACGCGGCCTGGGCCACAGTCGCGCTCTTGCGTTGCAGAAAATAATATATATATATAATTTATGTGACCGGTTGAGTCACACGGCGACGGGACTGCGCAACAGAAGGCTCGGGGTTCGATTACCATAGGAAGCCGAAATACTTCACTTCACTTCGCGTCGCGTCCGAAGCAAACGGGCGCTGGCGTCCACCAGCCCAGCCACGCAATGTGCACCGCTCACTGTACACTCAATTCCTACCCACTAGTCAACGTCTGCGCTATCACGCAATAACACATCATACTTGACGCAGGCACCATTGCGGGGTTCTTCAAAAGCAACGCTTTAAGCCATCTGTCAAGATGTGCAACAGACAGTTTCCATCTACCCACGTGTTCTGAAGGCACCGATATTAGAACTAATCTCCGGAAAATACAACTTAACCAACCGGTTAGATTTTACAAATTAAAATGGCTAAGGACAGAACCTAGTGGCGGTCTAGTGCAGGCATGATAATGGTGGCCAATGGAGTGCTTTAATAACGGAATCTGATTAGACGAATAACTGTCGGTTTGTTAAAAGATCGAAAAGTATGTCTGAAACACCCTGTATAACACACAAGGCCACGGCATAATACTGGATAGAGGCAAGGACAGGAGGAGGCAAAGGGGGTGGATAGAATGAAGAACAGTGATGAAATAAAGGAACTTCAGGAAGGAGAGCCGGTAAGGAACCGGATAAAACGAACACGGGATGGAATATCGATGGCAAGAAGTGGAGAAATATAGACATAAATTAGGAGAAAGGAATGCACAGAAATAAATATAGAAGACATGAAGGAAGGGCATAAGGAAGAAATACCCTCACAGTATAAAAGGAAACGGTGAGATGTAAGGTGGAAACTAAACTTATGGTGCGCCTTTTAAATAATGCTTTGCTACTGTAATGACACGGTGGAATGATGTCTGATGGGGCCTGCAGAGTTTAGTGCATCAACAGAATATCGCAGCACAAGCAACATGAGCACATGTTCATGAAACGACTGATAGCCGCGCGACAGATCTGAGGGCAGTAGCAGCCGGTCACTGTGCGCCAGAGTACAGCTGCGTGGGGTGCTGACAGTCGCTGTCGGGCAGTTCTAATGCATAACAGGGCAATGCTTCCTAATCCAATATCAATGAACCTTTTAGAGCCCAGTGGTCACTATACGTACTGCACAGCGGTCACTACACGTACGGCACAGCGGTCACTATATGTACGGCACAGCGGTCACTACTACGTATATGCACCGCACAGCGTTCACTATATATACAACGCAGCGGTCACTATAAGTACCGCACAGCGGTCACTATATGTACCGCATAGCGGTCACTATATGTGCGGCACAGCGGTCACCATATGTACGGCACAGCGGTCACTATATGTACCGCACAGTGGTCACTATATGTACCGCCAGTTTAACATTCAGCAATTCTACATTCTGCCCATACAGTGTATTTACTTGTTTTGTGTGGATCTGAGAACAAACAGCGATTATTTCCATACACAGCATTAACTGGCTGGTTTGTATAACCGAGAGGGAGTGTGTTTACTTAGAGGTACGTGTTGAATCTTTATATATGTAAAGGTAAAGGTCACCCCATGACAGGGCTATGCGGTACAATTCCAACAAAATCTCAATCCGGCAACAGAAAGAGGTGGGTGGTCGGCCCCACGCTCCGGCCGTGAAATACCCGGTATCCATTGTACAGGTGGGTTAATGAGCCTCAGCGCCAGTCTGGAGGGCACAGAAAATCTTGCCCCCACCGGAATTCGATCCCCGGACCGTCCAGCTCGTAGCAAGTCGCTTCCTTATACGGTCCTCAGACGTGGCAAGCTGATTGTACCTTTTTATAATTGGTTATAATTGACTACAGTCTGTGTGTCTGCTAATTACCGGACACACACAGAGGACTATCGATCGCAGTACCAGCTGTGACAATGTTTATTGTCGGCCTTGCTGCACGTTTCGGCACAAATAAAAGCCACCATCATGGCCACACAAAATGCATAACAGAAAAAAACAAACTTGTACCCAACAGATCGGCTAAACACAACAGCTGATATCTGAATGTCACACGACAATAATTCACATGCTTACTGCAGCAACTGTTATGTTCACATTTCATGAGATACTGAAAAGTAATATATTAAAATGGGTAATGTAAATTGTACAGTACTGCTATTAAAACACGTGAATCGAGTTCCGCCTTCCCATGTACACGTGTGCTATATATAAAGTGGTACTGTGCCAGACCTTCCACGAAATGGTAACATTTCCGATTCCCAGTACGTCCCAGTTCAGCTGGTGTTATGATTCCGTCTATTGGTTCCATTGCGTAGGCTTTTGATAGCCGTTTTTGGCAAAGGCTGTACTATTGTGCGTATTTTGGAGCAGCGACTATTTGGTGTCAACACTGATGGCGCCGAAACACGCAGCAAAGCTACTGCTGTGACTGACCCAACGAAACGTCGAGCAATATACTGGCTCTGGATTCACTTCCGCAAAAACCTTCAAAAGAGCGAACTGGGGTACAAAATACAGCAGAATTCCACTTATCCGGATTGATTGGGACGGCGAGCGATCCGGACATGCAGACAATACGGATAATTGGATTTTTATTTGGCAATAGGCTACAATGACAGTTTGCAGTTCGGCTGTTACTATTTACAGTATGTACCGGCGTCTGAACCTCGCGACCACTCCTGGTTTGAAGTGCTATAAGCCACAACACTGTACTGTACTTCATCCGATAACCGGTAATTTCAAGGCAAGTTAGTTTTGTAGAATTCTTGACAAATTTACGCGAAGGGCCAAACCGATCCGGATAACCTGCGTCCGAATAAGTATAGATTTCTACTGTACATGGACGGTCAGGGTCAAACAGTCCAAGAAGATGGACATTTTTTATCTTTGCTAGGTTGGGACGGATGTCCCGAAACGTCACTATCCAACGACCAACCCGACGACGCGTAAGGGACCCGAACAGCGAAAACCTTCAAAACGTACATACCCACACACCGGCCTATCTTAATGCCGTAATGTACACAGCGCGCATTGTGTTCGCGACTGTCCGTCCGTCTGCACCAAACCCAGCGTTCAACGCACCACTTTTCACACATCTAGTTGCAATGTCTAACTAATACTCCAACTCGTTTCGGCAAGCGTCGGGGCTATCGTCAGGGAGGTCCGTCTGGACCGTTTCATTTTAAAAACCCTTGTCCAGCCATACGTTGCAGAACTGCAGACTGCACACCGATTGACAAATACATTCTAAAACTTCCAGCAGATCGCTTCGACGATTAATAGTTAATGGCTGGACACACGATGTGTTGGAAAATTCATCAGTCAAGACGGAACTCCCTGACGATGGCGTAGGAGCATTAGTCAAACAGTGCAACTAGATGTGTGAGAAGTGGTGCATTGAACAGTGGGTATGGTGCAGACAGGCCGTTACACACCGGTCTGTTCACAGGCCTCAGCCATTGTATCAAAGTAGCAAGTCTTCCTCCATCGGATTAGACTACGTAATTAAGTAACATTGTAGTCATTAGCCCATGCGAACATACCCAAAACCAGGCTGTGATTAAAAAATCTAGAAACTGCCTCCGAATTCTGGATGCCAGAAGAGTGACATGAACCCAATTCCGTAATGCGGACCCACAGTTCTGCAGTGATCTCTGAACCTCACTGTTATCTGACGACCTCTGCACGATGCAGGTGAAGTAACACACATTTTTGTGTGTGAGGGAAACCCTGCAGCAAATACGCTGAAAATATTAGGCGCTACTGTGAAAAATTTAGTGCCACGTGATTTGTGCACCCCTGGCCAGAAGTGACGCGTCTGCACGGCTCTGACGTGTGGGCGATGGGGGTGATTCCATACAAAACAGGTAGGGACAATTGTTACAGCGGCGCCTGGCGTCATGTCACACTTCTTGTGACTGGTATTTTGTGATGGCTTCTAGATGTTGGGAAAATCTGTGGATCCCCTGGAGAGAAACTATCAGACGACGACCGAAGCACTGAACTTACAATTACAGCTGAGAGAGGGCGCAAAAACAAAACTAAAGAAATAAATTACGCAGCAAGAGACTGTCTTGTAGAAGATCATAATTTTATCTGACAACTATCAGTTGGCAATTCCGGCCGATTCGTTTATCGTATTAACCCGGCCACCAACATGAGCATCGGAGTAGGGGCGGTGACAAAAGACGTCATATAAAGAAATACCCTGCACATATATATGTCCGAAGTGTGACTCACACTTTTATATCCTAGTATTGAAGCATTCACACAGAATATGCACATTGGACATGCGGCATTTACCACCATTCAGAGATTTAAATTCGAGATACAGTTCACTGATACAGGAAGATAAGGGTAACGAAATTAACTGACGATAAGGAGAAACACCAAATTAATTTATTACACTGACTCGACGAGTTAAAGAATCGGCAAAGTCAACTGAAGATGTAGAATTGCTGCCATTAATCAATGTTTTACAGCAGCGTTTATGTAGAACCATGAAAACGTGCGTGCGTGCGTGTGTGTGTGTGTATGTGTGATCGACAAGCGATAATGAGCCTGCACTCCATTTATCACGGAGGAGGCCTTGCAGCCCCCAAGATCTCCGAGCTTCGCAGTAAGAAAGTTAAACGCCAATCATGACTTGACAGTTTCTGCCTTGTTTTTTTAAGCCTGTTGCCCGCAGCCGACAGATAATCAGGTGCAATCATTAACTTTGAAGGAAGCTAATTACAGGGTGATACGAAAGCAGGCTAGCTCCCAGCCTTTCCAAACATAACACGCGTTATTTCATAGCGTTGCACTGCTATGGTTATGGTGGTCCAGGCTCATCTAGTGAGAAATTAAACAGCACGGTTTAATCGACACACAGCAGGCAGTACAGCGGCTCCAGACGTTCAGTGCAACTGGTAATATTTTCTTCTGCTGTTGGGTCAGGCCGATTAAGCATTTTGAGCGATACTGGTACTGCTTGTGTGGCCACTGTTTGGCCCTGCGTTCAATAGGTGGCAAGATTCGCCGCTGGATCAAACAGTGGTACAACCGAATAACACACATGCACATGCACACACGCGCGCGCGCGCGGAAATCTCAAGACAGACTTTGATGCTGAATGAGCCACAGAATACAATTTTTTTTTTTTTGGGGTGCAATTCGGAGGGCCGACATTTGATGGGCTACTCTAGACCGTTACCCCTCTAACCGCTGAAGAAATACTACCGAGCGAGAAGCGGTTGCACAACAGTACTGACCGTCCAGACGCATCTGCACAAAGGAAGGCAGTCAACAATTCGCACCGCAATGTAGCCCATCAGGGGCCGCCCCAGCCTGGCTGCTACAGTCGCCCCCCCCGACCCACGCCCTGGACGGTGGCCCACTATCCCCCCCCCCCCCTTCCTCCCGGGGGAGCAGAACATTGCTCAGATATCTGACGACCCAAGACACATTTTGCACCGGTTCCTATCGCCTGAACAGCTACGGAAGTAAAAATTTTCAATTTCGAATGCTATATTTTTATCCCGAATATGGAGCCCTCATTGACCGCCCAGTGCTTCTTAACTATAGGCACTAAATGGGGCACGCTGTCAGCTTCACGCTCCTGCCGACTCATATACTACGGGCCGTTCCTAGAACCGATCCGTCGTCGGAGACAGCATAAAGCAAGGATTCAGCCCCCGCCGGAAATCGAGCCCCGATCCCCTGATCACCCAACCCGCACCTTTATGGCGGTAACTTAAAGCAGAAGTCGTCTGTGGTGTTTCTGCTCTTGTAACACAAACATTACGTTGGAGCGGTCGAACCGATGTCCAGGTCAAGGGTACAAACTAACAGGAAACATTAACCAAAAAATCTGATTAACATCACGACACTCTGTTACGTATTTATTCTCTCAAGAGCCCTATAAACACAGCTGTCAGTGACTTACATATCGAGGTTGAGTGGCGGGACCGGACGGAAGGAGCCTACTGTAAGATCTAGGCGTAGATGGAATATTAAAATATATCTCAAATAATAGGATGGGTGGGGGGGGTGGGGGGGGGTAGGGACTGAATTCATCTGGCTCAGGACGGGAAGAAGTGGCGGGCTCTTGTGAATACGGCAATGAACCTTTAGTTTCCACAAAAAATGAGCAATTTCTTTATTAACTTATGAACTATCAGCTTCCCACGAAGGACTCTGCATTGTCGCGCTCGTTAGGCAGACGCTTGGACTAAGCAGCGATGAATGACAGAATTACCAGTAACAGATAAAGTCGTCACTGAACACGCTGTGAGGGCGTAAGGAGGGAGGAGATGTGTGGCTCCACTCATTCTTGACCTAGGCACTGGACGTAGAAGCGTGGTCAACGTCACGCCGAGGTGGGTGGACGCGGAAAGCTAACCATTCCGGTGGTACAACACAACACACACAGGTTACCGTTACCACTGCTATCCACCGCTTCCCCTCACCCAGCAGTTACTAAAAGCCCCGTACTCACTCAGTGCTCAAGTAACACAACTATACAAACAGGCAACCGGCACTCCAAAAGCCTGTCCTCTCATATATGGCTCGCGTACTTGAAGACGGCATGCGGTGGTATGCAGCAAATGGGAATCGCATACTGCTTGCACAGCACTACCGTACGTATCGGTAGGAGTGTGGCAGTTATTCCATAATATCTTTGCTTGTTCTGCATTAGGTCCGTTGTCGATACCGTCCGTAACATTTAATTCATTAATCACAATGCCAGATAGTCGTTTGGTTATATCAGATAATCATCCAATCGCATCAGGTAACCATCCAGTCGCGTCAAGTAATCATACAACCGCGTAAAATACTCATCACGTCGCGTCGGATAATCATACACCCGCGCCAGATAATCAAGTCGCATCGGATAATCATAAAACTGCATCAGATAATCATCCAGCTCCAAATTAAATGATAAATAGCGTTCGAACTGCGTTCTGAACAGCTGTGTGGTACTGTACACGTACTGCACTAAGCAAGCAGCCCAAAAGCAATATTACTTATTCCAGAATTCCATAAAACTCCAGTCTGTCATTAGACAATGCCCTGGAAACTCTACATGGAGCCCTATGCCTTCTCGAAGGACGGGACGGTCAAATGCGGCCCATCTGTCACGGTCCCAGTCCACCGCCACTCCGCCCCCAGCACATTCTACGCCATTTCCTCGCTCAAATCACAAACAATAAAGTGCAAAACGTTCATTTACGATTTCCTTCTACTTTATTTGCCAAAGCCGCCACAGCTCGTCTCCTCTCTTCTGTTCCTTTACGATGTCTGTTCTCTCTATTGGTGGGGGAGAGGGAGGCAGTTTCGGTAGGTCAATAAGCATTCCTAAATGTTATTTTAGCACTCTAAAACAAATAGCAAGCACAATGCGCTGCTGGTGCCCCTCCCGACATTCACTGAGTACCCACGAGGTAACATCGTCAGTGGCAAGTGCCACTGGGGGGGCCAACGAGGCACAAACGTGCGAGATGCGCTGCGCACTGCTACAAGCACTGTGTATACAGCACTTTAAGCAATCGCATCTGTTTACTTGACGTCTTCCAGCCAAGCAGCCCCGTTACTATGTTTATTAACAAGAAGAACATAATCTGTACATTCAGCCGACACCTGCCGGAAACAACGAAACGTACGCTCTTGGCACGACGAAGAGCTTCAAAATTTCACGCTAAAGAAGTTATAACCGGGTGGGCAAGTCTGTTTGTTCTTTCTGTTGAGAGCCTTCCTGCAAGTTTAGTAAGGGAGCCTCTGGAATGTGACGCCGTGTAGGCTGGCAGGCGGTCCAGACTTTCGGTATAATTGCGTTTAAGATATTAAAAAAAAACAGCGTTTTGGAGATATTAATAAACAATCAACACATCCAGCCGGCCGAAATAAACAGGCAGCGTCCCCTCCTTACGCCTCAGTCGAAGACAGACCCAATACCACAAACGTAACTTTAAAGATTTCAATAGTACACGACGAAAACACCTTACAGGGTCCGTACTTTGCTCGACAAAATGTGTTCGCATCCTGTCGATTCGCGTATGTGATTAACGTAGCCCGCTAAGCCGATGGCCCACACACAGCGGAACAGCGGAAGCGACAAGTGGTATTCGTTAGCCGAAATAATGACCCTGTAGCATGCCGCAGTATAGTGGCCTGTGTGTCGCCTTCCGTAGCCAGACGCTGCCACCCCACGTCACGTGCTTACGGTGCACCTTTTGCGGGACCAGAAAACAAGCGAAGAGAAATAATGGAGAGTGGGTGCAGTGGTAACGCCCAATTCCAGGCAATTTCTAACCAACTGCAATTGCTTCTGAAATTAATGAGCAACGCGCTTTGAAGCCTTGCGACGGAGGGGTTAGTGTTCACGGAGGGGGGGGGGGGGGGGGGGGGGAGTGAGTAAGAAGTG